>Ga0209979_1000286_pt1 | contig 75197 bp, 74 predicted proteins | sample AnhtaG_FD_183114 | JGI IMG/M metagenome (GOLD analysis project Ga0209979, IMG submission 183114) | Deep subsurface microbial communities from Anholt, Denmark to uncover new lineages of life (NeLLi) - Anholt_01485 metaG (SPAdes) (version 2) | ecosystem: Environmental > Aquatic > Marine > Oceanic...
TTAATTATAACAACATAAGCAATTCTTGCCAAGTAATTTTTGAGATATTTTCTTTAGTGGGCGAAGGGCAATTTCACTTAACTTAAAATAACCGAACTACTTCGTTTATGCACGACTCTAGATGAATCCCCAAGTTGTAACTTTTTGTTATCATTTTTTCCCAAAATCCAAAGGGCTTTTAATCCGTCTAATATCTCACTGGCTGACGTGATTATAAATTTCTGTAGTTTTAGAACTCTTATGCCCAATTTGTTTTTTTCATCTTCAGTAATCAAAATTCTCATAATGATATATTATAACAATTTGCCAGAAATAGCTGAAACTTCAATCTACACCCGGACCATTCTCATTGGTAAAATAATAATTAGCTTAAAAACAGTTTTACAGTATAATTGTTATGTTTTATCATACTTTCTATATAATTACCTGTTATATATGAATAGACGACAGTAACTAGAGATAAGAGGAGGGTGGCGCAATGGATCCAAGAATAGAAAAACTGGCAAAAAATCTTGTAAATTATTCCTGCAAGGTACAAAAAGGAGAAAAAGTTCTAATAGAGTGTATCGGCAGCTCCGGAATTCCACTGAGCAGGGCTCTTATAAAAGAAATATATAAAACCGGAGGAGTGCCGTATGCAGATTTAAAGGACAACAGCGTTATAAGGGAGCTGCTTAAAGAAAACACTGCGGAACAGCTGGAATCTCTGGCTAAATATGAACTGGTCCGTATGAAGGAAATGGATGCCTTCATAGGAATAAGAGCCGGTGACAATGTTAGTGAAATGAGTGATATCGCACCAGAAAAAATGGCTGTTTATATGAAACATTTTGTTAAAGCAGTAAATGAGGAAAGAATAAATAATACCAGGTGGGTGGTTATAAGATATCCTAACAACTCAATGGCTCAACTTGCAAATACAAGTATGGAAGCTTTTGAAGATTTTTATTTTAATGTGTGTAATCTGGATTATAGCAAGATGTCAAAAGCTATGGATAATCTGGTAAATCTGATGAATAAAACAGATAAAGTTCGTATAACCGGTAGAGATACTGATTTGACCTTCTCCATCAAAGATATTCCCGCTGTAAAGTGTGATGGTGAATTTAATATTCCGGATGGTGAAGTTTTTACAGCTCCGGTAAGAAATTCTGTAAATGGCAGACTGGTATACAACTGTCCGGCCGTCTATCAGGGTGTTGCTTATGAAAATATCAGCCTGCATTTTAAAAATGGTAAGATTATTGAAGCCACCGCCAGTGATACGGAAAGAATCAATAAGGTTTTTGATACAGACGAAGGAGCCAGATATATAGGAGAATTTTCCATAGGTGTCAACCCATATATAACCAGGCCTATGAAAGATGTTCTATTCGATGAAAAAATAATGGGAAGCTTTCACTTCACACCTGGAAAGTGCTACAAGGAAACATCAAATGGCAATGATTCTGCAATACACTGGGACCTGGTATGCATACAAATACCCGAATATGGAGGCGGGGAAATTTATTTTGATGATATTCTGATAAGAAAGGATGGGAGGTTCGTAACCGAAGAACTGGGGGACTTAAATTCCGAAAACTTAAAATAGCATAAATTACTTTATCTTTTTTATAGGAGCGAAACTTACCAGCAGATGTTTTATACCAGCCTTGCCAAAAATCACGTCCAGTTCACAGTCATCAGCCAGTTTCTTTACTTTTAAAATTTTACCCTGCCCAAAATACTTATGCTCTATTAAATCTCCCTTCCTGTACCTGTAATCTCCACCATATCCATTTTTACCCACAGCCTTGCCCCGCTTCATACTTTCAGACTCAATTCTGTTTTCATCAATTACAAGATCCTGGGGGATTTCATTTATAAACCTGGAAACAGTTCTAAAGCTGGTATCGCCATAGATACTATGTGACACCGAAGAAGACAAAAATACCTTTTCTTTTGCCCGGGTAATACCAACATAGCACAGCCTTCTTTCTTCTTCCAGCTCTTCAATACTATTCATACATCTGGAATGTGGAAAAATTCCTTCCTCCATTCCTACTATGAATACTACCGGAAACTCGAGCCCCTTTGCATTATGAAGAGTCATCAGCACCAGTCCATCCGTACTTTCATCATAATTGTCAATATCAGTAAGAAGTGAGACTTCTTCCAAAAATCCATCCAGATTATATAGGCCACCAACATCCCTGGAGTTCTTTTCAGTAACAGAACCCCGAGAGTCTCTAAGGGAAACAGCAGAGATGTTGTCTACTACAGCTTTTTCTTCATACTCTCTGGTAACAGTTAAAAGTTCCTTTAAGTTCTCTATTCTGTTTAAAGCTTCGATGGTGTTTTCCCGCTCAAGCTCTCTCATATAGCCGGTTTCCCCCCATATTTTCTGCAATACCTCACTAACCCCACGCTCTAAGGCAAAATTTCTAAAATCTGCAATAAGTGATATAAATTTATCTATTCTTTCCTTTGCTCTCCTGCCCAGCAGAGGAATTTCATCACCTCTGTAAAAAACTTCACAAAAAGTCATATTATTCTTGCGGGCATATTTTTCTATAGCAGCAATTGTTAATTTACCAATCTTTCGCCGGGGAACATTCACAATTCTTACCAAACTGACTACATCCTTAGGATTCGCAATTAACTTCATATAAGCAAGCATATCTTTTATTTCTTTTCTATCATAAAATCTTAAACCCCCGTAAATTTTATAGGGTATATTTTGTCTTACCAGGTATTCTTCCACAGCTCTAGACTGGGCGTTGGTCCTATAAAAGACTGAAAAATCCTTGTATTTCTTGTTTTTTTCTTTCATATATTTTTCTATCTTCTGGACTATAAAATTTACCTCAACCTTTTCATCTGGAGCTATATATTTTGAAACCATTTCTCCTTCAGGATTCTCGGTCCATAAATTTTTATGTTTCCTGTTTTCATTATTTCTTATGATAAAATTTGCGGCATCCAGTATTTTCTGAGTGGATCTGTAATTTTGTTCCAGTTTTATGACCACAGTATCATCAAACTGCTTATCAAAATTAATAATATTTTTAATCTCCGCACCGCGCCAGCTATAAATGTTCTGGTCATCATCTCCAACCACACAGATTCTTTTATGCTTTTCCGATAAAAGCATGACAATTTCATTCTGAGCAATATTTGTATCCTGAAACTCATCTACCAGAATATATTTAAATTTTTCCTGGTATTTCTTTCTTACTTCCGGAAATAAATTTAAAATGTCAACTGTAAACATCAAAAGGTCATCAAAATCAAGTGCGTTGGCTTTAAACAGCTTTTCCTGATATAAACCGTAAATTTTAGCCGCTATTTTCTCGAAATAATCAATCGCCTTTTTTGAGAAGGTTTCATAGTCAATAAGCTTATTTTTGGCATCGCTAATGACTGACATCACTGCTCTGGGAGGAAATCTTTTGATATCTATATCCAGTTCTTTTTCAACATTGGATACCAGACTTAATGCGTCATCAGCATCATAAATCACATAATTCCTGGACATGCCCAGGTGATTAATCTCATACCTGAGTAGTCTTGCGCAGAATGAATGGAAGGTACTGACCCACATATATTCCCCAATTCTGCCAACCAGTTCTATGACTCTCCTTTTCATCTCTCTGGCTGCTTTATTGGTAAAAGTAATAGCAAGAATATTAAAGGGGTCTACTCCCCTGCTCTTAATCAGGTATGCAATCCTGTAAGTTAGCACTCTTGTTTTTCCACTTCCCGCGCCGGCAATAACCAGAAGTGGCTTTTCAGTGCTTTTTACCGCTTTAATTTGCTGGGGGTTTAAATATTTTTCTAATTCCAAGTTTCACTAAACTATCTGATTTTCTTTCCAATAACACTGGCAATATTTCTTACCTGGCGTACCAGCTCCACCAGCTCTTTTGCATTTAAGGACTGTTGTCCATCACAGAGCGCCATGGAAGGATTATTATGAGCTTCAACCATAATGCCATCTGCACCTACTGCAACTGCTGCCCTGCTCATAGGAATAACCAGATCACTCTGTCCAACAGCATGAGAAGGATCAACAATTATGGGAAGTTTACTCAGTTTTTTAATAACCGGAACCGCTGATAGATCCAGAGTAAACCTGGTATCAGTTTCAAATGTCCTTATACCTCTCTCGCACAGCACTACTTCTGTATTTCCTCTTAAAGTTATATATTCAACTGCAAGCAACCATTCCTTTATTGATGATGCCCATCCTCTCTTAAGAAGAACCTTTTTATTTCTTTCATTTGCCACTCTACCCACTTTTTTAAGCAGCTCAAAGTTTGACATATTTCTTGTGCCAATTTGTAGTACATCTACGTTATCAGCTATTATATCAACATTCTCAGTATTAGTAACTTCAGTTACTGTCTTAAGACCATATTTAACATTAATTTCCTTTAGATACTTTAGACCTTTTTCCCCAAGTCCCTGAAAGCTGTATGGAGACGTTCTGGGTTTATAAGCTCCGCCCCGTATAAATGAAAGCCCCAGATCTTTTACTACTTTTGCAATAGCATCTAATTGCTCCCAGCTTTCAATTGCGCAAGGCCCTGCAATTACAGTAATATAGCCCTCCTCAATCAGCTTTACAGTGTCTTTGTCTTTAATTCTTTCAAGTTTTTCTTTTTTATTTTCCATTTAAAGATATTTCTTTCTAATATAAAATAATCATTATTGGATACTTTTAAAATACGGTAACCGGATATTTAGAGACTCTCATCTTTTTCCAAAACCTGAACATTTCTCAAAATGCTTTCAAAAATCTGTATAATATTATCATTATATAGGGGACCCTTATTATATTTAATAATATTATTAATTAATTCTTCCTCCCTTTTTGCATCGTATAAAGGTACATTTCTATCTTCTTTCAACCTTTTTATTTTCATTACTGCTTCTGCCCTTTTATTTAGAAAACCTACAATATTTTTATCAATTTCATTGATCTCTTCTCTATATTCTTTTAACTTTTCTTTAAAGTCGTTTTCCATCAATACTCCTTTAATTCTTTTTTTGTTTTCATTTACTCCCATTCTATAGTACTTGGTGGCTTCGAGCTTATATCATATACCACTCTGTTTACTCCATCAACCTCACCTATAATTCTCGTGCTCATTCTTTCAAGTACCTTATGTGGAAGCTTTACCCAATCCGCAGTCATTGCATCAGCGCTGCTTACCGCCCTTATTATTATCGGATATGCATATGTTCTTTCATCACCCATCACCCCTACACTTTTAATGCTGGCAAGCACGGCAAAAGACTGCCAGATACTTTTATACAGTCCTGCTCTCTTTATTTCCTCAACTACTATCTCATCTGCATTCTGAAGTATTTTTATCTTTTCTTCCGTAACCTCGCCAATTATTCTGATTGACAGACCAGGACCGGGAAACGGCTGCCTCCAGACTATCTCATCCGGAAGACCTAATTCTATTCCTATCTTCCTTATTTCATCTTTAAATAATAACCTTAAAGGCTCAATTAATTTAAGTTTCATATTAGCTGGAAGGCCGCCTACATTATGATGTGTCTTTATTCTCGCAGCATCTCTGGTACCGCTTTCTATCACATCCGGGTATAGTGTCCCCTGCACCAGGTAATTTGCATCTTTTATCTTTGATGCCTCTTCTTCAAATATTCTTATAAATTCATTTCCAATTATCTTTCTTTTCTTTTCAGGGTCTGTAATTCCCACCAGTTTACTTAAAAATCTATCTCTGGCATTTATATGAATCAGGTTAATTTTAAAATTTTGTTTGAACGTTCCCACAACCTTGCCTGCCTCCACTTTCCGGAGAAGCCCATGATCAACAAAGATGCAGGTAAGTTTATCACCAACAGCTTTGCTTACTAAAACTGCTGCTACCGAAGAATCTACTCCTCCGCTCAGACCGCATATAACTCTTCCATCTTTTACTTCATCTTTTATTTTCTTTATCTGTTTTTCAATAATGGAAACCATGGTCCAGGTAGGTGAACATCCACAGATATCAAACAGGAAATTCTTAAGTATATCCATCCCGGATGGTGTATGCATTACCTCGGGATGAAACTGTATCCCATATATTTTATTTTTAGGTTCTTCTATGCCAGCAATAGGAAGATTGGGAGTGGAAGCTATTACATTAAAGGCGGGAGGAATCTTAACCACGCTATCCTTATGGCTCATCCAGCAGGTTTCTAGGGGTTTTAAGTCTTTAAAAAGTGGCGATTTTAAGTTCAATTTTATTTTTGTTTTTCCATACTCGTTGTGTCCGCTGGTGATAATCCCACCATCAAATAACCAGGCTATCAACTGCATTCCGTAACAAATTCCAAGTATGGGTATGCCCAGAGAAAAAATCTCTTTATCAACTACAGGAGCTTTTCTGTCTTTTGATAGAATACTATAGGGCGAACCAGAGAGTATCAGACCACTGGGTTTCTTTTCCTTTATTTTTTCAATATCAGTATCATAGGGAATAAGTTCAGAATAAACCCTGAGTTCTCTGATTCTCCTTGTAATTAATTGGCTGTATTGTCCGCCAAAATCTATTACCGGTACACTATCCATATTACGACCCCATACCTACTCTCTGTTGCTGCTGGTGAAGTTTACCTTCTGTTTTAATTGATGGAGCCACCATTACTTCAGCTTTCTGGAAATCCTTGATGTTTTCATAACCGCATGTAGCCATTGAAGTTCTCAGCGCTCCAAATAGATTTAAAGTTCCATCATTTTCAAATGCAGGCCCCACCAGTATTTCTCTCAAGCTAGCAACTACATCTGTCTTAATTCTGGTACCCCTTGGAAGATCGGGGTGGAAGGTGGCCATACCCCAGTGATAACCCCTGCCTGGAGCTTCTTTAGCTCTTGAAAGCGGGAAACCTATCATAACCAGATCTGCGCCGCAGGCAATAGCTTTCGCAATATCTCCGCCTGTACGCATACCACCATCGGCAATCACTAATGAGTACTGTCCTGTTTCCTCCAGATGTCTGACTCTCGCAGCTGAAGCATCCGCAATCGCAGTAGCCTGAGGCACACCAATCCCCAGCACCTGCCTTGTGGTACACGCTGCTCCGGGACCGACACCTATTAGAACACCAACCGCTCCTGTTCGCATCAGGTGCAGGGAAGTGGAATATGATGCACAGCCGCCAGCTATTACCGGGACCGGACATTCAGGAATAAATTTTTTCAAATCCAACGGCATTTTTGTCTTACTCACATGCTCAGCGCTAACCACCGTACCCTGTATTACCAGAATATCAAGACCAGCATCTATAGCTATATTATAGTACTTTTCAACATTTTTAGGAGTTAAGGAGGCGCAGGCTATATCACTTTCTTTCTTTATCTGTTTTACTCTTTTAGCAATTAATTCCTCTTTAATGGGCTCACTATAAATTTTCTGCATTTTACTTGTAGCTTCTCCTGCAGAAAATTTTGAAATTCTTTCCAGAATTTCATCCGCATTATCATATCTGCACTGCAGACCCTCTAAATTCAGCACAGCAAGCCCCCCTACTTTTCTCATTTCTATAGCGAATCTCACATCTACAACGCCATCCATTGCTGAAGCCAGAACAGGCAGTTTAAGTTTATATTCTCCAATATTCACTGAAATATCAATATCCTCCGGATCTCTGGTTCTTCTGCTTGGAACTATTGATACCTCATCAAAACCATAAGATCTCCTGCCGGTTTTCCCCTTGCCAATTTCTATTTCCATTTATTCCCCTTATCTTTTAAGTTTTTTCTCTTCTTTATTTATTAATCTTTTAATATTTTCTCTATGAGTAAAAAAAGTAAGCGCACACCAGAAAAATGCTGCAATTACTATCGGCCATGTATATCCTGTAAAATAAAATGCAATGGGAGCAGTAATAGCTGCACTTAAAGATGCCAGAGATACAATTCTAAAAACCAGCAAAATAACAGCCCAGGTGCCAAAAATAATAATAAATGGAAGTATCTTCAACCATATGGGATTATCCATAAATGGCAGCATTGAGACTCCGATTACCACTCCTAAAGAAGCTGCGATTCCCTTTCCACCTTTAAATTTAATATAGGCAGGAAAATCATGGCCCAATATAACAGCAACGGATACGATGGAAAGAAGTATTAGAGCCTTATCCTGAGGATAAATCTGAGGATAAATGAAGTACAGTACCAGTATCGGTGTGAACCCTTTTATGACATCAACAACTATTGTTAAAATACCATAACCTGCACCAAGTGTACGGGTAATGTTAGTTCCCCCCACATTTCCGCTTCCATATTTTCTTATATCATCACCCTTTTTTATTCTATGAATTACATAAGCAGTTGGAAACGCGCCAAAAAGGTAGGCTGAAGTTATAAATATAATCTTATAAAATAAATTAATATTCATAATATATAATAATAATTACCTATTATATTGGTTTAGAAACTCTAGAAAAATCAAAAAGATATAAATCCTTTAAAAAACCTTAAATTACTCTCTGAAAATCCATAGAATAATAATAAAAGAAATATTACTATAAGTCATTGATTTATTCAATTTATTAAGTGAGGTTTTCGGGTCTGGCAAGTGACTTTTTAATTTTATCACAAAATAACATTCCCCTGGCTTAAATATATGTATTCCCATGTTTTTAAGCTTAATTTCGGGTAAGGCCAAATGAAAATTATCAGGGTTCGGCTATAATTTTAGCAAGTTGCGGCGAAATTCTTATGAAGTCATTAACATTTAAAGTTAAAATCCTGTCTATCTTCATTTTCCTGGCAGCATATAGGATTAACCCATCATAGCTTGCGCCACCAGTAATATTGTTAGATAAAAGTTCATCTAATAAGCTAACATAATCGTCAGTATTATATTTAACTGTCATAAAGTCTTTTAGAACATTTTCCCTTATCAGATTTACTGCAAGGGAAGGATAAATTTTTGGACTTAATGGCAATGTAGTGAGAATTGAATAAATTTCAATTAAAGAATGGATAGAAATTATACCTTCAATTTCTTTTTTCTTAACTCTCTGCAGCCAGTGCAGGGAGTTTTCATGCTTTGGATGTGCGCTTATAAAAGCTGTAATTATTACTGATGTATCAAAAAAAACCTTCAAAGTTTAATATCTCCAGTAACTCTTTTCATTCTGTCTTCTCTTTCTTTTTGTAAAAAATCTGTAAAAGATTCCAGGGGCTCTGAGCAGACAACAAGGATCCCGTCTTTATCTATAACAAACGGGTTTGAGGGTTTAGGATGAACTATTATATTATCTGAAGTGGCTTCAACCTCAACTTCGGTATTATTTTTAAGACCAAAGTCATTTCTTATTTTTTTTGGAATTACTATTCTTCCAAATTTATCAATTTTTGTTTTAAATTTTATTGTCAATTACTACACCTCTAAAAGAAGTAGAATTATATTTGTAATTACATTTGCCATTATAATATGGTTTTTGGCAATTATCAATGCCAATTTTATTTAGAGTTTGGTGTGGTTACAGATCTTTTAAAATACTTTTTATGATAATTTGGTCTGGAAATTAAAATTATTTTCATTATTGTTTCAGGATACAAATAAGGGCTGGCTTTAATATTAAAGCCAGCCCTGTTTCCTCTTTTATTTTTACTTTTAAAGTTAAAGTAATTTTAATAGTAACTTTAATCAGCTGTTATTACATTGGAGGCATTCCTCCACCTGGATATCCGCCTCCAGGAGGCATCATACCTTTTTCTTTTTCAGGTTTTTCTGCAACAACGACTTCAGTTGTAAGCATAAGTGCTGCTATAGATGCTGCATTCTGAAGTGCACTTCTGGTAACCTTTGCCGGGTCTATAATTCCAGCATCTATCATATTCACATACTTTTCATTTAAAGCATCCAGCCCTTCACCTTGAGGCAATCTTTTTACTTTCTCCACAACAACTGAGCCTTCCATACCGGCATTTGATGCTATTTGCCTCAGTGGTTCTTCCAAAGCTTTGATTACAATGGCTGCACCTGTTCTAACATCACCATCAAACTTTTTGAGATCAATTTTCGGAATTATATTTATAAGCACTACTCCTCCGCCTGAAACAATTCCTTCCTCAACTGCAGCTTTGGTAGCCGACAGGGCGTCTTCTATCCTGTGCTTTTTCTCTTTTAGTTCTACTTCAGTTGCAGCACCAACTTTTATTACTGCCACACCGCCTGCGAGTTTTGCCAGCCTTTCCTGAAGTTTTTCTTTGTCAAAATCTGAATCACTTTGATCTATTTCATTTTTGATTTGTTTTATTCTGCCTTTTATATCACTTGCAGTGCCTTTCCCTTCAACAATGGTTGTATTTTCTTTATCTACCTTAACCTGTCTGGCCGAACCAAGCATATCAAGAGTAACGTTTTCTAATTTTACACCAATCTCTTCACTTATTGCTTTTCCACCAGTTACTATGGCGATGTCTTCCAGCATAGATTTCCTTCTATCCCCGAATCCAGGAGCTTTTACTGCAAGTGCAGTAAGGGTGCCTCTGAGTTTATTAACCACAATAGTTGCCAGTGCTTCACCTTCAACATCCTCAGCAATTATAAGAAGCGGTTTGCCAGACTTCTGAATTTTTTCAAGAATAGGAATTAAATCTCCAACTGCTGCTATCTTCTGGTTTGCAATAAGAATATATGGGTCATTTAAAACCGCTTCCATCCTTTCAGCATCAGTTACCATATATGGAGAAAGATACCCTTTATCAAACTGCAGACCTTCAACTAGTTCTATCTCAATACCAAATTTATTTGATTCTTCAACAGTAATAACTCCATCTTTGCCTACCTTATCCATTGCATCGGCTATAGTATGCCCGATTGTATCATCTGCTGCTGAAATAGCTGCGACTTCGGCTATTTTCTTTTTGTCAGTAGCAATATCCCGGCTCATCAGGCCAATCTGATCCACTACTATATTAACTGCCTCTTCTATTCCCTTTTTTAGCAGTAAAGGATTAGCTCCTGCGGCTACATTTCTTAATCCTTCTTTTACCATTGCCTGCGCCAGAAGTGTTGCTGTAGTGGTGCCATCTCCTGCAACATCATTAGTTTTAGTTGCAACCTCTTTTAATAGCTGAACTCCTGCATTTTCAAAAACATCTTCAACTTCAATTTCCCTTGCGATAGTTACGCCGTCGTTAGTAATTGTAGGAGCACCATATTTTTTATCCAGCACTACGTTCCTACCTTTGGGTCCAAGAGTGACCCTGATTGCGTCTGATATTATATTTACGCCCCTCTCCAGGGCTCTTCTTGCAACCTCATCGTACTTAAGCTCTTTAACCATTACCTTCTTACCTCCTTCTTAAAATAAAACTTTTATTTCACAATTGCCAGAACATCACTTTCTTTTATAATCAGATGTTCTTCACCGTCAATTTTTACTTCCGTCCCTGAATACTTGGAATAAAGAACAACATCTCCAACCTTTACTTCCATAGGAATTTTCTTACCTTTTTCATCCTTTGCTCCCTCACCAACTGCGATTACTTTGCCTTCCTGGGGTTTCTCTTTTGCAGAATCCGGAAGAACGATTCCGCTCTTAGTTTTTTCTTCACTAGGCTTTGGTTTCACCAATAATCTGTCACCAAGTGGTCTGTATCCCATTACTTTTCCTCCTTCTAAAATATATTATACATTTATGCAAAAACATAAAAATAAATCAGCACTCTATTGATTAGACTGCTAACACTTAAAAATAATAGTATATTGAAATTAAAAAATCAAGAATAAAAATTAAAAAATTTTTGTTTTTAAAATATGATTAAATAAAAACCATAAAATTAGCCCCGAAACAGAAAGTAATTATATATCGCTTCTGGAATAAACATCAACTTCCAGATCGTCGAATCTGCCCTCTAAATATCTATAATATCCCAGACAGGCAACCATTGCTGCATTATCCATGCATAAGTAAAGAGGAGGAATAAAGATTTTAATATTATTTTCCCTGCCCTTTCTTAAAAACTCTTCCCTGAGTTTGCTGTTGGCAGCAACGCCGCCGCTAATAAGGATATTTTTTACACCAAATTTACCAGCAGCTTTAATTGTTTTTTCAGTTAAAACCTCAACTATAGATTTCTGGAAACTTGCAGCAAGACTTGGAATATTTTTTTCAGCAGTAAGCTTTTTGTATTTTTTTGTTCTATAGATTAAAGATGTTTTTAGCCCGCTAAAACTGAAATTAAAGTCTCCGCTATCCATCATGGGTTTTGGGAAATCTATATAATAAGGATCTCCCCTTTTAGATAGCCTGTCAATAATAGGACCTCCAGGGTAACCAAGACTCAGGTACCTTGCAATTTTATCATATGCCTCTCCTGCTGCATCATCTACAGTATGCCCTATTTCTTTTATATTCCAGTCACTGTCCACAAAATACAAACTTGAATGACCTCCAGAAACAACAAGCCCTATAAACCCGCCCTTGATATCAGGATTTTCTAAAATATTAGAATAGATATGAGCCTTAAGATGGTTTACAGCTACAAGCGGTATATTTTTAGAATAACTTATGGCTTTGGCCGCTCCAACCCCTACCAGCAGAGAGCCTATAAGACCGGGCCTGTTGGTAACACTGACTGCGTCAATCTTATTAAAATTAATACCGGATCTCTCAAGTGCTTCATTTATAACTATATCTATTACTTCTATATGCTTCCTTGACGCTATTTCAGGGACAACTCCACCATATTTTCTATGAATCTCATTTTGAGAAGAAACTACATTGGAAAGTATTACCGAGCCATTCCTGACAACTGAAGCGCAGGTATCATCGCACGAGGTTTCAATACCCAGTATATATATCTCTTTTTTGCTTTTCTCTCTTATAGCGTCCATTTTTCAAAATACCATATTAATTTTCTTACCGCTTAAGTACTTTTTTGGTAGAATAGTATTCATACTAACTGCCAAAAGGCACAAGTTCCCTGACATAGACGGGAATGAGATTTTTAGCTTTTACTTTCCTTACTGCATTAAAATAAGCACAAATATTTAAGTGCCTTGCTATGGGGTAAGCAGTTTTTTTATCCAGATTAAAAATTTTATTTTGCCTTGCTATATCCGATAACATCTTTCCATAATTTATACAGCAGTTTCCTCCAATTAATATTTCAGGGTTTCTATATCCGCTCCCGCAATCCGGTATTTTTAAAACTCCGTTTGCTGTTAATCCATTTAACAAATCTTTCAGGTCGCAATTGCGAACTAAAAAATTTTTCCCTTCTTTACTTATAAAGTAATGCCTGCCTCCAGTTCCAATCCTGGCCAGATATTTGCTCCCTCTGTCGACCTCAGAAGTCAGATTATAAAAGGCAAAATAAACTTCACCCTTTCTTACATCAAGACAGGGCATAATAAGCACCGGGATATTTTTTTTAAGGCAGCGGGTAATAAAACTGATGTTTCTATAGCTAATACCCAGGGCAAAAATATCCAGCGAATCTATGCCAAAAGCAGGCTTCCCTTCCAGCCAGGATAAAATTTTTATAACGCTAACCCCTATCCTGGTGCCGGTAAAATCGCCAGGGCCAACATTTACGCCAAAAACATCTATATCTTTTATGGTAAGTCTGGCTCTGGATAAAGCCTGGCCCAGTAAGCTCATTATATTTACCATATGCTTCATACTGTTGTAATCGGATGTCTCCGATAACAACTTCTCATTTTGATTTACAGCAACACTTAACCTCCCGGTGCTGCTATCAATACTTAAAATATTCATAATATTACTCGCCGCTCTTCTCCAGTATTTTCTTAAACCTTTCCAGTCTCAGATCCCAGTACTGGCTGCCGCTGTTAAAAATTATCTTCCTTTTTGTGGAAATGTTGCTCTTATCTATCAGATAACTCAAATTTATTTCTAAATATTCTTTTTTTATATAATCTTTTATCTTGTCTCCCCATTCTATACATACAATTGAAATATCGTCATACAGGTAATCATCCAGGCCAATTCCATTTATCTCGCCGGTATTTTCCAACCTGTATAAATCAGCATGTATGAACTTTCTCCAATTATCAATACTGTATTCACTCAATATGATAAAACTTGGACTTGAAAGATTTTCCTTTAAGTCAAATCCTTCAGCTATACCGGAGATAAAAGTTGTTTTCCCCCCACCCAGCTCCCCTGAGAAAAGAACAATATCACCCTTTGAGATAACTCTGGATAATTTTTTTCCGAGGTTTTTGGTAAAAATAGAAGAATTTGAAATAATCTCAATTCGCATATCAAAAGAGCCCTAACTGTTCGCCTTTATTCTGTTTGTCACCGGTAGTTTCAGATTCCAGGTTTAAAATATCTTCCTCGCAAGCAGGCACCTCACCGTCAGAGTCAATCAGCCTTTTTATTTTTTGGAAATCCTGCTTTAAAATTTCCATTCTGGATGGGGTATAAAGAACAGCTGCGGGATGATTTATGGGCATAATAATACGGCTGTCAACTTTAAATACCTTTCCCCTGAGAGTATTTATACCCTTATCGGTATTCAGTAGAAGCTGTGTAGAAATTTTACCCAGGGTACAGATTATTTTTGGATCAATTATTTTTATCTGCTCCAGCAGATAACTCTTGCAGGTATTTATTTCCTCTATCCTTGGATCCCTGTTGCCCGGAGGCCTGCATTTTAAAACATTTGCGATAAAAACCTCGCTCCTGTCAAATCCAATTGAATCAAGCAGCTCGTCCAGTAATTTTCCTGCCTGCCCCACAAAAGGCAGACCCTGCAAATCTTCATTCTTGCCCGGAGCTTCTCCTACAAACATAACCGGCGCATAGGCGCTTCCACTGCCAAAAACAAATTTAGTCCTGCTTCTGGAAAGTTCGCATTCCCGGCAGCCCCTGATTTTAAGATAAAATTCCTTTAGCTTTTCCCTTTTATCGTAATCTCCCATAACCTATTGCTGAAAACTCCCTGCTACATATACTATTTTTTTATCTCTATTTATAACTCATAATATTTCATACTTCAATATTTATATAGCTCTCATTTACAAAAAAAGAAATTTTTTCTATTATTAGCTAAAAAAGGCAATAAAAAATTATATAAAAGGGGATCTAAATATGAAAACCAAAATAGTAATTTCCACTCTTATTGCAGCATTTGTCTTCGCATCATTTATCGGATGTACACTCGGCCCGGTAGAAGTTGAAGAAATTACAATTTGTAAAGATGTAGATAGTAATTATAAGCCTGTAGAACCCACAGATACTTTCCCTTCAGAGACTACTGCAATTTGCCTGGCAGTTAAGATCAATAATTTCACTCCCAAAGATAAATTATCTATCACATTGATTTACCTTGAAACAAACGATGAAATAGCTAAACAGGAAGCTGACCAAGAAAAATCTGGTTCCGGTTATCAATCTTTTAAATTTATATACAATCAGGGTTTCCCTTCAGGGAGATATAACGCAATGATTTACCTGAATAATGAGCTGATAGAGACCGTGGAATTCTCGGTGGAATAAAAAGACTAACCTTTGTTATTTTAATATTTTCGATAGATATATTTTAATCTCCAAATCTAAAATAGCTAATGGGGCTGCATTAATGACTCATTATTCTAAATACTTGATGAAGTTTAAATTAATTATACTATTTGAAGAGCAAATATAAGTGTCTTGCCTATTTCATTCATTGCATTGTCATTCAATTCAAATTTGTATTCAGATTTTAAAATATCTACTTTTTTTATTATATAGATTTCACTACAATTAAACTTAGTATCTTTAGGAAATCCATTATCTGAAGCCTTTACTAATACATCTGTAGGATAAATATTATCGGTTCTTTGTGATGTTCCAAGTAATATATTTACCTTATCAGTCTTTCTATAAAAGGAGCCTCCTTGTAAAATTAATACATATTTATCCTTTATGGTTTCACTACCGTTTTTACCTATTAATAATTTTAAATTTTTACAATAATATATAGCACCTCTTTCAAGAATTATTTCTGGATTCATTTTTATTTAGATATTACTTTATATTGATAATCCATAAATCCTTTATCACACAAAGAGTCTTTTGGTTCAAAGGGTTTACCCTTGTAATCATTCAAAGAACCTTTTTCTTTTTTAACTTCCAAAATTTTTTTATTAACATATTCATAGATATCGCCAAAATTCAAAATATCGCCTCTTTTAGCACTTGTCATTGGTTCAGTCTTATACGAGATGTTCTTTAATTCCTCATAATCCAATCTTCCATATTCACTTATAATATATTCCAGTATATCTATTTCTTGATTTGTTAGATTCTTTTTAAACTCATAATTGTCTAATATTGAATATAAGTAATAAGTTCTCAATTTCCAAAGTGAAATATTCTTGCTTTTCTTAATTATATTATTCTGCACCAATTCATCTATACAATCATAGATATATTTGCTAAAAGGTCCGTGGTAGTGGTAGTTATAAACTATTCCAGTAATACTACTACCAAAATATTTATAAAAATTATAATCTGACAGGTAAATTAATTTAACTATTTTAGTATTAATTAAATTCGGCACTCTTTTAATTAGATAATAAATAAGAGAACACAATTTTTTATTCATATTTGCTCACCTCTTTAATTATATTGTGATATTACGAAAATTTTGCTATTTAAAAAATAAATTTATTTTATATATTATTCTACCCTAGCACACTATTTTTTAAAATAAAATTAATTCTGCCATATATTTCACAATTATTAAATGTGACATCCTCACTGTAATAAATTACCGTGCATCCCAATATTAGGAAGCGGTTCCTGCTTCACAGAGCCAACTTGTCTCTTTTTGAAAGAAAAAACAGCGATTGGTTTCTTCCCAGCTTTATTGATACGCTCTGGGTCTTTCTTTTAGAACCTAAATTCTCCTGATAAATTTTATTTGTTTCTAGTTTTGATGAGAAAATTTATTATGAATCTAGTCCTACTAGTGCAAAGGTAAAACTATAAAAAAGTAACGAATTTTGTCTCAAAAGCAGGTAATGGATTTTGGAAGAGATAAAGCTTTAATTTAGACAGTGAAAAATAAAAGGTTACTATAAAAAGTAACTGATTCTGGAAAGTAATGCTTACTTAAATTATAGGAGCAGAGCCACTTTCGGTACCACATGCTCTGTTTTAGTAAGGGATACAAGCTATAAGTTTGATTTGGTACCGATATTAGTGTTTAGTCCTTCTGGATTTCTTTTGCAATACTGTCCTTATTTCATTCTGCAATAAATACCCCCCAAAATTTCACAGCCGAAATAATATATATAGCATCCTACTAGAGTTCCTATAAATAAAAGGGCTATATTATTATTTATATTATTATTATGTATTCATAAATTAAGCACAAAAGTGATAAAAAGTGATAAAACTTGATAATCCTTCCGCTAAAAAAAGAATATGAAATTAGTATATGAAATTAGTATACCCCCCCTAAATCTATTATTTTTAATACAATAGTATTCATCACTAATAAATCTTATAAAAACAAAAGGTATTTAAGATTAAAAGTAGTACGATTTAAGATTAAATTTAATACGATAGTAATACTAAAATTAATAGCCTATCATTTGTTTTTAATATAGCAAAATGTCTAAAGCTTTCTAACTGATTAACCTTAAGACAAAGAGGGTTGAAATACATCAACTGTAGGAGTGCACTCCAAAAAATACCTACCTTTTCTTACTTTCATATTAAGCCTGACTATCTTATCGATGTGTTCCTGGCTGTGTATCTTGGCATTTGACGAGAGCATTTTAAGCTCTTCTATCTTGACAATCTCAAGCGTTAATGCTCCCGTCGTTCCTTTTACCTTATCATCCATTATTCCTTGAGTTTATCTTTTTTTCTTCTTATCCTTTTTGCCCTTATCCTTGCCCCTATCCTTCTTGCCTTTATCCTTTTTCATTCTTGTTTCCTTCCTCTTTTATTTTTATGGCCTTAGGCCTGAGCGGAATATATTAAAATAGGTTAGCTTTTTACACTTACAGCAAATAACCACCCATTAAACACTGATTTAAGACTGCTTAAGTTTTTGATAGATATACGCCCTTTGGCTATTTTATAGACTTAGCCAGTTTATCAATTTCTTTGGCCAGGTATATGATACATCAGCTTAGATTTACTATGTGTATGTTTTGTACTGTCTCACCTTCTTTGGTACCTGCTCCCTTTTGAGTAAGATCACTTATTTCATCGCCAGCAGTCTCCATCAAGGAGTTTATTACCTGTTCTACAGGACCAATACAAACCTCTTTTTCGTCATTCTTTACATTCCTCTTTGTTCTTCTCTTCCTTCTTGTCGTTCATAGCTTACCTCCCTGTTTTGACGAAGTGATGATGAAGTGGCAATGAAGTTTAAAAATACTTAGTCCACTACATTATACTACTCTTATAGCTTGGAGTCTTCTAACTGGTTAATGTTACCTGGCTAACTTTTTTTCAGTTTTATAAAATCTTACCACTTATTATTTATCTACTATAAGAAATTGGATTAGAAGTTAACGACGACCTCCTCCTCTTCTTGGTCCTCGATCGTCTCTTCTGGGACCCCCTCCTCTATTGTCAAACCTTGGTCTTTCTTCTCTTGGTCTTGCAACATTAACAACAATCTTTCTTCCTTCCAGCTCAGTGTCGTTTAACTTTTCGATAGCTTCATCTGCTTCTTTGTCGTTTTCCATTTCTATAAATCCGAATCCTTTGCTCTGACCGGTATCCCTATCTTTAATTACCTCACAGGAAATAACTTTACCTATCTTAGAAAATATATCTTCTAATTGGGAACTTGTTGTGCTATAAGGAAATCCTCTTACAAATAATTTCTTTGCCATTTATTATCACCACCTTTCTTTTTTACAGTACTGTCTCTGTCTGGTGGATAGAATAATCTTTTGAGGATATCTTCTTATCGAACTAGAGGAAACAGATGTAAATATATATTCCTTATTTAAAGAATATGTTTTTATTATAACACATTATTCTTTTTTATTGTGATAAAATACTATTAGAAGTGGAAAATGTTGCTGATAGCTTTTCATGTCTTTTCTCCTTTCTAAAAATAAAAATATTTACGTTTGCTACTAGTATTAAAAAACAAGGTTCTGCTTTGAGTCAGAGGTGGAGTTTTGGCGGTTTTCAAAGAAAATGAGAGGGATAAATAGCTTTAGCGGTTTATGCTCACAAGCTAAAGACTACCTTGACTTCCAAAAAGTAGGTTCTTAAGATAAAATTCCTTTAAAAAGGAAGGAAAATATTTGTAAAATACCGGGCCTTTTCGAAAAAGCCTTTATTTTTTAAATATGTTAAACATTTCAGGAATTATCGTGTCTGTCTTCTTAAACCAAATATGCAATTTATAAAATTTTATCAACGCTTCTAAAAAGTCTTTATTTTGACAAGCTACAAATCTTTGAGCCCTTTCAATAATTGAGATGTTAAATTGTAATACTAATTCAGGAGGGAAGTCCTTGCTAATGGGATTACCAATATTAACTAAAAGTATCTTACCAGAAACAGGAAAAACAAATTCCTTGAGACAATTCACTGGGTCATGGTCGCTGTTCCCCTTGGTGATAATAGGGTTGTCTCCGACAAGATGCCAATTATTCTCATCTCCTGTATATAAAAATCTCCAATTTTTTAGTCTTTCACCCCATCTGCCGTCATAGAAAGGGGCAAATGGAATTATAAGTTTAGAAGTCTTTTTAAATGCAGTAGAATTTTTTATTTTGTCAATGATTTCCTTTGAAGCGGTTTTGCCGTTTTTGTTTTTAATAGTGAAGCAATTAAGATCTTTATAATCTGCAACAAAAAATTTTTTTGACAATTCTTCGACATATTTGATATTACTTGGTAGCCGCCAGTGTAGAAATAATAGAAAAAGAAAAAGGTGCATCATGTCAATAAGTTGAATTGGAGTTTTGATGTTAGAGTTCCTAATAGTATCTAATGAGCCTCTGGTTTGAACTTCAAATTCCGTATAAGAATCTTCTAAAAAATCTGAATAAGTTCCATTAGGTAAAATCACAGTGTTTAGATTATTTTCAAAGAAAAAAGTATCGGGTGTAAGAGCATTAGGTAAAATTCTATCTTTCTGTTTATCGTAAACAAAAAAATAATTTCTACTATCAGTAAATCCCTTCAAATAATATCTGGGTAAATAATGATGTTTTTTACTACGAGATTTCTTTGATTGTTCTGATTTCTTCATTGGTGAACCTCATCGTTAATAAATTTAAAAAAACCTTTGAAAGATTTCATGCCGTTTTCCACATCTATGTTGGCCAGGGTAATATAAATTGTGGTTGTGCCTAGTTTTTTCGGTCATGGATTAATATTACCACTCTCTTTTATTTCAAATACCTTAATCACCTTAATAAGGGTGCCTAAATCTTTATCCTCAACCTTGATTTCAAATTATTGATTGTCTTCAACCTTTACTTTTACTATTTTCATTGCCCTGTCTCCTCTTTTATATTTTCTAACTTCACTTTTCCTGTCTCCCTAGCAGTAATTTTTGCCCCTGGCTATTTCTGCAAGTGTAATTTTCCAAAAAAATAATCAACATATGATATAACTTCAAATGGTAACACCACTACAAGTGTGTCTTCTATATAAACTCTGTATTCATAGCTTCCAGGAGAAAGAAATGCCCATTCCAAAGCTTCCATACTAAAACCATCTGATCCCTCTGATGATATAGTCGTGGCACATCTTTCAACAAAATCATTAGTTTCCAAATTAAGAACTGCGATTCTGAATATAAAATTCTTTTTATTTTTAAATCCAACATTCAAACAACCCTCCTCGTGTGGTAAAAAAGTACTAATATTCTCTTCTACATCACCCCCAAAGAAGCCACGGTAACCACCCAAGCTTACGCGTGAAAAATATTTATCAAAAAGTTCTTTATCAGGTTTTTCTGAAAGCCCCAGGGCTTCCTCTGACTCAGGTTTTTCTTCTCCCGCTGATACTGCAGGCCTGCAGCCACCTGAGCCAAAAACTGCTACCAATGATGCGATCATTACTAACACAAGTACCCATAATAATGGTTTTAATGGTTTTTTCATTTCCACCTCTGATAACTAATGTTTATTTTATAAGAATTATATAATTATATGATATTAATCCAATATTTTCCTTTTAACGTATTAATTTTATCCTTAATTATTTTATTTTTAATTTTAAGATTAGCTTCTTTCTTTATATTTTTCATTTTTTTACCCTATGCGAAAAATTTTAGCACCAAAAAGCAATTTATAAAAACCCTTTAAAGGATTTCATGCCGTTTTCTACGTCTATGTTTGCCAGGGTAATATAGATTGTGGTTGTGCTTATATCGGAATGCCCCAGGATGCCCCAAGGTATGAAATTTCGAACCGGATTTTGAATGAATTAATCAATTTGAAAGATCTATTTAGTGACTAAAAGAAGTCTTTTGTTGTTTCTATAAAAAAACTTTGTTACACTACTCTTGATTATATAAAAAAGAGGAGTCATTAATGCATAAATTGCAACAATTTACTGCGATCATCGAAAGAGAAGAAAATCAATATGTTGCTCTCTGCCCGGAACTTGACATAGCTAGTCAAGGAGAAACTGTAGAACAAGCTAGAACGAATCTTATAGAAGCTCTAGAATTGTTCTTTGAAACTGCCTCCCCACAAGAGATTAATAAACGATTACACAATGAAGTCTTTATTACACGACTAGAGGTATCTGTTGGGTAAGCTGCGGATTTTATCAGGACAAGAAGTCTGTGAAATTATGTCACAGCATGGTTTTAAAATGATTCGACAGCGAGGCAGTCACATTGTAATGCAAAAAAAGATTGAAGCAACGACGATAACTGTACCCGTTCCGAATCATAAAGAAATTAGAATTGGAACACTCAAATCCATTATCAGGCAATCAAGAATACCCTCTTCTGAATTTGAGTTTTGAAAAATTTAAAAACTACCAGGCGGTAATAAATTATAAACAAACTTCTAAGAGATTTAACAATTTAGACTTGCCGTCTATAAAAAATATAATAAAATTAATATTTTATTAATTGGCTCATTATTTGCTAGCATTTTTTGGTTGCCACAAGGTATAAAATTTCAAACCGGATTTTAAAAGAAATAATTAAATTTAAGGAATTTTTGACATCTTACCCAAATCCCCTAAAGGACTTCATTCCGTTTTCTACATTAATGTTGGCCAGGGTAATATAAATTTTGTTTGTGCCTGGTTTGATGAGAAAATTTATTATGAATTTAGGCCCACTAGTGCGAGGGTAAAACTATAAAAAAGTAACGAATTTTGTCTCCAAAGCAGGTAATGGATTCTGGAAGAAATAAGGCTTTAATTTAAATGGTATAAAAATAAAAAGATACTATAAAAAGTTACTGATTTTGGAAATATACTGCTTGCCTAAATTACAGGAGTGAAGCCACTTTCGGTACTGCATACCTGTTTTAGTAAAGGGATGCAAGCTGTAGTTTGATTTTGGTATCGTTATAAGGTTGAGCACCTCCGGGAGGACTCTGGGGCAACTCAACACATTAAACTTAACATTCAGGTCTTTTAAGTTTTATCTTTCCATTTACTACCGGGGACTCTGACAAAATAATTTATAAATCTACAGTAAGAAGGATAACTGATGCCTCAAGGTAAAAAGAAAGGATTCCAGTCTCCTGCCGGGTTATCCGTAAGTCTTGTCTGCCTTGAGCCATCCACATTCATTATGTAGATTTCAAGGTTTCCATCACGCCAGGATGTAAAGGCAATTTTAGACCCGTCAGGTGAAAAGGAAGGTTCCAAGTCATCTGCCAAATCATCCGTAAGCCTGGTTTGCTCCGATCCATCAGCATTCATTATATAGATTTCATAATTTCCATCACGGTTGGATGTAAAGGCAATTTTAGACCCGTCTGGTGAAAAGTAAGGAGAATCGTCATTTGCCGGGTTATCTGTAAGGCGAGTCTGCTCCGATCCATCAGCATTCATTATATAGATTTCACCACTTCCATCACGGTAGGATTCAAAGGCAATTTTAGACCCGTCTGGTGAAAAAGAAGAAAAAAAGTCATCTTCCGGGCTATCTGTAAGGTTTACCTGCTCTGAGCCATCAGCATTCATTATGTAGATTTCACGTTCTCCAAAAAGGCCGGATATAAAAGCAATTTTAGACCCATCAGGTGAAAAGCAAGGAAATAAATCATCTGCCGGGTTATCTGTAAGTCTTGTCTGTCCTGATCCATCTACATTCATTATATAAATTTCATTGTTTCTATTAAGGTAGGACACAAAGGCAATTTTAGACCAGTCAGGTGAAAAACAGGGAGAACCGTCATATGCCGGATTATTTGTAAGGTTTGTCTGTTCAGAGCCATCGACATTCATTATGTAGATTTCATAATTAAACACACCGGCACGGTAGGATTCAAAGACAATTTTAGACCCATCAGGCGATAAGGAAGGACACGTGTCATTTGCCGGGCTATTTGTAAGGTTTGTCTGTCCTGATCCATCTACATTCATTATATAAATTTCATTGTTTCCATCTCGGTCAGAATAAAAGACAATTTTACCTTTTTTAGTAGCTTCTTCTACTATCTCTTCTGCCTCTGACTCATCTAAAGCTTTTTCTTCAGGTTCACCAGTAACTTCTTCTACTTCCGCCTCTTCTATAACAGGTTCTTCTCCCGAGTTTCCAAAAAAATAATCAACATATGATATAACTTCAAACGGTAACGCCGCTACAAGCGTGTCTTCTACATAAATTCTGTATTCATAACTTCCGGGACGAAGAAATGCCCATTCCAAAGCTTCCATCCCAAAACCATCTGATCCCTCTGATGATACAGTCGTGGCACATCTTTCAACAAAATCATTAGTTTCCAAATTAAGAACTGCGATTCTGAATTTAAAATTCTTTTTATTTTTAAATTCAACAGTCAACCAAGCCTCTTGGTGTGGCAATAAAGTAGTAACACCCCTAAATAAGCCATGGCCACCCAAGTCTATGTATGAAAAATATTTATAAAAAAGTTCTTTATCAGGTTGTTCTGAAAGCCCCAGGGCTTCCTCTGACTCAGGTTTTTCTTCTCCCGCTGATACTGCAGGCCCGCAGCCACCTGAGCTAAAAACTACTACCAATGATATGCTCATTGCTAACACAAGTACACACAGTAATGGTTTTAATGATTTTTTCATTTTTACCTCCGATAGCTACCGTTTTATTTTATAAAAATTATTATATTATACTAATCCAATATTTTCTATTTAATGTATTAATTTTATTTAGTAATTTTTGCCACCTTAAATAAAATAAATTCCATACCTAAAGGTTAGTAAAATCTTGTATAACATGTAAGGTCTGGATGTTTTTATGAAAATAATTCGTGCAACAACGAGTTATATGTAATTCGAAAACCTGCCTTTTTAGAAAAAGGAGACCGTAAATTATAATGGTGTTGTTTCCTTCGTTTAATAGAAAAGAAAAAGGGGCGGGGCTTTTATATGGATTTAAAAAGAAAAAGATTTATATTTCAAATATCTCTACATAAAAAATCTCAACTTAGTAACATTTGTTTAACTAACTAGTGTACTTTATCAACAAATCTTATATCCAATCTCTGATTCAGGCAGTCAGCTATCTTTTTCAACTTAGCTAGAGTAGGATTATAATTCCCGCTTTCAAGCCTGGAAATATTTGACTGTTTATCCCCAATTAATTCAGCCAGTTCTTTTTGGGTTAATTTCTTTTCTTTCCTTAAAGTAATTATCTGACTTATAATCTGGTACTCTGCTTCAAGATTTGCACATTCCTTAGCTACCTCAGGATCCTCCAGTAACTCTTTTTCTACTTCTTTCCAACTAACTTTTTTCATTATAATCACCACCATTATATTAATCCATTATACCTTTATACAACTTCATCCTTTTAAGTGCAGTATCAAGTTCCCTTCTCGGACTTTTATTTGTTTTTTTAGTAAATCCATGCAATAAGATACATTCATTATTAAGATATAAAAAATACAAAATTCTACTATAGCTAATTTTAATCTCATACAACCCATTATATTTTTTCCCCTTAATTTTTCTTGTGTCTACATATGGCTTACTAAAACCAAATTCTTCTAATAATCTCAAAATATTTCTAATTTTGGCTATTTGTAAAGGTTCTAGAGATTTTAAATATTCTTTTACCGGTACTTTTCCATTAGAACTCTGATAGAAACTTATTTTATTTACCATTCTATTTTTATATCATTTATGATATATTGTCAAGTACTAGATTTCTGGCACTTTTAATAATCAATAGAGTATTTATAATAAAAAGACTTTCTATTTTATTCTTCTTAGTCTGCCGTTGGCTTTTGTGTGGACTGTTATACTATTAATAGAAATTATTTTTAGAAAGAAGCAGCTGACATCTGCTTCGCAATATACTTCTATGTATTTGGGATTATCTATACTTTCTATTACATTATAATTCAGGTAATTAATACTGCAGTCAGCAGTACCTTTGTAATTCTTATAAAAATATTCATAGATTATATCCGGGTAATTATCCGCCAGTCTATTAACACCAAGATCTTGCGCTGCTTCAATATCAATACATTTGGAAGCTTCTTCTGCTGCAACCATGCAGGCTTTATTTATTTCTTCTTTATATAGAAAAGCTCTGCCTATATCTACAACAAACCCCAATAGTAAAATAAATACAGGCAGTAATATAGCAACAATAAGTAGGACTGAACCCCTATTCCGCGCAGGGTTAAAATTCGACTTTAACATAATTATTTCCACCTAGCCATATATTCGCATCAGAATTACTTCCTTCTGACATTAAGTTAATCGACCTGAAACCATTTATGGGGTTGTTAAAATAGACATGCGCACTTTCTCCATGCTGGGCATAAAGATAAATATGTAAAATACTTTCTTCACTTCCGCTGTAATTTAATTAAATCACCAAAATCACTATAATTATCTGAAATTAATATAACTATTGCTTTTAGATAATTTGAATATGTTGTAAAACTTAAATTTGCTTCCTCTTCTTCATCTGTAGGAAATTTTATAATTAGGTTTGACATATTAAATAGTTTGATTTATCAATATTTCATTATTTTACTATAAAAAACTACATTAATATAACAGTATTCTAATAATCCAATTAAAAGGACCTTTTACACTATTTGTGGCCCTTTTAAGTCTAAAATAAAAACCAGAATATGTTTTATAGGAGAGTAAATTATTAATTCTCTATCGAGTAGCAGATAAAATGAGTTACTAGTTTACAAAACTAAAGTTGGAATATATACTTTAAAAAAGATAGAGCTATCTAGAAATAGATTTAACATAAATGACACTAAAAAAAAAATTAGATTCTATAGATTGGAATTTTGACAAATCTTTATCAAGAGAAGATATACATTCAATTCATCCATATCCGGCAAAATTTATTTCTGAAGTTCCAAGATATTTAATAGACTTTTTAGAAATAAAAGAGAACACTTATATCCTAGACCCATTTTGTGGTTGTGGTGTTACTCTAGTTGAAGCTCAAGATAAAAAAATACCTTCAATTGGGATAGATTTAAATCCTATTGCCTGTTTGATATCATATACAAAGACAAATCATATTCCTGAATCGTTTTTGGAAGTTTCAGAGTACTGTGTTAAAAATGCTAAAAGCCTAAAGAAAGTAGATATTCCAAATATTCCAAATCTAGATCATTGGTATAAGAAAGACATTCAAATAGCAATTTCTTCATTAATTAGTAATGTAAATAAATTATCTAATGCTAATATGGAAAAATTTCTTAAATTGGCATTATCAAGCATTTTAGTAAGAATTTCAAACCAAGAAAGTGATACAAGATATGCTGCAATTTACAAAAACTACCATTACGAAGATGTTTTTAAATTATTCATGAACTCTTGTAAGAGGATTTATAAATATTGTTCTGCTCGAGACACTTCAACTGAATCAATAATTATTAATAAAAATATTTTAGATACCACCAATGAAGACATAAATAACAAAGTTGGATTGGTAATCACTTCTCCTCCTTATCCGAACGCTTATGAGTATTGGTTATACCATAAATATAGAATGTGGTGGTTAGGTTATGATCCTATTAATGTAAAAGAGAAAGAAATAGGTGCAAGAGCCCATTATTTTAAAAGAAATCATCACACAGAGGAGGATTTTAAAGATAATATGATTTATCTATTTAATCTATTATCAAAAATCATGGTTAAAAACTCTTATGCTTGTTTTTTAATTGGAAGGTCAATTATTCATGGTAAAGAAGTTGACAATTCATTAATTCTAACGAAAAGTGCTAAAATTAATGGCTTTAAGCTAACATATAAAAAAAAGAGGAATATTAAAAAGAGTAGAAAATCATTTAACTTATCATATGGTAAAATTTGTGAAGAATATATTTTAATCTTTAAAAAATGATGATATAAATCTATAAAATGAAAGCTAAATTGTTTTGGCACAAATATAAATATTTCAAATATGAGAGAGACTTTGCAATCAGAGAAGTTGAAAGTAAATTAAATAAACCCTCTATAACTAATAACAAGGATTTCATAGAAGTTGAAGGAATTTTTAAAATAAATGATTTACAAGATCTTGTATATTTCGCTAAATTTGAGTATAAAAAAAAGATTAATTCTACTCTTCAATATTATTTAGAAAATAGTACCAATAACTCAAAGAAAATAAATGGTAAACAATCAACAAGATATTCGGTTCACGGACTACATGAATATAAAGGAAAGTTTAACCCTCAAATAGTTAGATCTTTACTTAATATATTTAATAAGAATAAAAGGGCATTAATTCTTGATCCTTTTTGTGGTTCTGGTACGACTTTAATCGAATGTTTATTTGGAGGATATAATTCAATAGGGTTTGACCTTAATCCTTTAGCTATTTATATTACAAAAGCTAAGTATCTTTCTCTAACCTATGATATTGAATTAATCAGAGATTTTGGAAAAAAACTTTTTAAAAATTGGTTAAAAAATCTAAAGACTAAAAATCCTATTAAAGAACCTACCAATCCTAGAAGTGAATATTTACAGAAATGGTTTCCAGAACAATATTTCAAAGAAATTGAATCTTTATACTTTTCTATAAAGGAATTGACAAGAAATCATAACAAATCACGAATTGGTAAAAATATATCAATGATATTTTTAATAATTGGAAGTAATCTACTAAGAGAATATTCTAATCAAGAGCCTGCAGATTTAAGAATTAGGAAAAGGAGGACACCATTTCCGAAAGAATCATATTTCCATAAATATAAGGTTTCATATGAAAACTATATAAAAAAAATTGAAAACTATAATAATGACTGTTTTATTAGAAAAAGTACTACGCTTAATGCACCTATCTGTGATGTATCAAATAAAGATAATTTAGAAAATATTTTTAAGGAAGAAAAGATAATTGACTGTATAATTACAAGCCCACCATACGCTACTGCACTTCCATATATTGATACTCAACGTTTAAGTTTAGTATGGCTACAATTATTAAGTCCAAAAGAAATTAAAATTATTGAGGAGGAATTAATAGGAAGCAGAGAGTATATTTACAAAAATAATATAATGTGGAATGAAAGACTTATTAATAATTCAAGAAGATTACCTACTGAAATATATAATTTTTGTTTAGACTTAAAAAATAGTATTGGTAATGATGATGGATTTAGAAGACAGGCAATTCCCTCGCTATTATATAGATATTTTTCTAAAATGAAAATTTCTTTTGAAAATTTATTTCCTTATTTAAAAGAAGATAGTAATTTTTTACTTATTGTTGGTAAAAATCATACTACTTTAAATGGAAATAAAAGAGTAATTGATACACCGCTTCTACTGGCAAATTTAGCTGAAAAAATAGGATGGAAATGTCTTGAGATTTCTCCACTAGAAACTTATAAGAGATATGACTTACATAGTAAAAACTCTATAAAATATGAATCACTAATTGTTCTAAAGAAATAATGATAGGTTTTAGCATACATCCACAAGTATATAATGCCGGTCAGTTTACGGGACTTTTAAATATGTTGGAGGTTGCGTGGGTAAGAAATATTCAACCCGGAGATGGTACACTTTTTATAATCTCAGGTTTTGCTAATTATAATGGAGGAATAAGATTTTATGATGTTTTTAAAAAACATATCAATAATGGTGGCAAGGTAATTGCGTATCTGGGAGGAAGTACTTCACAGAGACTATCAAGCAAGCAAGTGGTTCAAGAATTATTAGAATGTGGAGTTGAGGTACATATCATAAATAGAAAAAGATTATTGCATGCAAAATGTTATGGGTGCACTAATGATTCAGAACAGGTTCTTATTGTTACGTCAGGTAATTTTACAGGCCCAGGGATGTCTCAAAATGTTGAAGCTTCAATTTTCTTAAATAGTTCTATTTTGAATTCTATTAGTTTTTCATGGGATGATCTAACAGAAAGGTTTTATAAACAAAATTGGGAAATATATCAACCTTCATTACAAAACATGTCTGACCCTTCTTGGAAATTACTATATGATGAATTTGAAACAGAAATACTTCTAGATAAATCTCAAGAAGTGTCAATGCTATTAATTTTAGGTAATGCTGATACTGCAAGGATACAAGCTGACAAAGGAACAAAAGCATCACTCGGAACTCAATATTTTTGGTTAAGTAAAAGTTGTTATGATTTCTTCCCTTCACTTACTATTAGAAATATTAGGGGGTATAAAGCAACATATTCTACATTAATAAAATTGAATTATATAGATTTAGGAATTGTTGATGAAAATACTAGAGTAACCTTTGAAGCTGAAAATAATCAAGATTTTAGATTAGGAACAGGTAATCTCAGATATACCAAACTTGCTAAAAATGGAGATCTCACAGTAATTTCTAGAATAAAAGAACACTATTATGAATTAAGATTATTTAATCAAGATGAACCTAATTTTGATAGATTAAGAAAATATGCAATAAATTTTATTGGTCATAGAGGTAAAAAATATGGCTACATTTCAAATAATGAGTTATTTAATATAATTGGAAATAAAAGCAATTAATAATTAATTCCAGATAATTCTGTTACATCAAGACTATTCTTCTATTATTCTATAAAAGTTTTTAATGATATTTATACACACTTTAAAACATGAAAAACTTTACTCCTTTCAAACTGCTAAACGAAATAATTTTTAGCTTTTTATATAAATTATAATCTCCATAATAGCATAGATTATTTGGAGTGTAACACCAGGTATAAAAAGAGATAATCCAACAATACCTCTTTCCCGATCTTTCTTTAAAATAGCTTCCATTAATGGATTACCATTCCAGAATGTAGTACTCATATCTGATATTTCACTTTCACTTTTAATAATTGTTTTTGCTAGAAAAAAAGACCCAGATAAATTTAAACTTGTACCAATAAGTAGCGCTAATAGCTTTGTTAAAATCATTTTACCCCTTTCAATTTATTTGCTGTTATTATTATAACTCAAACCCATTTAAAGCCTTATGCCTTTCAAACTGCTTCGCATTATTGGATAATATTATAGAAGTGGTAATATATTCCTACCTAACAATCTAAGAATGGAGGCATTTCATGGCAACATATGGAGAAATTCAAGATTATATAAAAAGCAAGTATGGTTGCACTGTTAAAAGTTGTTGGATTGCACATGTAAAAGAAATGGTTGGTTTAGACGTTAAAATCTCTCCCAGAAGAGAGGATATTAATAAAAGGAAAGTACTATGCCCTGAGAGTAAAATTGAACCGATAAAGGATGCCCTTAGGCATTTTGGGATGAATTACTCAAGATGAATACGATAAAAAAGCAAGAGAATTAAAGGAAAAACAGTATAAGTTGACTGAAAAATTAAAAAGCTTAACTGAAGCAGATGAAAACTACTCAATGACGCTTATTTCCTTATTAAATATATGTTCTAAAGCACCAGAATTATTTGCAAGTTCTAAAGTTGAACAAAAAAGACAACTTATTAATTTTTTACTTTCGAACTTACAGCTTAGAGGTAAAAAGCTAGAGTATAAGCTTAAAAAACCCTTTGATGTACTGGTAGAATTGGATTATCGTTCAAACTGGCTGCCCCGGGTTGCGAAATTACGAACCTTTTTTTAAAAGAGTTAATTGTAATTAAAAATCTGTTTATCTAAAATTTCTCTAAATCTTTTTTTAAAAAAAATGAAAAAATCATCAATACACTCATGAGCATTACATTCATCAGATGAATATTTATAATTTCCTGTTAAGGAAGAATGATTATGATACAGAAGATTATGCTTATCTATTGTTCTATTATCCAAATGAGGTCAATTCAAAAGGAGTTGTTGTATTCCATACCAAGTTATTGAAGATAAAAATAGACGTGAAGAAAGCTAAGAATTTGTTTAAGGATGCGTTAAAGTGTTTGGAAGGTAGAATTCCAAAGTGTTCAGATGAGTGTGAGTATTGTAGTTATATAAAAAATAATGAATGACTAGGTCTTTTGAGAATAATAACAGAATCCTCCTCCTCCTTGCCATTTTATTTCATTAGAAATGCCACTTTTATCTCCATTTATAACCTGATTCATGCGATTTAATATATACTTGATTGTTTTATGTTCCTTTTCAATCCCAATATATCGTCTATTCATTTTATGCGACACTGCAGTAGTAGTACCCGATCCCAAAAAGGCATCAAGTACGATGTCACCTTCATTTGTAGCAATTTCTAATATTGACTTTATTAATTTTTCGGGTTTTGGGGTATCAAAAACTAATTTATCCTTAAATAACTTCAAACTCTGCTTTTTCGCCAAATTTGTTGTGCCGACTACATCACTCGTCCACAAAGTTTCAGGGGTGACTAATAGACTCATATCCCTTAAAAACTTTTTTAATCGTGGAACTCCATTACCATCTTTTCCAAACCAAACATTGCCTTTTTTTATTTCAGCATTCATTTTTTCTTTGTTATAGACCCAACATCTACCATTCGGCAATTTATGAATTTTCCCGTTTGGAGCAGTTATTGTATAAAATTGACTTTTAACTCCATGTCCAGATTGCACGTGTGCACTAACAGATTGCCACAGTCCTCGAGAATCATCATCTATATTTTTATATCTTTTTAATATATCAGAACTTGATTTAATTTTATTTCGTGATTGTTTGAACTGATTAATATTTTTTGCATAAACAAGTATATATTCATGATTATTAGAGAAAATATTTCTGTTTTCCCTAGTTGTTCTATGTTGCCAAACAATGGTATTAATAAAATTTTTACGATTAAATATTTTATCCGCTTCTGTTTTGAGGTAATGCAGTTCATTATCATCAATAGATATCCAAATACTACCCTCTTCTGTTAAAAATTCTTTAAGTTGTTTTAATATAGATGAAAGATCTTTTAGCCACTTTTTGTGGTCTTTATCATCAAGGTAATGATTATATTTTTCTCCATTATTATAAGGAGGGTCAATATATATACATTTTACTTTTTTAGAATATTTATTTTTCAAGATATCTAATATTTTTCTATTATCTCCTTTAATTATTAAATTTTCTTCTAATTCATTACTTGAATACCGTTTTACAAATTTTAGTTTTTTTAATTCCATTTTCCTTATTACTTATTTTTGCAAACAATTAACATTTCTGCATTATCAGAAGCATCAATGTGTAGTTTAGCTTTATTTAATTTACTATGTGAAAATTGTCCAAATGATAGGGCTTCTACTGTTTTAAAGTATTTATTTGCAAGTTTAACAATACTACTAATTGTTTGTGCTCTTGGGGTTGCGTTAGATTTATCATCATAAGGAGAATATGAAAGCACAAGCGAAGCATTGATTTCAGATGTTTTTCGAAACAATGTATCAAATGAGTGATCTGATTCACTTTTTAATCCAAAAGGTGATTGATGTCTATCATTCCTATACACTCCTTTGCTTATAATTCCACTCCCATTTTTTTTGATTGTGGTGATTTTTGGATTATCTCTCAAACTAATAGACTCCAGTACATGATAATATCTACTATAGTGATATCTTGTGTAAGGTGGATCAGCATAAACTATTTTTATGTTTGATTGATTGTTTAAAACATCTTCATAGTTTAGTTTTGTCACTACATTATTAAATTTTGATAATTGTTGATTATTATATATACCTATCCATTTTTTAAAAATAATCAAAACATCAAGCCTTCTATCTTTTAAAATTTTGTTCGCTAAGTTTAATTTTTGTTTACCCTTATTATCAATTGGATTTAGTGGTTGAGCAAATTGTTTTCCAATTGTATTAACAATATCACTTGCAGAACTTAATATCGCGGCATGAAATATAGCTTTTGATTTTTCAGGTAGCTTATCTTTAATCTCTAACAAAATGTCAATTATAACAGCTTGGAAAAAAGAGAAATATACTCCACCATAATATCGAGTTACCATAGTTTTTTTACTATTAGTTAAATTTGAACTCTTTAGACGTTTATTTGTTTCATCTAGCGCCACCTTAAAATCTTGATTAATACTAGCAGTATTTGCAATCTCATAATTGATTAATGAACCATAATTCATAATCTCACTTATCTTATCCATATTGCCTTTTTCTAATTCATTTAAGGCATGCTGTTCATAAGAAATCAATGGTTCAAATGTGTGAAATAATTCTTCGTAAATTTTACTTTCACTTATTTGAATATTTTTTAATTCAATTTTTTTAAATGGAAACAGTAGTGCGCAAGATATAATTTTAGAGTATTCTTGTATATCATTTGATATTACAGGTCTAGTCAATGAAAGATGTTTTGACACCACTCCACTTCCTGCAAATAAATCACATACAACACCCATTGTGGGATCAAGTTGATCGATTGTTTCCTGTATAAAATTCAACAACCTTAATTTACTACCTAAATAATGTATGGGCCTAAAATCAGAGTTCATTTTCTTCACCTATGCACCTCTTGTAACCCATATGGGTAAATTAGGGCAATTTGTTTCTAAGTCTGTTATATTAGTCAAACATCTTCTCATTCTATCTTCGGTAGGTGGATGCAGTTGGTCTAAAAACAATAATAATTCATCATATTTAGAATTGGTGGGCAAAAACAGCATATACAAAAACATCCTTTTTGAAATTCTTACAAAAACTCCAATTGGTCTGCCCTTTTCTGGATAATTCATTCCTGCAGCTACCTCTAACTCAAAACGAAAATTTCTACTTTTTACTGTTACACTAGGTCTAATTTCAATATCATTTAGGGAACCGTCATCTTTAATATTTCTTAAAAGTATTCTCAAGCTATTGTCTCCTGGTGTTGCACCAAAAAAATTAATAAAAGTATCTTTATTGAAATTTGCCTGATTCCAGCGGGTATCAGCTCGAGGTATTTCTGCAATTAGTACTTTATTATCCGTTCCATACTGCCATGCTTCTAAATCTTCATTGTCTTCGGATAGTATGTCTGTTTCGGGTATATCCTCAATAGAATCTATGATTGGCAAAATATCTTTTTTTATTTTTCTTGAAATATTTTTGTTAGTTTTTGCTTTTTGAATTACTTCTGGGTCTGAAATAAGTTTCATGTACTCATTGTTGTGATCAATCCATTTATCCCATTGAGATTCAATTTCAACAATCTCTTTTTCTGAAACTTCAAAAATAGTAAATGCTTCCCAGTTTTTTCGTAATCCTTTTTCTGTTAAATTACCTGAACCTAATATGACTACACCACCTTTTTCTTTTTTAAACCAACAAAATTTCGGATGAAATGTAATATTATTTAATTTATGATAGAAAGCTTTAACATTAAGTTTAGGGCAACTGCCCTCTAATATCTCTAACTTATTCAACGCTTTTTCATTAGTAATAGCATCAGTACCAATTACTAATTGAAAAGTTGATTTTTTTAAAAAATTTAAAAAAAGTTCATCCTCTAAAAGAAGCCTCACACCACCAGATGTTATAAATGCATATGCTCCCCCTCCTCTGATTGAGTTTATACTTGAGTTTAACAATGCTTCATGGAGAGTATAAGAATCTATAAAACTAGGATCTTGAATGTGTAGCTTCATTTATTTTCCTCCATTCTAATAATACACTTGGAAGATATATAACTTTTTCTATTTTATAACTTTTTCTATTTTAAGAGTATTTTTACTTCCCCTTTTTTAAACTTAAACACAATTGAATATAACACTTATTATATCGAAAATATACTCTTTATTAAGTGAAACCGGCGGACTGCCCCGAGTTGCGAAATTTCGAACCAGATTTTAAGACAATTAGAAAAACTTAAAGAATTAAAAAAGAGTTAGACTTTCTTAGACCTATTGGCTGAATATATTCTACAAATTTATAAACCATGTTATTATTTGACTAAATACATTCCAAAAATTTATTAAAAAAGTCAATATTATGGTTAAAATAAAAAGTATAAACAAAATCCAGGCACCACCATAATCAATTAGTTTACTATAAATTTCATAGATACATTTCATATAAAAATTTCCATGCTGTGTATTATAAATAACTTCACCTAATAGTAAGCCCTCTTTATTAATTACAATACTATTTTGTTCACCATCTTCATATCTTGCATATTCTCTAGCTACTATATTTTTAAAAATAGAGTCAGGTTGTTTAACAGCCTGCTGATATTCTTGCTTGACTATTTCATTTTGATCGAGCTGATTTTTTTTAACGAACAATTTATTTTCATCGAGCAATTTATTTTTATCGAGCATATTGATCATTTTATTTTTATCAAGCAATTCCCAATCTTCCATTTTTCTAGATTTTTTCAAATCGAAGTCACTTTTATTAATAGAACCCGCAAGATATTTATGTCCATGATAAGTCCATTTTAAAATTTTTTCTTCAACAGGCCAAGTAATAGGATTTGGTGAATCTGGGTGAAGAATCTTCATAACCTCTACTTTTTTTCTCTGGTCTTTAATTAAATTATATAATTCTACTTTTTTTAAAAATAGTATTCCAAAAGGGGCATCCATTTTTTTACTTTATTAGTTAATTCTAATTGAAAAAGTTGCTATAACCAACCAAGATTATTTTAATATATTTCTGTTTAAATTTCTATATAATTAGTTCTCTCCTAAAGCTAAGTTCGAGCATGATTATCTACCATTAGCAGATGGAACTACTTGAGATCTCAGCTTGTTGCCCTGAGCATTATGGTCAGGATTTTTCCAATATCCAAAGAATTATTTACTAAAAATAATTTTAATAATTATCCAAATGAGACAAATGAGACACTATAAAAAAGAGTACTTATTATTGAAATTAGTTTTAGAATTTTTCATAATTACATAGTGCGTCGTAAGATTACACAAATGTCTAATTATTTATATATGTAAACCTATTATTTTTTTTATTAAATAATCAATGACAATACTTCATTTTATCTATAATATTTGTGATAAGATAAACTTTTTAAAAGGAGAAAGAAATGGAAAATAAGATCATTGAGCAATGGCGAAATTATGCAGGTGAAATACGTGATATTCGTATCCGTTTACTAAGAGTAACAACCAATTCTAAGTATCAAAAACTTTTACCAAAAAAAGAACAAGAATACTTAGTGAGAGCTCTAAAACTCTTAGATAAATTCCGCGATGAGGCGGAAGAAGTGATGTTTAAACGTACTGGTTCCAGAGATATTACAATATGGTATACTTAGAATATTTATAAAGTATAAAAAACATGAAGGAATATAAAAAGAATAAGATGACGTATATCAAAAATGGGGATGAACTAAAATCTCATCTTAAAGAACAAATACAATTTTTAATAAAATCCTCAGATGCTTATGATGAAGGATTTAAGAATGAGGCAAAAAGACTCGCAACTATAATAAGGGTTTTACTTCATGATACTTCCCACTCTGTTTCATTGTTAAATCAACTTGGTAAAAAAGATATACTTTTTTATGATACAGCAGATGATTATGAACCAGAAAACTTAATGAGTCAGTTTGGTTTACTATCAATGACAGTTGGTATGGGAAATGAATATATACCACGTTTAGATTCTGAAATATCAACATTACATAAAACGGTAAAAATTCCTTTTATCGATTGGTGGGAAAAAATTGTTATTGTGGATTTTGAAAGTAATAAATTCAGCAGAAAAGGTCTTGTTTTATCTGTTTGTGAAAAAGATGGAGGTGCTCATGTAGATCCTGAGCTTGATGATGGCTATGCAAAGATAACTCGATTAGGTTCCTTAGGTTGGAAAACATCGGGGGGAGAATACTTGAGAAATGCAGAACTAGCTAGTATTAGGCAAATTACTCATGAAGTCATTAAATCATTGAAAGACGAATTTCCTGATTGTTTTTAAATATAATCTATAGTAACAATATTATATCTGGCTTAGCACCTGCTGATGATGAATATCATAAAATACACATTATTTGTGATATAGTTCCGATTTTGTATTAGTGGCCATTTTAGGTGCGATATAGTACATATTAGTGTAGTATTAGGAAGTCAAAAAATATAAATGATACACTGAGGTTTTTAATATATAATAGAGTTAAATGGAAAAAATTAATAATGGTAATTTATTAGAGTATAGCAAGAAATTTCTAGCGCAGTATATTGATAAATACAGCCTTGATGTTAGAAAACTAAAGGGTCAGTTTTTTACTCCAAAAGAAGTTAGTCTTTTTATGGCTTCCATGTTTAAGTTCAATAAGAGTGATTTTTGTATTCTTGATCCAGGTGCGGGAACGGGAACTTTAACTGCTGCTATTTGTTCATATCTATTAAATATTAAGACCAAATTAAACATAAATATAGATCTCTATGAGAATGATCCAAATTTATTACCTTACTTGGAAAAAACACTAAAATTATGTGAAAAGAATTTGATAAGCAATGGACATAATGTAAATTTCAATATTATTAATAAAGACTTTATTTTGCATAATAAAGAATCATTCTTCGATGAAAATTCATTATTAACTGGTTTTAGGAATTGTAAATATGATTATGTAATTACCAATCCTCCATATTTTAAATTAGGAAGAAAAACGGAACATTCTAAAGTAATGGAAAAAATTATTTTTGGGCAACCAAATATATATTTTCTTTTCTTAGCGATGTCTATAAATATGCTTAAAGATAGTGGGGAAATTGTATTTATCACTCCAAGAAGTTTTTGTTCTGGATTATATTTTAAAAAATTTAGGGAATGGTTTTTAGAGAAAGTGACTATTGAAAATATACACATTTTTGAATCTAGAAAAGAGGTATTCGAAAGTGACAATGTTTTGCAGGAAAATGTAATTGTTAAGGTGAAAAAAATAAAGGAAAGTAAGAATAGAAGAGCGTCAATAAGTGTAAGTAGAAATAAAGATTTTGGACATTCTAGAAAAATATCTGTTTCTTTAGGTGATCTAATTTTTAAAAGGAATAGTGAAGTTTTTATTAGGATTCCTACTTCGAATAAAGAATTGAAGATATTAAAATTAATAGATTCATGGCCTAATACCTTGCATGACTTAGATTTTGAGATATCAACTGGGCCTGTAGTACCTTTTAGAGCTAAAGAGTATCTAATAAAAGAAAATGACAACAACAAGAAATCAGTGCCACTAATATGGATGCATAATATTAAGGGTTTTAACGTAAAATGGCCAGTAATAAATAAGCACAAAGAATATAGTATCAGAATTTGTAGAGAGACAAAATCACTTTTATTATCCGTAAAGAATTATGTTTTTGTAAAAAGATTTAGCTCAAAAGAACAAAAAAGAAGAATCTATGCAGCTGTATTTTTACAAAAAGAATTTCCCTATTCTTTTATAGGTGTTGAAAATCATATTAACTATATTCATAAACCATCAGGAGAATTATTAGTAGCTGAAGCATATGGTATTGCAGCTATTTTAAATACAAGTATTATTGATAATTATTTTAGATCTCTAAACGGTAATACACAGGTTAATGCTACAGATATCAGGAGCTTACCCTTTCCAAAAATTGAAAAAATAATAGAAATTGGAAAATCTCTCTTTAATATAAAAGATTCTTTAAATAGTCATATAATAGAGAATATTGTTTATAATATTCTTAATATTGATATTTAGTAAAATCAAAGGGAAAGTATAAAATATATGAGTAAAATTAATGAAGCAATAAATATTCTAAAAGTTTTGGGATTGCCAAGAGCACAACAAAATGAAAGATCTGCATTAACATTATTAGCATTACTGGATTTAAAAGAGAATGATTTGTGGTCAAATTCTAAAGATAGATTAATTAGAATACATGATATATTAAGTTTTATTCAAAAAGAATATGGTAAAAGATATGCCGAAAATACAAGAGAAACAATTAGGCGCCAAACATTACACCAATTTATTCAAGCAGGATTAGTTATTAAAAATTTTGATGATCCATTGCGTTCGACTAATAGCCCAAATACAAATTATATTATTGCACCAGAAGCTTTATACGTTATTAAAACATTCAATACAAAAGAGTGGAAAGTAGCCACTAAAGATTTTATTAAAAACAAAGGTAAGTTAATTGATAAGTATAATAAAATAAAGGCCAAGCATTTATTAAATGTGAGATTGCCTTCAGGAGATAATATTAAATTATCACCAGGAAAACATAATAAGCTCCAAAAGCAAATTATTGAAGATTTTAGATTAAGATTTTGTCCAAATGCAATAGTATTATATGTTGGAGACTCAGCAAGAAAAAAATTATATATTAATGAAAAGAATGTAGCAGAATTATGTTTACCTATATCAACACATGGTAAGCTACCAGATGTTGTTTTATATGATAAAGAAAAGAATATTGTTTTCCTAATAGAATCTGTCACTTCTCATGGACCTCTTTCACCGAAGCGTCAAATCGAATTAGAAGAAATATTAAAAAATTGTAAAGCTAATAGAACATATATCAGCGCATTTCCAGATTTTAAAGAATTTAAAAGACATTTAACAAATATAGCTTGGGAAACAGAAGTATGGATTTATGAAAATCCAGATCATTTAATTCACTATAATGGTGATAAGTTTTTTACTATATATAAGTAATGGTTATGGAAATTAGTAGTATAAGCACTGTTGTAATTGCAATAGCTAAAGTGTAAAGATTTTATTTATTTTAAAATTCTAATTACATTTAATACTTTTATTAATTTTAGGGAAGTTGGTCACTTTGAATACTGCACAAGGTGGCTGGCCTTAGCGTACGAAGTTAGAACCAGGATTATTGGGTTAAATGAGAGTATTTTCATACCTGAATTGAGTTTTTAGAAATGATTTACCAATGTAGACCACCTAATTATTACCACCAACGATTATTTATCTTTCAAACAAAAGAATTGATTTAGTTTAGACCTTTATTTATTTTTTATGTTAAAATTATAAAAACACATGAACGAGCAAATATACTATAACTTTCTTTCTTCTGATGATGCAACAAATGACCTTGAAAATGAATGGGTAAAAGTTAGTACACTGAGTGAACTTAATGACCCTTTTGAGTTAAAACCGTATTTAAGGTTTCCGCATCAAGATAGAAAGCCATACAATGAAGTCCGTTGGAGAATCTCAAAAAAATGGAGTATTTTGTGCTTCTCTGATGATTGGAAGGAACCAATACTTTGGTCATATTATGCCGATAAACATAAGGGAATAGCGATTGGTTTTGATATTTTACAAGATGAAGTATTAAAAGTAGATTATACTTCTGAACCAAAAAGACAGAAAATTAAATTAACGAAAAATATAAACACAGACGAAAAGTTACTTCTTGATTTAGCCAAGGTGAAGTATAAGAAATGGGAATATGAAAATGAATATAGGATACTAGCGAAACTAAAAGACTGTATTCCTAAAGACCGTCTTCCTCAGGAGAAACGCAACCTTCGTTTAATTAAATTTGGAGATAGGCTAAAAGTTAAGAAAATAGTGTTAGGCTGTAAATTTGACCATAAAAAAGAAAAAGAGAAAATTGTAAAACTGGCAATTAAATTAAATGCTGAAATTATACCAACTAGAGCGGAGTGGGAAGGTTATAAAATACTAAAATGTGGAAGATGGGCTCCAGTATATGAAAATTTAATATCATCCATGAGATTGAAAAACTATTGCCAATAAGTTCCTATGAGACCGAGTTTTAGGCAGTAGTAAGAGGAAGAGTTTCAAGAACACTTATCTGTATTGTGAGTGTGACTAAATTTCATAATATGACCTTACCCCATTCTTTAGTCCAATCAACATATCTCTGAAGTTGATACTCCCTGCCCCTTTAGCCCTTCCCCTAAAGCTTTATAGACACTCTGAAATTTACTGATATTAATGCGACAGTCTGCAGGTTTCCTTTGAAGTGCATTACTAATGAATTCATCTATTTCCATCTTTACATCTCTTTACCGACCAATTGCGTATAACGTTTGAGCATTTACGAACTTGCGAAGCAAGTTATGCGTAACAAAGTATAGCCGTAAATGTTTTGTTATCTGCAGTACCTCTCATTCTTTCACCAAACCAAGCAATACGCTCACTATTTCTTTAAGTTCATGATGCTCAGCACCATTTTCTTCATATTTATCCATCTCTAAAATCTCGTTTGGCGTCATATCATTAATGACTTTAATAACATTTTCCCCAAATAACTTTTTCATATCTGTAAATTCATCATATTTTTGAAAAGTCCTACCAGATCTATTGATAGCTTTTGGATGAAGATAATTTTCTATCTCACGTTTTCGAAGTATGAAAAAAGTACCATCATCCCGCTCACATTGATTTTTCCAATTAAGTTTCTTTTGAGGAATGTTATCGGTTTGACTTTTACGATCGCTATCTACAACAACACCAAATCGCCGATTTAACCTTTTCATTGCTCTAATATCTATCCAACACTTAAGATTACTTCCTCCAACTGGAATAAATCCTATTTTTATATCCTCGAAATTGGCACCAATATAGCCCTCTTCTTTCAGTTTGGATGCTACTATTTTCCAAAACATAATGTCATCTTGCCCTTCAACGAAGACACATGCATTATAGCCCGTTATCTGATCTGCAGGTTCAACACCAAGTTCCTCAGCAATTTCACTAGTATTGAGTTCTGGGTATTGAATGGATTTTGCTACACTGCCTTCTCGTACAACTAATGTTAAGTCTTCTAATGGAGAAGCCCCTGCAAAAACCGGAGAGTGTGATGTGATAATTATCTGATATCCCACATCTACAAGCTGCCTAAAAGAATGTGTCAGTTCTCTTTGAAGTCCTGGATGTAGATTATTCTCGGGTTCCTCGATCCCAAAAATAAAATTAGTTCTGTTTTCATATCGTTTTTCGGCTAAGTATTGAAAGAAAGCGACCATTAAAAGCCGTCTTATCCCACTGCCACGTTTATCAAGTGTCTTCTCAGTCCCGCTATTGTCTTTTGCAAAAATGTCTATACTTACAGCTTTATCCCATGAGAAAATTGGTTTAACTCTGAGGTTTATTATATCGTTGGTGTGATTTTTGAGTTTTTCGAATATTTTGTTGACTTCTTTTTGAAGTGCCACTTCAATGGCGCCAGTAAAATTCTCTCTTGCCTCAGCAACATCTGTTTGCTCAGCAGCAGTTTTAATTATCGGACGAAACGGACTCTGAAACGAAGTTTCACCTACATCAGTTGGAGTCTCGGATTCAAATAATTGAAAGTCCGGGAGAAAAGACTTGATGCATTTCCACAAATCACCAGTCGGAGAGATAAGCTCGTATTTTCCAATAGAAATGCCTTCTTCTCTTGCCTTAGCTCGAAGCTCCTCACGTCTACTTTTATTAGTTATTCCACGCCCTGCTTTTGTAACATCGATATCTTTCTCTTTACATTTTTTGTTAAGTTCTAATTCCCTTAAGTTTGCAAGACCTGCAAAAAAGTCGTCTTGGAAATCCCAAGTAATGAGAGAAATTTTTACTTTTGTGAGATCAGCTCGCGGATACGTTTTTCGAATCCGGAGTTCTCTATTTTGGTCAAGTAACATTTCCTCTTGAAGTGTGGTTTCTATCCCATCCTCTATTTGAATTGTTTCTGGGAGGTCTGCAAAAGCAATTTCAATAATTACGTCATCGTTAGCATCGGCTCCATCATGGACATCTTCACTTTCGATTTTGGGTCTATCTTCAAAGAATAATTGAATTGCCTGTAGAATGCTAGATTTTCCGGCATCATTTTTTCCGACCAATGTAGCCTGCTGACTCAGTGTCATTTCTTCTAACACTTTAAATGGGCGATAGTTTCTGATAGCAATACTATTAATTCTCATTCCTTTACTTTCCTACTAAGGTTCGCTGGGCACGGCGTATAACTACCAATAGACGCATTACTGCGTTTATCCTACCAAATTGACATATTTTGCGAAATACTTTATTTATACCCGACTTTATTTAAAGCTTCATCTACTTCCAAAATCCAACGGGCTCTTAATCCATCCTATATCCCAGTGTCTAACTTTAGTATAAATCTCTGTATATCCTTCCGTCCCTTTGCTACTTTTATATGAACCATATTGAGTTTTGTATCAATGTCCTGTGCCCTTAATTTTACCACTCTACCCATCATTAAAACAATAAAATATGCCAGTTGGTAAAGAAGAGGGGAAAAGTTAAAAAAATCCTATGCTTCCTCTTTTTTACTCACCTCATTTCTCAAAATTAAATTCGCTTCTGTATATTGAATCTATCGTTTTACCTATACGTTCGTTAAACCAATCCCAAAGAAATTTCTTTTTATGTTCGTCATCTTTTTTAAGCTTTAACCGATCTGTCCACTGCTCAGGGCCACCATCATCAGGTTTTGCAATTAATTCCAAGTCGCCAGAATTTGACAGCTTAACTTCACTAAGGACAAGCTTATTATGTGGAAGATAAAGACGGTCTAGGGAAGAATATGGAGTGAACCCCTAAAGTTGAACACATTCTTAAGGCAGGTTAGAATAACCAAAGGAGTAGAAAGGGGGAAAGATAATGAGCATACACAGGTCTTTCTATTTTTGCCAGTGTCATCTTTGGTTATACCGACATAACCAAAATCAACCTGTGCCTCCTCACCAGGCAGGGTATTTATTCTTATGAATATATCAGAGATCTTCTTTATTTTTTTTATGTATCTTTTCACAGTGGGGTATGAACCTTTAAATCCTAAGCTTACCAGCTCCTCATGGATTCTAATTCCGCTTAAACATCTATCTAGAAGTTTTATTACTTCTTTCCTGTATGGCTCTATTATGGTATCCCTATCCTTATAGCTTGGTTTATCTATTCCATTTTTTATACCTTTTATTACTTTTGCTACTGTCTTCCAGTCATGACCTGTTGCTCTTGCAATCTCTGATTTGTTTTTTCCTAAATCCCATAAAGTCTTTATTGTTGTATACATAGCCACTCCTAACATTTACTACCTCCCTTGTATTTATCAAGGAAGGATTTTATCAGTTTACCAGTCTAATTATTATTTTCTGTAGCTATGGAATTTTGGTGACCTTTAGGTATGGAATTTATTTTACCATTGAGGTTTCTATTACCTGTTTGCTGGTAAACCTCTTGTTTAGCTGCTTTGCCATAATTTAAAACCTTTCTCTTCTTTTATTATTGGTTCTAAATTATAGCTTAGTACCTAGTGCACTTTTAACTTTTAAATGACAACAGTAATTCGAAAACTTGACAAATAAAAATATAAGGGGTAAGCTGCTAACATAAACTGAAGCGCTTAAGTTCTTTAGAAATGAGTTTTGGAAAAAAGAAAAAGAGGAGGTGTTTTTATAGGGGTTAGAAAATTTTTTATAAATTGTTATAGATGATAAAATGGGAGGAGAATAAAAATGAAAAAGGCGTTGATATTAGCAGTGGCACTATTATTGAGTATATCAATAATAGCATCGTTCTCGCTTTATGGTTGTAAGGCTGGAGAGGAAGCTAAGCCAGCTGAGGCTGAAGAAAAAGTGGAAAAGGTAGAAAAAGTGGAAAAGGTAGAGCAAGTTGTGTTAAAGTACTGGGCAGTACAAGAATCTCCTAAGGTTGAGGATTACATTAAAGGTGCTATTGCCAATTATGAGGAAAAAAATCTAAATGTAAAAATAGAGTTTACTCTTATTCCTTATCCTCAATATAGAGATAAACTTCTAGTGTCTATTGAAGGTGGAGATGCCCCAGATGTATTTTTAGTAGATCAAATCTGGAATGCAGAATTTGCAGCATCTGGTTCCATAATACCCCTTGATGATTATATTTCACAATATGAAATAAACCCAGATGATTATTTCTCAGGTGCATGGGAGTCTACAGTTTATGAAGGAAAAGTTTGGGGTATTACTTCGGATCTAGATGTTTGGTCATTTACGTTCTACAATAAGGATATGTTTGACGCTGCTGGCTTAGATCCTGAAAATCCACCAATCTTAACCTGGGATGATTTTACAGCAACATGTATAAAGCTTAATATACCATCAGAGGATCAATGGGCAGTGGCTCTCCCTGGAGGGAAAAATGAAGGCACTATTGTTGTAATAGATAAATTTATATATTCAAACGGAGGTTCAATTATTTCTGAAGACGGTAAAACTTGCACAATGAATAGCCCGGAGGTAATTGAGGCACTTGAATATTATAAGAGCCTTGAGCAATTTGCGCCAATTGGAGTAGCTGCAGCAGAAAGAGAAGATAATTTGGTTATTTTTCAGAATAAAAAGGTGGCTATGTTTTGGTTTCCACAGCTTGGCCAAGATAATCTAGGTGATGTTGACTTTGATTGGGGCGTAGATCTTAGTCCGGCTCCAGAGGGAAAGAAACCTATTGGGACACTTGGTGGTTGGACTATGGTTATATCTAAAGCTTCTTCTAGTCAAGATGTGGCTTTTGATTTTATATCTTATATGACATCGGCTGAAGTAAACAAAGGTGTTACATCACTTGTTCCATCAAATGTTCAAGCTGCTGAAGAATTTTTAAAGGGGAAGGTAAAACCTGATTTGATGCTTGAACATTTACAAAATGCAAAGCCAAGACCTATATCACCAGTTTATCCTCAAGTTTCTGAAATTCAACAAGATATGATTCAGAATATATTTACAGGAACAGGAGTAAAAGAAGCTGTCGAGGTAGCAACTAATAAAATTCAACAATTGCTTGATGACTATTATGGAAGTAAATAAAAGTTAAGGGGAGGAGTTGTAAAAAGGGGGAGCAGTTTTTATTTAACTCCCCCTTTTTTTATAGGAAAATGGGCCTAAAGAAAACTCGAAAAGATTTATTAATTGCATATATATTTATTCTACCTTCTATAATACTTTTATCTATTCTAATTTTATATCCATTAATTAGGTCATTTCATTTAGGTTTTTTAAATTCTAGTTTTGTTATCAAAAATCCCGTATTTATTGGGTTCAGAAATTATACAGAGGCTTTGATGTCATTATCTTTTTGGAAAGTAGTAAGAAATTCAACGGTCTGGACTGTAGTTGTGGTATTTTTTCAATTTTTAATTGGGCTTTCCTTTGCCTTATTTCTGAACAAGAAGCTATTAATTGGACGAAATATTATGAGAAGCCTAATTCTCATTCCTTGGGTAATTCCAGGAATAATTGTTGGGATTATATGGAAATTTATATACCATCCCCAAATTGGTCTATTTAATTCTATTCTTATCAGGCTTGGACTTATAGATAGTTATGTTGCCCCTTTGGCGAGTGAAAAAACAGCTTTATTTGCTGTAATAATAGTTGCAATTTGGAAAGGTTTCCCATTTTCAACTGTTGTATATTTAGCAGCGCTTCAATCAGTTAGTAAAGATGCAATTGAATCAGCTATGATTGATGGTGCAAGTTATTTTCAGAGATTAGTACATATAGTAATTCCTTCTATGTCTAGGATTATTAAAATTACTTTACTCTTAACAACAATCTGGACTTTTAATTATTTTGATATAACCTATGCTATGACGAGAGGTGGTCCGAATAGAGCGACTCAAATATTTCCTCTTGAAATTTATAATCAAGCTTTTTCTCAATTTAAATTCAGTTATGCAGCAGCAGTAGCTATTTTATCTTTAATAGTAATCTTATTTTTTAGCCAATTTTATATTAGGGAGCTAAGAAGGACGCAATCATTGTGAGGGGTATAATGAAAAATAGAAAAACGAAGTTATTAGTTATCATTAATTTATTCTTAAGCATTATAATTATTAGCTTAGTGTTATTACCTGTTATTTGGTCTGTCAGTTTTTCTTTTAAACCCAAAAATGAACAATTCATTACACCTACAACTTTTTTTTCTAATAATTATACGTTGGAAAATTATAAGGATGCTTTATACCCGGAATTCATTAGATATATTATTAATTCTGTGATTGTTTCATTTGGTGCAGCTTTGATTACTTTAGTAATTTCAATATTTTCGGCTTATGCTTTCTCTAGATTAAAATTTTACGGAAGGCGTAGTTTGTTGGTTGTAATTATCTTGAGTCAACTCATTCCTATTACAGCCATCATAATACCTATTTATCAGTTATTGAAATCTTTAAGTCTAATTAACACTTATTTTGGATTAATGCTTTCATACTTGTCTTTTACAGTTCCGGTATCGATTTGGATGCTTAAAGGGTTTTTTGATAATATTTCTACAGATATAGAAGAAGCAGCTTTGATTGATGGATGTACCAAGTTAAGTGCTTTTATAAGGATTGTGATTCCAATCTCTAAACCTGGTATAGCAGCTACAGTAATATGGTCTGTTATTGCTACATGGCAAGAAGTTATATATGCATTAGCTATTATAACAAGTAAGCATATGAGGACTATTTCGGTTGGAATACTTGATTTTATTGGGCAATGGGTTATTGATTTTGGCACACTTTTTGCAGGAGCTATTGTTGTGTCTGTTCCTATTGTTGTTTTTTTTATATTCCTTCAAAGGTACTTTGTGGAAGGGTTGGTAGAAGGTGCAATTAAGGGTTAAGTTAAAATTTAGTTTAAGTTTTAAAAAATTATATTTTGGGATTTGGGTTAGAATTGAATAGGAAAATAGATTGTGGGGTTGAGTTTGGCGCCCAGTGGGTCATAGAATGGCTAAAGGAATAATAAAAGCACCAGCAAGATTAAAGAAAGCATTTATGCTAATTCCAACTTAGAGTTAGATTAATTTGGATGGAAGATATATAAATAGATGGAATACAAAAGAATGTGTGGAATTTGCAAATGGAACAAAAAATATCCGGGAAGTAGTGTATATCTTTGTGAAGATTGCCGTGGCCAGACTTTAAAAGTAGTAGTATTGTAGATTGTGGGAATGATTTTGAAAAAGTTAAGAGGAACGTAATACAGGCTATCTTAGCGAGGAAATAGTTATAGAGTGAAAGTGGTAGTTGATATATCTAGGATTCTTAGCTTGGTGTTGTGTAGGCTTAATTAGTTATAAGCGAATCATTTGTTTATGGTTTGGATATTGGTCTATTTCTTTAATGTTTGTTAAATAGAGAGAAATTTTAGTATAGTTGAGTATAGAATGAATTCAAAGGAAAGAATGATGATTGCAATAAATAAGGGCGTACCGGATAGATTACCTGTGACATTGCATCAATGGCAGGAATACCACTTGAATAAGTACATGTCAGGACTGGATGTTGTGGAAGCCTCAAAAAAGTTAGGTTTCGACTGTTCTTATCAATATCTGGAAGATTATGGTCAAGCTTTGAATATTGGGGGAGTTGAATCAATAAAATGCTCAAAATATTGGCATAAAGAAACTATTATAGATCACAAAGATGGTAATAATGTCAGAATGACTCATAAGATATGTACTCCCAAAGGAAACCTTCAATATAAGACTGAAGGTAACTTACAAACAACTTGGATAACAGAGCCTATGGTTAAAAAAAAGGATGATATAGAACTATTAAAATTTATGCCAATTAGCAGGCTTGACCATAAAGCAATAAATAAAGCATATGATCATTTGGGTGATGCTGGCATATTAAGAGGATTTATATGGGGTGACCAAGCTGGTTGCTGGCAACATGTATGTGTGTTACATGGAACTGAGAAAATGATATGGGCAGCAATTGATTATCCGAATTGGGTGCACGAATTTTTGAGAATACTTTTAGATAAAAAATTGACCTGGATTGAGGAAAATATGCCAAAGGCAAAATTTGATATTGTTGAGACTGGTGGGGGTGCTGCTTCGTCGACAGTGATATCACCAAAAATGTATGAAGAGTTTTGCTTACCATATGACAGGGAAATAAATGACGCCCTGCATAGAGCAGGTCAGTTAGCAGTTCATCATACATGTGGAGGAATGTATGGTTTATTTGATCTAATTATAGCAAATTATACAGATGCGTCAGAGACTCTTACTCCTAAAATACAAGGGGGCAATATTGATGGGTATGAGCTTTACGAAGCAATGCATGGAAAAGTTTCTCTAATAGGAGGAATGGCACAAAGTCTACTTGAGAATGGTACAACTGAAGAAATACAGGATGAAGTTTATAGGTTATTTGAGGTATTTGGTCAAAATGGTGGTTATATATGCTCTAGTTGTGATCATTTTTTTGAGGTCCCAGTAAGAAACTTGGTTGCTTTTGCTAGGGCTGCAATTGATTGTAAATATTAAGAAAAAAGTAACTCTTGATAAAGTAAAAGTTGTATCATGTTTCCCTTACCGAAAGCAAGGCTAATGGACTTGGAATAAAAATAAGAATAATTTAATGAGACAGAAAGTGTAAAACTAATGGAAAAAATAAGGATTGGATTTCTGCCATCACATAGAAATATTTTTAGCAGGGATTGGGCTATTAAAATGAAAGAAAGAACAATGGAAGCTCTTTCAAAAATAGATTTTATTGAGGTAGTGGCACCCACATCTAAAATAACATCTAGCGGATTGATAGAAGATGAAGATGGTGCTGAAAAAACAATAAAATTATTCTCAGAATCAAAAGTTGATGCACTTTTAATTGGGACTATGACTTTTGGGGAAGAGCTTCCAGTACTATCTGTTGCTGAGGTTTTTAAAGATAAGCCAATACTACTATTTGGTACAAAAGAAGGACCTTTTACAGATAATGGATGCAGGAATTCAGATTCTTTTTGTGGTACCCTTTCTATTTCTTCAGGACTTTACAGAAGGGATATCCCGTTTCTTTTTTTAGGCGTAATTCTCCCAGAGGAAAGTATATTTACAGATAAAGTACTGTCGTTTGCACAGACTTGTAATGCTATAAAAGGTTTTCAGAAAACAAAAGTTGGACTTATTGGACCAAGGCCATACCCGTTTGAAACCTGTACTATAAACGAGGCTAATCTTATAAATAAATTTGGTATAAGAGTTGTGTCCATATCATTACTTGCTGTAAGTGAAGAGATGCAGAAGATTAAGAATAGCGAGAGGGAAGTTAGGAATATAATAGATGAAATAAAGTCTAAAGCTGACTGTAATTTAATCAAAGAAAATAATTTAATTAAATTAGCAAAAATGGAAGCAGTTATAATGAGATATGCGATGGAAGAAAATTTGTCCTCACTAGCTCTATCATGCTGGCCAGATATCCCGAGCATATTAGGTGTTTCTCCATGCATCGTGGTCAGCAGGCTTACAGAGAGAGGTGTTCCTGTTGCCTGTGAAGCGGATATCCATGGAGCACTTACAATGCTGGCTCAATATTTGATGTCCTTTGGCAACGATGTTCCACATTTTGTTGATTGGACTATTCAAAATCAGGTTGAGGAAAATTTATTTTTAAGCTGGCATTGCGGCAATGCTCCAATGTGTCTGGCTGAGAATGGTGAGAAGATAGCAGTTAAAAAAAATAATGTCAGTAGCGTAGCATATGGTAAAGAGAATACCGAAGGAACTGTTGAGTTTCAACTTAAAAGTGGGAAGGTGAGTTTAAACAGACTTGTAGAATATAACGGAAAGTTTAAAATGCTAATAACTAATGGAACAGTTGAGAATAAATCCATGAAGTTAAGAGGTTCATGGTCTTGGGTGAGAGTGAATGATTTACAGAAGTTATATAAGAAGTTAGTAGTTGAAGGTTTTGTGCATCATGTAAGCATGGTATATAAGAATTATTCAGAACCTATGATTGATTTCTGTGAAAGGTTAAAGATAGAGAAAATAATTGTTTGACCTTGGTTGTTAGGGGATAATAATTTTTATGTCTTGGTATTAAAAAATGAAGTGTTAGGATAAAATATTTACAAGAACTATTAGATTGAGAAAATGATTTAAAGGGACTATATGGTTAGTATATATGATATAGCTAAAAAAGCAAATGTATCCATAGCAACTGTTTCAAATGTTATTAATAAAAAGAATCACGAGGTAAGTGAGAAAATAAAAAAAAGAGTGCTAAAGATTATGGAAGAGCTTGATTATATACCTAATAAAATAGCTGTAAGTTTAGCTAAGGGTAAAACAAAAGTAATTGGTATTGTTGTGTCAGATATAAATAACCCTTTTTTTTCAGAATTGGTTAGGGAAATAGAAAATGTTTTATATGGGCTAGAGTTTGACTTGTTTTTAGCTGACACGAGGTATGAACTGGGTAAGAGTAAAGAAATTGTTAAAAGATTGGCTAGTATAAATGTAGGTGGTGTGCTACTACTGAATAATGAGGTGGATAGCGAGATAGCTAAAATGTTATCAAAAAATAAGATTCCAACGGTATTGTATACCTGGGATATTATATATGATTATGTATGTAATCTTAAGGTAGACTTTCTGAAAGGAATAAAAGCAACTATAAAGAAGCTTTACGAGCTTAATCATAGGAACATAATATTTACTAAATCAATTAAGAAATTAAAAACTTTTATAGATAGAGAGGAAGCTTTTTTAAAGTCAGTTAATGAGTTAGATTTCAAGGATTTAAGGTTTAAGATTTTTGAAGGTGAAAGTACTATTATTGGCGGTCAAAAAACGATAAGAAAAATACTTAGCGACAAGGACTTTAAACCTACAGCCATAATGTGTGTGAATGATATTCAAGCAATTGGAATTCTCTTTTCTTTGTATGATTATAACATTAATGTTCCCAAAGATATATCCCTAATTGGATTGGATAATATTTACCTGTCATCTGTTGTTATTCCAAAACTGGCTACAATAGATTTATCTGCTAAGAGAGTAGGGGGAAAGGTAGTTAGCATGTTGTTTGATTTAATTGAAAGTGAAGATAAAAGAGGATTTGAGGAAATAATAGAAACGGATCTGGTTCTTAGAAATTCAGTAAGAAAGGTCAATTAAGTTAGCTATAAAAATATGTATGAAAACAAATGTGTAATTGGGATAGATATTGGTGGAACCATTACAAAAAGTGCTATTTTAAATAGAAGCGCAGAAATACTTTTTCGTAAAGAAATAAAGACATTACCCCGTAGAAGTGCTGAACGTATTATTAAAGATGTTGATTTATTAATTGGAGAATGTGAAAAGAAAGCGGATGTAAGCGGTATTGATGTTATAGGGATAGGAATAATATTAGCTGGGTATCCTGATGAGAATGGAATTATTTCTTTTATTCCAAATATACCAAGCCTAACTAGTTTTCCTATCAGAAAGTATTTAAGCAAGCATAGGAAAACTCCAATTATTTTTGAGAACGATGGGAATGCTGCTGCATATGGTGAATATATTTTTGGTCAGAGAAAGCGAATTAAAAATATCATAGTACTTTCTCTGGGTACCGGAATAGGTAGCGGTGTAATTATTAATGGGAAAATTCTAAAAGGTAAAGCAGGGATTTCTGGAGAATTGGGCCATATTACGTTAAACCATAAAGGTCCCGAATGTGTCTGCGGAAAAAATGGTTGTCTGGAATCCTATTTCTCAGCTTATGCAATAAAAAGAATTACAGAAGAGTATTTGAATAGAAATACTAAAGCAAAAACTACTTTAAGAAATTATGATATAAAAGATATTACCCCATCTGATGTTGCAATAGAAGCTGAAAGAGGAGATAAAATCTCAAAGCATATTTTTGATTATAGTGGAAAATGGCTTGGTATTGGAATTTCCATAATGATTAATTCATTTAATCCTGACAAACTAATAATAGCTGGAGGTCTTTCAAAATCCAGCAATTTATATATTAAACAAGTTAAGATTCAGGCTGAAAAGAATATCCATTCTCAGTTTATTAATAATACAATAATTGAAAAATCAAAGTTTGCTGACAAATTAGGGATTATTAGCGCGGCAAGTCTATTCTTTAATCCGTAAGATTTTAAAATTTTATAAAGTAATACTATAATATATTACTTAAGCGCTTTAGTTGAGGAGGTTTTATGACTAAGAATATAGATAGTAAATTAGGGTTTGGCCCTATGAGTCCACAAATAATCACAGGAATAATAAAAGCTTCAGCAAAACTAAATGAACCTTTTATGTTAATTTGTACGCAAAATCAAATTGATTATGATAGAGGATATGTAAATAATTGGAATACAAAAGAATATGTAAATTATGTTGATAAAGTAAAAAATAAATATAAAGGTAGCAAAATATTTCTATGCAGAGATCATTGTGGTCCTGGTTTTAAGAGCAACGAAATAGATGATGTTTACAAAACAATTGATAATGATATGGAAAACGGATTTGATATGATTCATATTGACTTTTCGAATTTAGGAACAAAAAAAAATATAATGAAGGAAACAGAAAAAATTATTAAATATATAATAAAGAAGAATAAAAACATCAAAATTGAAATAGGAACCGAGGAAAACCTAGGAGAATTCAAAAACAAAATTTCAGAGGTTAGAAATGATTTAGATTTAGTAAAAAAATATATATTACCTGAGTTTTTTGTTGTTCAAACAGGCAGCTTAGTTAGGGAGATAAATCAGATTGGAGGATTCAATAAAAAATTCATTGAAGAAGTTCATAAAATATTGGCTGAAAACAGAGTAAAGCTTAAGGAACATAATGCTGATTATTTAAATTATAAAATGATTAAAAAAAGAAAAGGAATAGTAGATGCAATGAACATAGCGCCACAATTGGGGGTCATTCAAACTGAAATAGTAATAACAGAAGCTCTTTTATATGGTATTAATATTTTACCTTTTCTTGAAAAATCTTATAAAAGTAAGGCTTGGAAAAAATGGTTATATAATAATGATTATAAAAATAAGATGCTTTGTTCCATTATTGCTGGCCACTATAATTTTACTTCCAATGAGTATAAGGATTTAGAGTATAAACTTCAGAAACATATTGATATTGAAGAGAAGATCACTAATAAAATAGTAGAATTAGTGGAATTTTATACAAATAATTTTTTATAAGAAAATAAAAATTATATAGATTGAGGTAATCAATGGAAAATTCTAGAATACGAATTGAGAAAGCTTTAAAACATGAAATTACTGATAAACTACCTGTAGATTTTGGTGGAACTTTTCAGACCGGGATACATGTAAGTGTTATTGCAAAACTAAGGGAATATTTTAATTTAGATGATTGACCTTTCCCCCAAAAACTAGTCCAATTTGTAAGTTAGTAAACAGGCCAGTAAAATAGGAAAAAGGAGGAAAGGACACTGTAACATATTCTGTGAAAACACCTATTTCATAAATATTCTGAAATAAGTCATTCCTTTTATATCTATTTCACCCTTTTTATATCGTCCAAAACTCCAATCATCATCTCTTTCCATTAATACCACCCAGAGCATTATGCCAAAAAGTAAGCCTGATACTTCACGATTATAATTTGCAGCTTTTGTATAAATCGGCTCAAAAACAGTTCCATGCCAATCGTGTCCTGGCATCCAACTAGAGGTATGCACCTCATTCGTATCGATTTTATTATTTAATTCTTCGCAAATATCATCATATTCTTCTTTTGAAAGAGATGATAGAAGCCTGGAATAATAATCTTGATGAGGTATATCACTAATTTGTTTTTGTTTATTTCCATCAATTGCCCATAACATTTATATTTCCTCCTTACTTTTATTATGGTTTGATTGAGTTTTAACTATTGCAATTTTTATTTCCTACTGAAATTTCCGCCCTATAATTAATTGGTTTTAGAGTAATACTGCTATAGAATAATTTAGAAGCGTCTTTTAGGGGCCAAATTTTAGGGTTTTTTAATTTTGTATTAAAGACAATATAAATATAGTAATTCTCAAGCTCTTTTGCCTTCTCAAGCTCGTTGCTTGAAATTAAGAAACTCACAATACCTTTATAGCTTCTACTGGTAGCTTTGACCTCAATATATTTCTTTCTACCGTCTGGCTCGAAAGACAGAATATCATAACCGGCGGAAACATTTTTTTTGGAAACCTGCTTAACCTTTCTTGCAAGATTATCTTTTCCAAGCTCTAAAAGGTATTTTCTCTCTTGCATTAAAACTACTATCTCTCCACGCTCTCCTAGTCTTGCAAATCTCCTATTCTCTTCTTCAAAATCCACTACCATCTTACGCTGAGAAGCTTTCCCCCCACGCCCTTTCTTATTTTCTTTAATAATTGTTAATTCAATATACTCCGGGGATACATCCTTTATTTTTGGGTAGTCTTCGCCATAGTCAATGTATGGCTTGAGGCCTTCGGGTGTTTGGTCTTTATTTGGGGGTTTTCCAAATTCAAAATAAAGGAAATCTGAAAATTCCCACATCTTCCAATTACGCATAATTTTGTCATTTATTTTGAATTTATATAGTAATTCCCTTTTATCTATCAAATGTATATCTAAATCAGTAGCACCAACACCTATAGCGTTGAGGAAATAGTCCACCCATGACTCTGCAAAAATATTAATAAATCTGTCCGGGTAATAAAGGAATAATATCTTTGCCTTAAACATGGGAGACAATTCAACTTTTTTTATGTCCTCTATATCTTCATTCCCCCCAAATTCTATCAGCTTTAATATCTCATCCTTTAGCCTACCCAATGTGTCATTTGGGCTGGAATATTTATGGGTGTATTTGTAGTCATTGATACTCTTATCAAAATATAGGCCAAATTTATCTGCCCTTGCACCCCGCATGCTGCCTAGTTCTTCTGTTTCCCATTCAACCCAGTAACAGAAAGTATCAGTATTTGGTTTACCACTAATTAGCTTGCCCTCAACATACTCTTCAATCGTTAAGCCAGCTATACTTGAAGGGGGAAATGCTTTGATAAATGCTTTACTGAGAGTGTTTAGCTTTTTATAACGAACTTTATTACTTTGGCGTTTACCCTCAAAATATGCTTGCCTTTGCCTTAATTCATAAGTATCCATCAGCTATCCTTAGGTAATTTAAACTTAGTATTATTTATTCCAATTTATCCATTTTTCCAGTAATTTATTATCAGGAAGTTCAAAACTATTAGTTATTCTTATCCAGTGATATTCATCTACAAGTTTTGGAATAGTCATATTATTCTTTTTAAATAAGCTCGGTATATCTAGTAGTTCAAATTTTTCTTTTTGACAAGATTTCTTTAGCTCCTGTACTTCTTCCATTACTTTTAATAAAAAAGATGAGTAAGACGATATCTTATAATTCTTTTTGAAATATTTTCTCATTGCTCCATCCCACGGAATCAATGATTTTGGTCTTAGGGAGAAGAGTATTTTTGCAGAACCTGTATCACCGACACCTTTTATTATATTCTTACCATCTTTTACTATATGTGAAGCTCTTTTTAACCTTAAATTATCATATGCAGTTTGAATTAATTTTAAATCTTTTTCTTTCAATTCCCAGATATTAGTCTCCCTTGTTGGGATGTGGTTATTGTATTCTTTATACCATGACAATATCTCATCCGAAGCCAGCTCATGACAACTTTTATAGAAATTTCTACAACCCCAATCATTAAGCCATTTTAACAGGTAGCTTCTGTGTGAGTTGTTAAATAAATCAAGATGACTGTTAGTTTTGTCTAAAAATTTTTTATAAGTATCATCAAATTTTGTTAAGTGTTTATATATATAACTCGTGAATGATAGTTCATATAAATTCATCTACAATACCTTTGAATTTCAAAAATTTATTATTCCAAGTACTTATTAAGTTTAACATTTAAATCTTAAAAGAGTAATTATTTGTGGATGAGTTAACATTCTACTTATACACATCTAAGGGTTAACACAAGGCGTTATATAATAAACATAATGCGTAAAATGTTAATTTTTATTGATTCATTTAATAAAGAATCTAATTTTAAACCATATAAAGACTAATCGATTAATAAAATTATAGGATTTCAAAAGTTAATATTAAAATTATATATGAGAAAATATAGTCTAATTGGCTCTCTGGCTGATATCGATGTGGAAAATGGAATGGAAACTTTTTAGGAGTTTATATAAAATATTTCTTTGTGATTATTTTAGGCTATAATATTAAAAGTTTATTCAATATTTTTTTTAAAATATGTCAGCAGTGGGAAAGTTAAAAAAATTACATGTTTCTGAAATCAAAAAAATATGGCCTCATGAGGAAAAAGATTTATCGGTCTGGGTATCGGATAATATTGATCAGCTAAATGAGGTTTTAGGCCTTGACATAGAAATTTTAAGCAGAGAAGAATTTGTGCATAATTTCAGGATAGATCTGGCAGGAACGGAAAACTATAGCCAAATGCCTGTGATAATTGAAAATCAGTTTGGCAGTTCAAACCATGACCATCTGGGTAAGCTTATAACTTATTCAGCAGCAAAAGAAGCCGGAATGATTATATGGATTGCAAATAAATTTCAGGTTGCTCACAAAGAGGCAATTGAATGGTTAAATAAAATAAGTCCTGCAGAGCTTACCTTTTATGCAATTGAGCTTGAAGTATATCAAATTGATTCATCTCTTCCTGCACCCAATTTCAGAATTGCAGCAGGACCTCCACCATCCAAAAGAAGAGGATTGGCACCCGGTGAGATATCTCCCAGATATAAAAAGTATATGGATTTCTTTGAAAAACTTCGTTTAAAAGTACTTAAATATGATTCCAGTTTTACTCGTAGAGCATCGCTACGATCATATTGGAGTTTAGGAATAGGAAGAAGTGGCTTTTCACTTGCAGCTGATTTTACTATAGATAATAAGTTCAGAGTTGAAATTTATATTGATACCGGAAAAGAGGAATTAAACAAATCTGCCTTTGAACAGCTTAAGGAGAAAAAGGCAATACTTGAAGAAAAAATAGGACAGGAACTCGTATGGGATGAACTACCTGACAGAAGAGCAAGCAGAATTTATACAGCAATAGACGGTTCTATTGACGATGATTTTCAAAAACTTGGTACCATGATTGAATGGGCAACTCCACTATTAATAAAATTCAAGGAAGTGTTTAATCCTTTAATAAAAAATCTGGAATTAGAATCTTGATTTAAATAATTATCCCTAAATAAAATTTAGGCAACTATCCCTAATCCTCTTTTAAAAAATACCCAATATCCTTGATGATGGAAATATCCTAAATCAAATACAGAAAATCCAAAATGATCTGCAGTATTATTCTAACAATCAATTGGGAGAGCTACTTGACGTGCTGGAAAAATTTAATGCAGACAAGCTTGAAACTTTTCAGAAGGTATTATTGGTTGCATCTAATATAAAAACTGTAAAGTAAGAAATAAGAGAAAAGTAGGTATTTTGTGGCAATTATCTTATTATCCATTTTCTAATTTGAGTTTTTTGGTAAAAGACATTATAGCATTTGTGATGAGTAATTTATAATTTAACACTCCATCAGAATCTTTAGATACCTCGTTAATCTTATCAATTTTTCCACTAATATATAATTTATCATTAAAAGTAATATCTTTATCCAGGACTTTAAAATGAGGTTTTTCTATTTCTGCACTTAAAAAACCATTTTCTTTAATTTTTAATTTAGTTCCAAATTTTACGTTTAATTTAATAATGCATTCACCCTTTTCTAACAGGCTGTGCAAAATATCTATAATAAATATGTCATCTCTAGTTAAATCTAAAGTGGGCGAAAAATCAAAAGTAACATTCTTTTTTTCTTCTATTATTAATAATTTATTCAATAATTTTAGAATTTTATCAAAATTTTTTTCTTTCTCTTTAATTTTCCAAGTGCCAATCTTTATTCTTTTACTACCTTGAACCAAATACCCTGTTATATTACCTTTTATCCTTGAAATAAAACTAAGATTTTTGTAAAGGTCTTTACAATTTTTTATATATTTCTTGTTTATATAAATTTTAAAATCTACAATTTTTAATCCAATGATTTTTATTAAAACTCTAATAGGTTCATTTGAAAAATTTGCTGATTCAACAATTAAACTGCCATCTTTGGAAAGCCAAGATTGAATATCAAACACAATTTCCTCTTCAATATTTGTAAAATAAAGTATAATTTTGCTATATCTTAATACAGGACTAATTCTTACTTCAACTTTTCCATCCGTAGCAGAGTCAAGAATTTTTTTACTTTCAGTACTTACAATGAAATCATCAATATGTTCTTTTGGAATTTGTAGAAAATCTTCCTGACCAGTTAGGACTTTATTAAGTTTTTCATAATCTTTGCTATCGGTAAATTTGGCATTAAATTTAATTTTTATTATGTTTTCTTCCTTTAATTTACCTTTTGGGTAATAGGTAATTGGATTACGACCCTGATCAATGATAGTCATTACAGCATTATTTAAATCATCTATTCCATATTTCCAGTAATATCCATCTATATTTAAAGCTTGCATGTTATATTCTTCTAAATCATTTAAAGATTTTGCTAAAGTGCTGGCTTTTAATTTTCTAAGGACTTCTTTTCTTGCAATGTTAAAATTTGCATTTTTTAAATATTCATACATTTCCAAAACACTATTTGGAATAGTTTTTAAAGGGTCAATATAAAGCGTAAATGTTTTTGGGTTCATTTTTTTAGCTTCTCTATATAAATCAATTGTTTTGGGATTAGTTTGTATGTCATGCCAATACACTGTTTCATTAGTATTATTAACAACAATTAAAATTGCAGGTACTTTTAATTCTTCTATTAAAAACTCGGCGTTTCTAAATTTCAAATTAAAACTTATTAATCCTGATTTTAAGAACTTTAATTTTATGCATCCCTTAATTTGAACATGATAATACTCACCAGTATGACTTCGAAGTTTAAAAACTTGGATATAACCGTCCAGTCCAAAGTCATACTGCTGGGGGGTTTCAGAAAAAGTAAAATATAGATTTTTGTTGTTTTTTAAACTTTTTCTAAATAAAGTTACAGCTTCTTCTGCAATATCTTGCTGAAGCGATCTTCTTTTTGCATTCATTATACTAATGACTTGAAAACTTTTAAATTATATAAAATTAATAGTACTCCAGATTAATTTCATATTTATTTATAGTTAGTGATTCTTATGATAGCTTCTTCTTTGTCTTATTACTAATCTTTCATTGAAACATTTAATATTTTCTTCTTTGCTGCAGTAAACCCTATCTGATCTTCCTCCAACAATTATACTGCCACAGTTTTTACAAAACCTGATATTTTTATAAGATGATATATCATTATAAAGCTCCCACCAAAAATAACCTAACCAACTGTATATTCTTTTTATTTTTACCTTTTGGGCAGCTAAACTTTTAAATTTAATAGATTTTATAAGCTCATCAAAGTTTTCAGCGTAAATACCAAACCTAAATTCAGCCTCAACAAGAAGTGCATTCTTATTTGTAATAGCTTTTGGCAAGAAAGACACTCTTTCTAAAGGTGATTCGGTATCTTGTGTAAATATATTTGTAAATCTTTCTACTTCCTGAGTGGCTTTTTCTATTTCTTTTTCTTCAATTTTTCTAATGCAGTCCTTCATACAGGCATACTGATTTATTAAATCTAAGGTGCCTCCATCCGGAAAAAATTTATCAAATGGTTTTGGCCATTTAATCTGCTTACCTATAGCTTTACTATTTAGTTCTTTTTCTGATGAGACAACATTCATTTCTCTAACTTTATTACCATTTTTATACTTGAACTTTTCAAACTTTAACTCTCCATAAAAGTTTTTACTCTCTATATAAGGAGATATAGTATCTTGCATATTACTTTTAGGTGGTGGCCACGAAGATAAAACTGTATTATCTTCTTTTCTAACTCCAATAAAGGGAATAATTGATTTAGGTTCTATTTTTAATTCTTTTTTCTCATATTGGTAAAACTTACCATTTTTTATAACAGGCAGTAAAACAGTTGCAGAGCTTGGACTATCATAAGATAATGGAGGTTTTTTTAGCCAAATCTTATATAAGATGGATCCAGCATTATTCTTAAGTTTAGTAAAGGGTAAAAATGGAGGGTAAATCCAACCTTGTTCATCTATATGATAAATGGAAATTGCATTTAGAGTCTTTGAAGGTATTATCGCCTCATAAAATAAAAAATTACCTTTTTTTGTTTTCCATCTTATAATCTTTTTAGCGTCTGGCATTAGCCATATCCTATCTTCATTTTGCCATCCTTTATATGCACGCTGTAGATCCAGTAAAAATTCTCCTAACGGACTTTCAAAGAAAAGTGGCACCCAAACTTGAACTGGTTGGCTTTTAGTATCTATTTTTCTCACATGATACCTCACATAAAAATTATATTATTTTTTTATTATATAATTTTTTTATAAAAATAAAACATAGGATAGGATTTTCAGTTACAGTAAAAAACAAATCGAAGAAAATAACATGAATGAGAATAAAAAAGTAAATAAAGTAATAGATGTGATCTATATTAACACTTCTGATTTAAAGGTAGCTTCTTATAATCCAAGAAAGTGGGATGATGACGCAGCCTCTAAGCTTACTGAAAGCATAAAACATTTTGGATTGGTTGACCCATTAATTGTAAATAGCGCACCGAATAGGAAAAACATAATTATTGGAGGCTATTTTCGATATGAGGTTGCAAAAAAGCTTGGCATTAAAAAGGTACCTGTGGTTTTTGTAAATATAGCAGATATAAAAAAAGAACAGGAGTTAAACTTAAGGCTTAATAGAAACACTGGAAATTGGGACTTCAACCTACTTAAATCCTTCGATATCGACCTACTACTTGATGTTGGATTTGATGATAGTGACCTAGAATCCATCTGGGATGAAAATTTGGGTGTTGAAAATGATGAGTTTAATGTCCAGGATGAACTGGAAAAGATAAAAACGGTAAATACTAAACCCGGATACATTTATAGACTTGGCCGACATCTTTTAGGTTGTGGGGATGCAACAGACAGTAAGTTTATAGATAAGCTTATAAGAGAGCCTCAAATTGATATGATATATAACGACCCACCATATAACATTTCCCTTGATTACAATAGCGGTATGGGTAAAAAGTCAAAATATGGTGGGTATCTTACTAAAGATAATAAAACCTTGGATGAATATAGAAAGTTTTTAAAGAGTGCCATTAAAAATTCATTAAGAAAAGCTAAAAAAGATTGCCACATATTTTGCTACTGCGATGAGTCCTACATTGGGCTTGTCCAGGAGCTCTACAGTGAACTTGGAATCAATAACAAGAGGGTATGTCTCTGGATAAAAAATAATCAGAACCTTACACCACAGGTTGCGTTTAACAAAGTATATGAGCCCTGCGTATATGGGGTAGTTGGAAGTCCCTATCTATCCAGTTCTATTAGAAATATCTCTGAAGTATTAAATAAAGAAATAGATAGCGGTAATCGTATGCTGGATGACATATATGATATGTTCAGTATTTGGCTCGCAAAAAGGCTACCCGCTCAAGAGTATAAGCACCCTACAGAAAAACCACCAAGCCTGCATGAAAAACCCCTAAGAAGATGCACAAAAGTAGGAGACACTATCCTTGATCTATTTGGTGGTTCTGGCTCAACTCTTATAGCCTGTGAGCAGCTTAAAAGAAAATGCTTAATGACTGAAATTGAGCCAATCTTTTGCGACCTTATTATTAAAAGATACAAGAATTTAACGGGAGGAGAGGTAGTTCATGTTAGTTAAAGAAAGAGAGATTTATAAACTTGGTGAACATAAACTTGCCTGTGGAGACTGCAGGGATAGCTGCTTAGTAAAAGAATTAATTGGAGAAGACAGAATTAACTTAATAGTTACAGATCCCCCATATGGAGTTAGCTATGTTGAGAGTAAAGCCAATTTTGGAAAGATTAAAAGGGGAGATAAGATAATAGAAAATGATACATTTAAAAATGAAGATGGCTACAGGCAGTTTACAAGTGATTGGTTGTCAGCAGTAAAACAATACCTTGCAGAAAAAAACTCCATCTATATTTTTAACTCAGATAGGATGGTCTTTGCACTAAAGGACGGAATGGCTGATTCCGGATTTAGGCTTGCTCAACTTCTTATATGGGTAAAAAGCAATCAAGTAATAGGAAGAAGGGATTATCTAGCAAAGCACGAGTTTATCGCATACGGCTGGTATGGCGCTCACAAATTTTTTAAATCTAAAGACAAAAGTGTCCTCTACTGCCCAAAGCCTAATAAAAGCCCTCTTCATCCCACCACAAAACCGGCTAGTCTAATAAGAAGGCTGATACTTAATAGCTCTAAGGTTGGTGATGTTATATATGACCCCTTTGCGGGATCAGGAACTACCCTTATCGCGTGTGAGCAGGTAGGTAGAAAGTGCCTTGCAATAGAAATAGATCCAGATTACTGCAAGGTAGTTATTGATAGATACAAAAAATTAAAAGGAGGAATTTAAATTATGAAAGATAAATCAAATAACCCAAAAGAGGTAACTATAGCAAAGCGTATAAAAAAGGAAAAAGAACTGATTTTAGAGCAGCTTAAGAAAACTCCTATAGTGCAAATTGCTTGTGAAAAGGTAGGTATCGCTAGAGCAACATATTATAGATGGAAAGATGCTGATAGAAAATTTTCTGCGCTAGCTGAGGAAGCTATCTTTGAAGGGGTAAGGCTTATAAATGATATGGCAGAGTCTCAGCTTCTTTCTGCAATTAGAGATGGGAATATGACAGCTATTATTTACTGGCTAAATCATCGCCATGAGGCATATGAGACAAGAGTAGAAATAAGACAGGCAGGTATCCAAGCTGATGAGATTATTACTAGGAAGCAAAAAGAGGTTATAAGGAAGGCTTTGGAGGCTGCTATAGTAGATAAAGAAAAGTTAGAGGAAAATGAAAGAGATTAAAAAAAGTGATATAGGAAAATATATACTTAAAGATCCAAAAGTAAGAAGAGCACTTGCAAAAAAGTCTCATTTTTGGTTTTTCCATATTTACCTTGCAGAATACATAACTTATAAAACTAGTCTATTTCAGAAGAAGATGTTTTATCTGACCGAGGCAAGTGATGTAAAGGCAGCAGTAATAACTGCATTTAGGGGTTCTGGCAAATCTACCATTATGAGCTTATCTTATCCAGTTTGGGCCATGATAGGAGTTCAACAGAAAAAATATATAATAATACTTAGCCAAACCCAGCAGCTCTGCAAGTTAATACTTGCTAATATAAGGGCTGAGTTTGAAAAAAATGAGCTTCTTAAAAGAGACTTTGGGCCATTTAGGCAAATATCTGAAGAGTGGAGCCAAAATACGGTACTGGTTAATGGCTACGGCTGTCGCATAGCATCAATATCATGCGGGGAGTCTATAAGAGGAATAAGGCATAAGCAATACCGGCCTGACCTTATAATAATTGATGATGTTGAAGATCTGCAATCAGTCAGGACAAAAGAAGGTAGGGATAAAACATACAACTGGCTAACAGGTGATGTAATTCCAGCAGGAGACAGAAATACTAAAATAATAGTTGTTGGGAACAAGCTCCATGAAGATGGCCTTATGATGAGGCTAAAAAAAGCAATATCAGACGGTAACTACAGTGCAGAGTACAGGGAGTACCCATTTCTTGATGAGTTTAAAAAACCTTTGTGGGAGGAAAAATTTAAAAACCAGGCTCAAATTGATAAACTAAAAAGTAGCGTTGGCTCCGAGGCTGCCTGGCAGAGGGAATACCTTCTAAAAATAGTTCCAGAAGATGAGGCTATTATATTAAGGGAATGGATAAAATATTATGATTGCCTTCCAGAAGATGATAAAAACTTAAGATACATTGCAACAGGAATAGATCTTGCTATCTCTCAAAATGAATCAGCAGACTATACTGCAATGGTACCAGCGGCTGTTTATGAACCAGGTGATAATTTTAAAATATACATATTGCCATATCCAATAAACAAAAGACTGTCTTTTCCTGATACTGTTGAGGCAGCAAAAGGGATTTCTACCTCACTTGGAAGAGGCCAACCTACTGAGCTGTTTATTGAAGATGTTGGATATCAAAGATCTCTTATTGAAGAACTTGTAAGGCAAGGATATCCTGCAAATGGAGTAAAAGTAATGGGACAGGATAAAAAAGCGAGATTAACTTTAACTACCCACCTAATAAAAAATGGAAATATATTATTTGCTAAAAAAGGATGTGAAGATTTAATTAATCAGCTTGTTGGCTTTGGTTATGAAGCCCACGATGATTTGGCTGATGCATTTGCAATACTAATTCTTAAAATACAGGAAATAAGTTTAAGGTATCGGCCAAAAGTAAGAGTTAAAAGTGTTGGCTAATTTAAAAAATATTAGCTGGACTTATCCCCCCTTCTCCTATACCATCCCCTCCCTGTAGAGAAGAGAGAGGGGTTTTAATATGTTTGAAGAGACTAAAGAAGTTAAACTTAATTACTGCCTATATGCAAGAAAGTCATCTGAGTCTGATGAAAGGCAAGCCATGTCTGTTGATTCTCAGGTTAAAGAAATGACTACCATTGCAGAAAAGGAAAACATATTTATAAAAGATATAAGAAGTGAATCCTACTCTGCGAAAATATCTAGCAGCCGTCCTGTATTTAACCAAATGATAGAGGATATAAGAGTTGGTTCATTTAATTCCATACTTACCTGGGCTCCTGATAGGCTCTCAAGAAATGCAGGAGACCTTGGATCATTAGTTGACCTAATGGATGCTGAAAAGCTACTTAGAATTAAAACTTACTCACAGATATTTTCTAACAGTCCTAATGAAAAGTTCCTTCTTATGATTCTATGCAGTCAGGCAAAGCTTGAAAACGACAACAGGGCAATGAATGTAAAAAGAGGTATTAGAGCAAAGTGTGAGATGGGCTGGAGACCATGTATGCCACCACTTGGATATTACAATAGAGCACTAAATAATATAAAGGATATAATAATAGATCCAGAAAGAGGTCCTATTGTAAAAGAGATGTTTTATAGAGTTGCATATCTGGGAGAAAGTGGAAGAAAATTAAAGAAATGGCTAGACAGTATAAATTTTACAATAAAATCAGGAAAACCTGTGCAGCTTAGCCTAATACTGTCAATGCTAAAAAATTCATTTTACTACGGTGAGTTTGAATACCCTATTGGAAGTGGCAGATGGTACAAAGGTTCTCATGAGCCACTAATAACAAAAGAAGTATTTGATATGGTACAAGCAAGTAGGATTGGACCAAGAAATGTAAAGTATGGGGCCAAGGCCTTTGCGTTTAAGATGATAATAAAGTGCGGAAACTGCGGTAGCAATATTATTGGAGAGGAAAAGTTTAAAAAATTACTGGACGGGTCATTTTCTCACCACATATATTACCACTGCTCTAGAACACTTGACAAGCAATGCGGGAAGCATTATATAAGCCAGAAGGAGCTAGAAAAAAAGCTATTATCATTTATAGATAGTCTGGACACTAGTAAAATCGAGATAAGCCAAAGCCTCAAGGCTTCATTTTCTGAATATAAAAAAATTGCAAGCCAGGTGCTTTCCCAACAAAACATAGATATTAAAGATGAAGCAATTGATATAAAAAGCTATGCAAGCTATATATTTAAAGAAGGAAGCAGCAGGGAAAAGGGAGACTTTATAAGAGGGCTTAATATCCCATTGAATCTTTACAATAAAAATATATATTCAGAACCTACCAAGATAAAGTAAAATCTATCTTTAATTTTAAATTCTTTTTAAAAATTTACTCTTTTAACATTTCACCAATTTTATTTTTAGTAGTATTTAAAATAGTTTCAGCCTTACTTCGCATTTGGCTGACTTCTCGTCTAATTGTTTCAACTCTCTCAGCGATTTCTTTTTGTATTTTAAGGGGTGGGAGAGGGATTTTAATACTTCCCAACTCTCCAGTATTGACATTTGCTTGACCAATAATCTGACGACTGATTGCATTGACCTGATTTCTAATAACTGAGGAATCAAAAAGAAAATTAATATATTTTACATCTACCTTTGAATTATCAATTTTTATTCTTATTAGATATGAGGCAAAAACGAATTCCCCCTCTAAATCAAATACTGCCGTTTTTCCAACAAGCTCTTTGCTATTTGTTCTATTAAATAAGAGATCACCCTTCATCAACTTAAGCGATTTCATTTCCTTTTCAGATAATTCAATATATTTTAAATCTGATGTATCTATATTTCCATTGATAATATTATTCATTCTTAATATTGCGACTCCTTTTGACCCATTTGCTTTTTTAGAGGTTCCATATTGATAACTAAATATAATTGATTGAAGAGAAAAAACAGGATATTTTGAATGAAAATCTAAAAGACCTTGACACACATAGTCATTAAATCTGACACCCCATCTTTCAAAATCTTTGAACCATATTACAAATGCATCTTTTTTCTTTTGATATTCTTTGTTCTCCATTCCAAGTTCAGATAAAATATAATTATCAATAGTTTTCTCTTTTTTATCAGCAAGCTGTTTCAATTCTTGTGCTGTTTTTTGCACTTTGTGCCAATCTTCAACGATTTCTCTTTGAACTTTAAATGGAGGAACGGGCACTTTCAATTGTGAAAGCAGATCAAAAGTTAGATTTTGGCGAACTGAGCCAGAAGTGACAGCGCGCAAGTAATGATTAAACCAAGAAGAAGATAAAACCAAATAAATATATTCATTAAGTAGTCCTTCTTTTGTGCCAAAAACCACATAAGCAGGGCTGATATAAAAATTATCATATTCATTCTGCACTATGCCGATTGATCCGACATTTACACGGTAGGGATTGTATGCAAGCTCGCCACTTCTGGCTATTTTATATGGCTGATTTATATTCTCGCCTTTGACATATTCGTTAAGATATATGCCGTCTTTATTGGTTACACCTAAAATCGGAAAGTCTTTTTCCGGCTCATTAAAAACATTTTCCTTTTCCGAGTGTTCATATATATATTTCCCCAATTCTTCAACAGAATAAGGGCTTGAAAAAAGGCATAAATAGCTTTTTATGTCCCATCGTGTCAAATTTTTGTAATAAGTGATGGTAGTCTGCATAGTTATTTTCCGTTAGCAACGTACCCTTTCGGGTCCTTTTTAAATTTTCTGTATTGTTCCAAAATTTCTGGGAATTCGTTTTCATTTTCTTCACCTGTGCTTGATATTCCCACATGCTCAGCCTCGCACATAAAAATCGGATAATCAAACTCAATGCGTGCAAGCCGTCTTGATTCACTCATAGCAAATTCATCAAGCTCTTTCATTTTCGATTTGGCTTCTTTTTTCTTGTTTTTGTCAACTTTTCGGTCTTTAATAATTTCTTCTAGTATTTTGTACTCTTTAGCTTGCTTGCCTAAAATTTCTTTATGCTTTTCTTCAAGTAAGCCAAGCCATGTTTTATTCTCACTTTCTGTGAATTTTTGCATAAAAAGTAAGCTGGTTTTTACAAACGCCTTTGCCGACACAAAGGTTTCCTGCGGAATAGAAATAATAGCAGAAATATATGCTCTATCCTCCGCAAACTGGCGGACATAGGCAAGCGATGGATTGTTATAAACACCTTCCGGCAAAACAATTCCCATTCTCCCATCCGGTTTTAAAAGCGATAAACAACGCTCTATAAAAAGTAACTCAGTTTTTATTGAACTTCCCTTTGGCAAATCAAACAGAGTCGTAATAGATTTCCCTTTTGCAGCTTTAATTTTTGCTTGAGAATTGGCGTATGCCTCACCATAAATTTTCTTATAATAATTGACTGTTTCTTCATCCAGTTCTATCTGAGCATCAACAACTGTATCATCTTTTTCAACTGATTGGCCAAATGGGGGATTGGTAAGCACGATATCGAACTTTTCTTCAAAAATTCCATTCACATTTAAAAATCCATCATGGTAATGAATGCCGCCATGTCCATCTCCATGCATAATCATATTCATTTTTGAAGTGCGGGCCATACGATCATTTGCGTCTGTTCCGTAGATGCATCGATTAGCAAGTTTCCAAATTCTTGAATCCATAAGTTCTTTTTCTAATTGTTTTTGTAATTCATCATAAACTTTGGTAATTTTTTCTGCTTTTTCTTCCTTTGATAATCCTTTTTCTTTTTCAATTACAGCTTTTTTTCTTTGATACTCCTTGTCTATGGAAGCATAAATTTGCTCTCGTACTGTCTCAAAAAATCGGATAAGAAATCCACCAGAACCAGATGCAGGGTCACAAATAACGTCGTTTACTTTAGGTTCAACCATTTGCACCATAAACTCCACTATTGGACGAGGAGTAAAAAATTGTCCAATCTCTCCTCGAAAAGTTTTTCCTAAAAACTTTTCAAACGCAATTCCTTTTATATCTGTTGAAGTTCCAGAAAGATTATATTTTTCTAGTTTTTCAATAATGGCTTTGATGGTATTAGCTCGCAAATTTATTTTTTCATCTATGCCAAAAATTTTATCTTTGCCAAATTCCCGCTTTGTTTTTTCAAAAACGTCAACTAAATATTCAGGGTTAAATGCTTCAGCTTGTTCAACATAATCAAAAGTAAAAATATTATTCTTCATATCAGCTTTTAGATGCCGCTCGGCATATACTTTCATAAAAAGAATTTTTGCTATTTCGTCAAAGGCAGCTACAGGATCAAGCTTTTCTCTGTTTCTGATAATATTGTGGCATGAGTGCAGCAAGTCAGCAAATTCGTTTTCTTTGAAAACTTTAAGATGAGCGAGCAATTCATCAATTTGCTTTTCAGTAGCACCGGCTTTTGGAATATCTTCAATTTCTTCAATGTAGCCGGGCATTCTGTCTTTTTTTACTCTCCAGTACTTAGTTTCTTTACTATTATGAGTAATGAAAAATGGCGCGTCAGTAATTCGAGAGTAGTTTTCGCCTTGTGTGTAATCTTTTCTTGAAATGGTGATATTATCTGATTTACATTCAACAATGATAAGAGGGGCTTTGGATTTTTGTTTGTCTTCAACATATTTCCATATCACAAAATCGGCCCTTGCTTTCCCAGCGCCTCTCCCCGCGATTGTTAACTCCTCGTCAATTTGATCTAGAGAATAGCTATACTCATTAACAAGAGTTAAAAGATAATTTTGGCGAACAATTTCTTCCGGTGTTTTTATTAACCACATTTTACGGATATGGCTAAAAATCTTATTGTCTTTTTCTTGTACACTGTAGTTCATATTTGCACCATATTCATTCATTATATCTTTATTTTTAAATTTCTTTTAAATATAAATATTTTAAATATCTATTTAAGACTTTATATTTTTGAAATATTATTTCATTTGACTTTATATTATAGTGTAATTTAAATACTAAAATAGACTCTATATTCCGATACATTAAAATTTCAGTTACATTATCTAATAAAACAAAGGCAATCCTGTAATAATAAGGATCATTTTTTAATGTTAATTTTTACTTAAGCTTATTTGCTCAATAATAAATCTAAATTTTTTCATTCTTTAAATCTTTATTATGAAATTTTTTATTTATGTTTACTAAGTTTTTCATTTTCAATATGTATTATTTTTTTCGTGAAATAATCAATTACTACATGCTTATACAAATCTTTTATTCTATCAATTATCCTTACCTGAAGTACTCCATTTTTTATTTTTTTATTTGTACTAGGAAACCATCCCTTTATAAATTCATATAAAGGTCTTTTAAAACCAGGTCTTTTTTGTAAACCTTTCAATCTGCTATGAAAAATTAAATTATTTTCAATTAATATTTGCTTTTTTATAAATTCACTTCCACATTTACATTTTTTAGTATTTATTTTTAGTTCTTTCCCACAATTTTCACATGTAAATTTAATGGATACTTTTTTCATAGTTTTAACGTTTACTTTAGAAATTTTAATTTGTTTCTGCATGTATTAAGTATTATTATAATACATATAATAGAAATAAGAGATTAAACAAAGGAAATCCTTATTATAAGTAACCTTTTTTGTTTAAGCTTCATTTCATATATTCAACGAGGTTATTGTAAATGGACAATTTTAAAAATCCACTAGATGCTCTAAAAAAATGGTCATCAGAATTAAATAAAAAATGGCTACAGGCTATTATAGATAAGGTTTTAGATGTCAAACGAGAATTAACTGACCAAGAAGTTTTAAGAATTTATAATATATTCCTAGAGGAAAATAATCTTAAAGTAAATAACGGGGAAAATTACATTGAAGACAATCCAGAAAACACTAATGCTTCTGTATATTCAGAAAATAAAATTGAGGGTGAAAAAAGTATAAAAAAATTAGTACTTAAAAAACTTTCTGATATTGAGAAAGTAAACGCATTGGTCCAAAATCAGGAAATTTTATTCCATCCAAAACTCACTATTATATTTGGTTATAATGCAACAGGAAAATCAGGGTATGTTAGAATTCTTAAACGTGTTTCTAAATCCCGTACAAGTGAAGATATCTGGAGTAATATACATAATGTTAAGGAAAAAAATGTAGGAAAAGCAAAATTTATTATAGATATTGATAATAAAGAGGAAGAAATATTGTGGAACGGGGAAAGCGAGGTTTATCCATTAGATTTAATTGATGTTTTTGACAATAAATGTGTAAAAGTTTTTTTGACAAATGAGTTAACTTTCGGTTTTAAGCCATATGGATTTGAGTTATTTTCAATCATCTCAAATGCAATTAACCAATTAAAATATATATTGGAAAGTGACATTCTTCAAAGAAAACGAGTAGTAGATTTTTCTGCTTATTTCAATGAGGGTACGCAAGTTTTTAAAATGATAAAACAGTTGTCTATCGGTACCAGCAGTGATGAAATAGAAAAACTTGCAAGCTTTTTGGATAATGATTTAACAAAATTAGAAAATAAAAAGTTTGAAAAAACTAGTTTATCAACTACAAACATTACAGATAAGATTAAAATTATAAATGATGAAAAGAAGTCTTTAGAAAATATAAAAAATGTTTTTCTAGATATAAAAGAAGAATTGAATGAAATAAAAATTCAAAATTACAATGAGTTAATTAAAAAATATTTAATAGCAAAAAAGAGTATTGAAAATAAGAAAGCAACAGACTTAACAGAGTATCAAATACCTTTACAAGGATCAAAAGAGTGGGATGATTTTATTCAAAGTGCAGAAGATTATATAAAGAAGTTACCAGATAATGATAAGTACCCTTCATTTGGACATAAATGTATTTATTGTCTTCAAAAACTTTCGGAAGATGCAATTATTCTTATTAAACACTACCGTGCTCTTTTAGAAAGTCAGGAAGAAGATACCTTAAAACATTATGAAGTAAAAGTTGGTGAAGCAATTCAGTTTTTAAATGAAGAAAGTTTTTCATTAATTGATATTTCAGAAATAGAACCTATTTTAAATGTCTTCGATAAAGTATTATACACTGAGCTTAAAGCATATTGTGATCAAGCAGAGATTATAAGGAAAGAATTGATTAATACTTTAATGAATAAGGAAGAAACAGAAAGCATTTTTCATTTGGATGAAATTATTGAAGACAAGTTAATAAAAATAATCAGCCAAAAAGAGGAAGTTATTAATAAATTAAAAGGAGATGAGACTGAACGTAATAATAAAATAAAAGAGCTAGATGCAGAAATAAATGAATTAACCGATCACAAAACACTCTGTGAACAAAAAGAACAAGTTTTAAAATATTTAGAGGATTTAAAATGGGTAAAGAAAGCTGAAGAATTAAACCGGTTAACTACTACCAAACCAATAACCGATTTAAGTAAGAAAGTGTGGGAGAATTTAATTACTGATGAGTTTAAACGCATATTTGATGAAGAAAGAAACCAGTTACAGGCACCGGCTGTTGAATTTATATTTCCAGGTGAATATGGTGTTCAGAAACGAAGCAAATCATTAGCAGGAATGAAAAATATTGATGATTTTTTAAGTGAAGGTGAACAAAAAGCAATAGCTTTAGCTGATTTTCTAGCTGAAGTATCTTTAAAACCAATTAATGCTCCTGTGGTATTTGATGATCCAGTTACAAGTTTTGATCATATAAGACGAAAAGCTATTGCTAAAAGGTTATGGAAGAAATCACAACAGCGACAGGTAATTATTTTTACTCATGATATATTATTTTTAAGCTATCTAAAAGAATGCTGTAAAAATGAATGTGATGTTTCTTTGCATTGGATGGAAAAAGAAAAAGAAGGGGTCTATGGTAAAATCAATTTAAATGATTGTCCAATGCTTGATAGTTATAATGACTGCATAAAAAAAGTTGAAAATAGTATTCAGAAGATACAAACTTTATCTGGATCAGAAAAAGAGGAAGAAATAGTGAAAGCATTTAGTTATTTGAGAGCCTCATATGAAAGTTTTGTTATTGATAAAATATTCAGGAAAATAATTCGTAGGTGGGATGAAAGGATACAAATGCTTGAATTGGAAAATGTAGTATATGATGAAAAATTGTTAGAAGAAGTTCAATATAAGTTTGAGGAGTTAAGTCGATATATAGATGCGCATACCCATAGTGATATAATTCGCCAAGAACCTCCGGATGAAACTAAATTGAAAGAGGAGCTGGAACACTTAAAGAAATTGGCACAAGATTTAAAAAATAAACAGAACATAAAAATAAAAGATCGTAAAGAAAGTTTTTCTTAGCACAATTGATCTTTTAGCTAACTTATATATTAAAAATAATTCTTAAAAAATCCAAACTAAAATTATTTTTTTATTAATAAAAGATTAACTAAATTTTATTTAACTTCTATTAAAATTAGGGAAGTTGGTCACTTTTTTTGCTGCTTGGTTTGGCTGGGGAGAGAGGATTCGAACCATAAAAATTTTATTAACAAATTAATATATATTTTAAGTTATTCTAAGCTATTTGCTCAGGCATACTTAACAGCTGTCATAATAATTATTCTTGCTTAACTATTTTACTATCTTTTCCCCAATTGTTACTTTTTCGTTAATAACTTTGATAATATTTTTGCCTATTAGTTTTCCGTACTTTAAAATCGGGTCTACATCTTCTTTAGTGGTTTCCTTAATTATTAATCTACTTAATTCACGCGCGAATTCATTTGCTTGCGAATTAAAAAAAATACTTAGAACAAAAGCAGCTAGGGCTATGATAATACTAATCAATGAAATTAATATACAAAGAATATTCTGCATGTCATCAACTCCTCCCCCGTATTTTTATTCATATATCTGATATTTAATTTTCATTATAATAAATTACATTTTTTATTCTCCAGTTTAAAGATTCTTTCTTCTAGTTCTTTTAATTTGTTATTATAACTCACCTTATCTATAATAGCCTGTCTTATAAATGCAGAGGTGCACAAGCCCAGTTTTTTAGCTTCCTTCTTAGCCCTATCAATTAGTTTTTTATCAATCCTAAAGGAATACATTATCTGTTCCATCAATCAAATAATATAATTTTGATATTATTAAATTTTTTCTTTTATTTCTTCTCTTTCCTTATCAAACATGTAGCGTGACATCCTCACGGCAATAAATTACCGTGCATCCCAATATTAGGAAGCGGTTCCTGCTTCACAGAGCCAACTTGTCTCTTTTTAAAAGAAAAAACAGCGGTTGGTCTCTCCACAGGCTTAACTTTGGACATATCCTGCCCTAGTTTTAAAATATTTTTAGCTGCATTTATATCTCTGTCATGAATAGTTTTACATTCAGGACAGAGCCATTTTCTTTGATGAAGCTTTAAGTCTTCATTTTTCCATTCGCAAACATTGCATATTTTGCTTGAAGCTTCAAATCTACCGATTTGAATTAATTCTTTATCCCGCCATTTAGATTTATATTTTATTTGTCTTGTAAATTCTCCCCAACTTG
>Ga0209979_1000287_pt1 | contig 75061 bp, 50 predicted proteins | sample AnhtaG_FD_183114 | JGI IMG/M metagenome (GOLD analysis project Ga0209979, IMG submission 183114) | Deep subsurface microbial communities from Anholt, Denmark to uncover new lineages of life (NeLLi) - Anholt_01485 metaG (SPAdes) (version 2) | ecosystem: Environmental > Aquatic > Marine > Oceanic...
TGCGCTTCTACCTGGAGCAAGTCACTAGAGCTCAAGAGGAGGAGCGCAAGCGCATCGCCCGGGAGCTTCACGATGACACGGCCCAGGAATTGGTGGCGCTCTCCCGGGAGCTGGAAAGCTTTGTGTCTGCCTCTGGGAGGCTGTCAAGACACCAGTTGGAACTCGTGGACGAGATACAGGGGCAGGTTGACAAGATATTGGAAGGGCTGCGCCGCTTCAGCCAGGACCTGCGGCCCTCCGTGCTCGACGATCTGGGCCTGCTGCCCGCGCTCGAATGGCTCACTTCGGATGTGGAAGCCCACTTTGGGATCGACGTGGGCATGGCGGTCGAGGGGTCCGAGCGACGCTTCTCACCCGATGTGGAGTTGCTGCTCTTCCGCATCGCCCAGGAGTCACTGAGGAACGTGTGGAGGCATTCCGAGGCATCGAGGGCCTGGCTCACCCTGGAGTTTGACGAGTGCAGAACCACGCTGACCGTCAGCGATAACGGCAAAGGCTTCAAGGTGCCCCAGAGGGCCGGGGACCTGGCCAAGGTGGGGAAGCTCGGCCTGGCCGGCATGGAGGAGCGGGCCCGCCTCATCGGAGGCGCACTAAGGCTGCAATCGAACCCAGGCGAGGGAACAATCGTCACTGTGGAGGCGCCGATCTAGAGGGGGGTCTGTGATCGCTGCCCCAGCGTTTGGGGCGCACCGTTACGCGCGGTGCGGGCTCCTCCTGGCACGTGTTCACATCGTATCTCGGGCTGGGCAAGTTCAAGAAAGCGTAGGCCGCCAATGTACGATCGGATCCTGGTCCCGCTTGATGGCTCGCCACTTGCGGAAGAGGTAATTCCGTACGCGCTGGCGCTTGCGCGGTCAATGGGAGCGAAACTGACGCTGCTCCAAGTCGCCAAGCACGAGAGCGATTTGGCGACTGCCGAGGAGTACCTGCAGCCTTTGACCCGGCGCCTGAACGCGGAGGGGAAGGTGGTGGGGTACGCGGACCCCGCGAGCGGCATACTGGGCGAGCTAAGCCAGCACCCCAACGCCCTCGCGACGATGACGACGCACGGGCACACTGGACTGCTAGAGGCTATTCTGGGGAGCGTTGCGCTGAGCGTAGTACACCATGCGCGACGGCTGGTGCTCATCTATCGCCCGCGCGGCACCGTAGGTGCCGGGGAAGTGGACAGGGAGGTGAAGATAACTACGGTGGTGGCGCCGCTGGACGGCTCCGACTTTTCCGAGAGCATGCTGCCACACGCGGTGGAGATCGCGAAGGCACTTAAGGCGAAGCTGGCGCTGGTGCAGGTGCTTTCGACGGAATTTAGCGAACCGCCTGAGGCACCCCCAGGCGATGTCTTGGAGTCCTCTTACGTCCACGGGCGGGTGGAGGAGATCAGAAAGACGTACGGGATCGAGGCGGATTGGGAGGTCCTGCACGGGGACCCGGCGGACGCTATCTGCGAATACCTGAACGGGCGGCATGACGTGATGCTGGCGATGTCATCCCACACACGGGCAGGACTGAGGGAGGCGATTTTCGGCAGCGTGACACACGAGTGTGTGCGGCGGGCAGGAGTGCCGGTCCTGGTCTACCGGCCGGAGGAATAGAGGCGGCAGCCGGTTTAGGGGTCGGATTCAAACAAGGCTGCCCGCCGGTTTAGGATGCGCGACCGGGCACCAATTCTACAGTGGTCGCTCAGGGCGTCCGCCCGCAGTGGCGGCCCCGCTCCACGGCCAATAGCAGAATAGCCCGGGTCACACGAGAATGGTCCTTGACTCCAGGCTGCGAAGCTTCTGCCTGAGGGCAGGGCGCAAGCAGTAGGCGGGGAAAGACGCGCCAGTATCCTGTGGGGTAGCGGAATTCCATCCGTATCTGGAGCGCTGACACGGCGAGCTGTCCGGTCGAGCCGCGGGGGATTCTACCCTCACGGGGATCCTGTCCGGATCCTCGACGATGCTGCCGACCCACTGCGTGATAGTCAGATGCTCAACGGCGTGGATGCACGTCCCGCACGCCGACTGAGTGTTGGGGACGGCCAATCTTCGATGCACGAACATGTTCGCCGCGCATGACATCGCCTACTCCGAAGCCCATGCCTAGAAACCGCCAAAGGACAGCTGGATGAGCCGTGCTTGGCGACGCGTCCGCGTGGGCCACGCTCCACGCCTCGAGAATGGGAGATATTGGGGTCGCGCCGGCCTGGCCACCACCAGTCCGCCCCAGCGCGGAACGGTTAACGATTGCCGAGCCCGATCCCCTTCGGGGTCGCCAATAGCTAACGAGGGATCGCCGGGCAGCTTGCCCGGCGGTCTTGTTATGCCGGTTCCCTCAAACACCCATCTGAACCCGGGCTTTGGCACCACCTCGATGATCTGGCCAGCCCCAAACTCTAGGTACAGACTCTCGAACATACAAGACAGCATCTGATGCTTCTCCTCTGCTACCCGGGTGCTGGAGTGCGCCATCGCCATGCAGAGGGCCTTTGCCCAGCACAACGAGTCGGCGGAGGGTGGAGAGGTCCTGGCCTCGGATGTAGTCCGGCAGCTGGTGGCGGGCAAGGGGTTCCTGTTCTCAGACCGGGGCGATGTAGTGCTCCGAGGGTTCGAGGACCCGGTGCGACTGTACGAGGTAAGATGGCGGGAGGGCCAGTTCGCGTCTCTTCTTTTCCGGCTATGCCCAGGCCCTGCAAGTCGAATGCAGCCACTGGCTAGTCACACCTGTCAAGGGAGGAGGCAATGATCAAGCTCGTCTATTGTGCTCGTCGGCTTCCACACTTCTCTCGGGAGGAGTTCCAGCGCTACTGGCGAGAGAAACACGGCCCACTCGTCCGTAGTCATGCCAAGGTCCTCCGCATTCGGCGCTACGTCCAGGTACACACGCTGGAGAGCCCGATAAACGACGTCCTGCGTGAGAGCCACGGCACGCTTGAGCCCTACGACGGCGTTGCCGAGCTCTGGTGGGACAGCGCTGAGGACCTGGCGGCGGCCGCGGCATCACCCGAGGGGCAAAAGGCCGCGCAGGAGCTTCTCGAGGACGAGCGGCGCTTCATCGATCTGGAGCGTTCTGCCCTCTGGATCGGGGAGGAGCATGTTGTCGTCGAGGCCTAGTACTGGCCAGAAGAGGAAGGCGTGATCAGACAGGCCCGTTCGGCGGCGAATTAGGGGCGTGCTGACGCTTCGTCAGACGTAGCCCAGGAAGCGAGCCGGTACCATCATGAAGAGACTGCTCTTGGCTCTGTTGGCAGTGCCGACCGTTGCTTTGGGTTGGTTCGGGCGCGGCCTCGTGAAGAGTGTGGCCATACGCCGTCTGGCGGCCGCGCTACCTAATCCGGCCAAGCGACACGGCATCGACATTCGCATTCCCGTCGATTGGGGAGGGTGGACGCGGCTCACCCTCAAGGTCGACCTCAGCGCCTCCCTGTCGGAGGTTGTGGGCTACCCCGTGGAGGCCGCTGCCTACTCCCACTATGGCGGGTTCAACCTCAGCCGCGTCTACAGCGACTTCGTCAACCCCGATTCCAACTACTACCAGGCCTGGCTCGGGACCTACATCGTCTTTGACACTGAGCGGCGAAGGCGCTTTGGTTTCGACGACGACGGGAGGCCACTCCAGCAGGAGGCGTTGGACGTCTTGGAGGCTGACCAACGACTAGTCTTGGGAGGCGCTGGCTGCCCGAGTGAGTTTCCCAACGGCCGCCGTGTAAGACTCATCGGCGACATGACGGTCACCGAGGTGGACTCGGGTGGTGAGCAGTGGTGGAGGATGGACGGTAAGGCGGAGACTTGGTCGGCCTATCATCGCGGCAGCAGCCCCGACGGGCACTGGCGGTCTGAGGCGGGCTATGGCCGAGTGCCGGACGATGCTCCTCATCCGGTGGACGACTTCCATCCTCTGACCTACAGCGGTTCGTTCTGGTTGCGCTACTTCCCAGAGTGGCAGGCAACCTGCGCCAAGTTCTACATCTACCCTGAGTACACCGACAGGAACGGCCAGAGGGTGACTAAGGGGCAGCAGATGGAGGGTGAGTGCCAGGCAATTGTGGACAGGATCGCCTTTACCAAGGTGTCAACGATGACAGCCACCTAGAAGGTCGCGAGAGGGAGGCCCTCGATGATCTACGAGTACATCCGCATACGCGTGCCTGGCACCCCCTGGCGAGAAGCAGCCGAAGAGATTCATTCACGGCGAGTTTCGGCGGGGCGTGGAGGCCTGCCACGGACGCCTGTTCGGAGCCTGGCGCGCGGTCATCGGTGCGCCCCTCAATGAGGGGGTAATCGTGACCGCGCACGATGACGCCGGCTCCTGGGAGGAGTATCGCCGGGGTGAGGACCCCCACACACGCGAGGGCATCACGCAAATCGCTTCAGCCCTGCTGACGCCGTCCGTGCGCCCTGTCGAAGGCGCTTCGGTGACGCAAGAAGGCGTCTATGCCCACCGTTGGTTCCAAATCCGGCCCGGCTCCTGGCCCGAATTCGTACGCCTGTCGGAAGAGGGCTGGTGGCCATCGGTCGAGCGCGACGGTGCCAACGTCCAGGGACTGTGGTTGGCGCTCAGCGGCGCGATGGAAGGCCACGCTCTCCTCATCACCCGCTACGACAGCATGGCCCACTGGGAGGACCTGCGGTACGCGACGCCAGAGGCGCAGTCGCGCTTGACGGATAGTGCCCGGCAGGCTATGGCGCGACGGGCGGAGCTAACCGTGGGCTCGGTGGTCCGCATCATGCGGCCGTTGCGCCGTATGGGCTGAAGTTGCTGACAGGGACCACCAACCACGAGGCGTCCTGGCCCACGATCTCCTGCACCACCAGTATCAAGGGATGGCTGCTTGACCTGCGAAGAGACGGATGGAATATCGGCACCCTACAGCTCCTGAATCCAATCTCAGGCGCGATCTTCCTTTTCCCTATGAAATTGAATAGGAGGGGGCGGGATGTCAACTACCGTGAAACGGGCGAGCAAGACAACCGCGGCAGCCTGTTCGCGCCAGACTTGCGAAGGTTGTGAGGTTCACGGCAGGCTGCTTTGCATTCACACGCGAGAAGACCTGATGGACTTTGCAGTCCTAGTCATCGGCTACATGATCCCGTTTGTGGCTGGTATGGTGCTCGGCAAGTTCTGGATCGGGCTGGCTGTGTGGATGGGGCTGGCAGTGCTGTTCTTCGGCTATGTCGAAGCGCTGGTGCTCTGTCGCCACTGTCCGCACTACGCCGAAAACGGCTTCTTGCTCAGGTGTCATGCCAATTGGGGCTTGCCCAAGATCCCTGAGTCTAGTCCACGCCCAGTGAACACAGTCGAGGGGGTTATCTGGCTGATGTACGGAGCTGTGCTCTTTCTGTACTATGTCCCGTTTTTCGTTGCTAGCCAGCAATGGCTGCTCCTAGCGTTGACCACGTGGGCATTGACTGCCACGTGCTGGACAGTGCAGCGGACACAATGCACGCGCTGCTACCACCTGTCGTGCCCAGTGAACCGTGTACCTGAGGATGTACGGAAAGGGTTCTTCAAGAACTACCCGGAGTTTGCTAAAGCATGGAGGCAGGACCAGCAAGACGGCACCCAATAGCGTGTTGACGGCTCCGCTCCGCTTCGCCAACGCGCCCAGAGAGCCTCGGACCCGTCGCGCATCTTCCCTGCCAGCCGTTGACATCCCACGCCGCTAGCACTAGGGTGACTCTGTTCTCCGCATTCGGTCCCATGACAGGTACAGCTCCGGGAGGGTGGCATGAACTGGCGACGGATTGCGTTCAACGTGACACTGGTGCTTGGCATCGTCCTGCTCTCGTCCTGCGCCGGAGAGGGGGAGGGTGAGAAGACACCGACCAGTGCTGAGGGCACCGCTACCACGGAGGCGCCTGACACGTCGATCTCCCCAGGAGAGCTCATCCAACCGACTGACCTGGTCTACCTCGGTGCATTCAGGTTACCGGACGGACCGGAGGAGATAGCTTGGGGATACAGCGGCGCCGCCATGACCTACTACCCGGGCGGCGACCCCGGCGGACCGGCCGATGGATACCCCGGCTCGATCTTCGGAACAGGGCACGACTGGAACCAGTATGTGTCCGAGATAAACATCCCCGTTCCCATCATCTCCCCGGCTAAGAACGTGGAGGAGCTGAACACCGCGACCACCCTGCAGGACTTCCAGGACATCCGAGGTGGTCTATTCGGTGAGTTTGAGATTCCCCGGGCCGGGCTGGAATACCTGCCGGCCCAGGGCGGGCAGACCACAGACAAGCTGTACTTCTGCTGGGCACAGCACATGGGGGATACCGAAACCAACCCCTCCCACGGCTGGAGCGAGCTGGACCTCTCTAATCCCCAGACCGCCGGAGCGTGGCGCATCGGGGACTACTGGAACTACGTCACGACGGACTACATCTTCGCCATTCCCCAGGCCTGGGCCGACGCCAACACGCCGGGGATGTACCTGGCGACAGGCAGGTTTCGCGACGGCGGTCAGGGGGCCAGAGGGCCGTCGCTGTTCGCCTATGGTCCGTGGAACGAGGGCAACCCGCCCGCACCGGGCAGCACCCTCCCAGCCGTCCCCCTCCTCCTGTACACCGACGTCACCGCCGAGGACGAGTTCACGATCAATAACTACCAGCATTCCGACGAGTGGTCCGGAGGGGCCTGGCTGACAGCCGGCGACAAGTCCGCTGTGATCTTTGTCGGCACCAAGGGCCTGGAAGAGTGCTGGTACGGGTTCGCCAACGGGGTGGTGTGGCCAGACGAGCCTCCTTACCCGCCCGTGCCCGATGCTCCCTACGATCAGAGGGGATGGTGGAGCACCGGTTTCGAAGGGCAGATCATCTTCTACGATCCAGCGGACCTTGCTGCTGTGGCGAGGGGCGAGATGGAGCCCTACGAGCCCCAGCCGTACGCCACGCTGCAGATCGATGAATACCTGTATCACATCGATTCCACCCAGGTATTGAGTCACGTTGGCGCGGCAAGCTTCGACCGCGAGCGGGGTCTACTGTACGTCTTCGAGCCTCTGGCCGACGGGGACAAGTCCCTGGTACACGTCTGGGATGTCACCGGAGGGGAGGGCGCTGCGCCTCCAGCCGCCACGCAGGTGGTCGCCCCGACAGAGATCCCAGCCGAGGAGGCAGTGGTAGAGGAGAGCGGAGAGGAAGAGCCGGAGGAGGATGCGGTTGCCCCAACGGACTTTGAGACGGCGGACTTCCGCCGCGTCATCTTCTTGCACCACTCCACTGGCGCCAACCTGATCGAGCAAGGGAGCGTGCGCCAGCGCCTCACCGATCTGGACTACGAGTTCTACGATCACGGCTACAACGATGATGGGCTGGTCCTGGCCGACGGCACCTGGACCGGTCGAAACTTCGATGTCCCTGGCGACAACACCGATCCTGACGGGTTCGCTGGTATCTTTGCCCAGCCGTTGAACGACCCGCCGGACAACACCTTCAGCCACCTGATGCAGTACGATGTCATCGCCTTCAAGTCCTGCTTCCCGGTCAGCAATATCGAGAGCGACGAACAGTTGGCCGAGTACGAGTCCTACTACCTCTCCATCCGCGACCGGATAGACCAGTACCCCAACAAGATCTTCATCGTCGTCACCCAGCCGCCGGAGATACCGAACGATACCGACCCCGAGGCCGCGGCAAGGGCGCGCGCCTTCACCGACTGGCTGGCCTCGGATGAGTACCTGAGCGGCCACCCGAACGTCTTCACTTTCAACTTCTTCGACCTGCTGGCCGACCCATCCGACAACATGCTGCGGGCCGAATACCGGACCGATGAATGGGATGCGCACCCCAACGAGCTGGCCAACCGGACCATCGGCCCCCTCTTCGCCAACTTCATTGACCAGGCGGTCAGGACCTACACCGCTCGATGATAGGAGGTTGGCCGACCACAGCATCCGCGCCAGACAACCAACCCAGCGTCCACATTGCTGGTGGCACTAGTTTGTGGAGCGGGCAGGCTGCGCCATGGAATGGGCATCAGGTAACTGCCGATCGGGTGAGGTCATGCGGAGGCGAGAGAGGTACTAGCTGGACATCCGCCCCAGCAGCGCCTCCGCCATCTCCTGGCGCTTGGGCATGCCGATCTGGCGGTACATGGCGATGGCTTCGTTGAGCAGCTCAGGGGCCTTCTGGCGATCCGCCGGTCAGTCGCGGCCGATGAGCATGCAGGCGTACCAGCGCCGCAGCTCCGGCTGGACAACGGCTTCTGGTGTCATTGGCCTCTTGCCCTCGGCGCTCGTCAACTACATGGCAGCGCGCTGCTGGCGCAGTTGCTGGAGAAGCATATTCAGGTCTCGCCTCTCCATGAAGTGAATGGCGTTCTGCGGACAGATCGACTGACAGCGGGAGCAGCGCAGCAGGCAGCCTCGTTCCCCCGCAAGGGCCGCCGCGCAGCTCGAAGAAGTTGCGCTGGTCATCAGTGACGACCGCTAGCCCATAGCCGCCGGAGGTTTCTTGTCGGGCACTGGGCCAGACCCTCCCGCGGCCGCGCGCGTCACGAGGAGCGCTGGGAAGGCGCCCATCCAGAGGATGATCGCTCCCACCAGGAATGCCCGGCCGAAGGCGCCAGCGATGTTCCTTGCGAACACGGTTTGCAGCTCCTGCGACAGCTCGTCGAGGGTTGACTGGAAGCGGTCTGCTCGGGACCGATATCCTTGGGTATCCCCAGCCGATCGAGGCCCCGCAGAGCGCCGTTATGCGATTTTCCCTATTTGGAAAATGCAGGATCTCTGAGACCAAGGGTCGCCAGAGGGAGCCGTCCTAGTGCGGGGCGGCCGTCCCTTTTCTTCGCCGCCTCTCTGCGCATCCAGGGGCGGATGGTTGATATGTCTCTATGCTAATCCTCTTAACATCTGCTCGTGTCGTATGCATAGCCGTGAGTAGAGGGCCGCAGCCATTGAATGAATGAGATCTGATGCCTTGCTGTCCCTATGGTCTCACCTTCTTGTGAGGCGGTTAGGTTCAGATACCCAGTTGCACCTTTACCGCTTCGGTGGCCACCTTGACGAGGAGCTCTCTCATTCCGGAGGCAATCTCTCTTCCAACCCTGGGGAGGCAACGCCTCAGGATATCGATAGCTTTTTGCGTCTTGCTTGTATCCTCAACCAGGTGATCAAAACTGCTGGCTAGGTCCTCTCGTTCCGAAGCATCAAGCCCTCCAGCGCTAAGCGCTAGAGCCTTTAGCTGCATAAGAAATTCTCTCCACGGATGGGGGGCCCCACAACTGTGGCAGAAAGCGGGTCGCGTGAACTCCAGCGGATCTCCCGGTGCGTGAAACTGTCCACGGATATGCGCACCACAGTTTCGGCAGGCAACTATTGTTCTAGCTGAGCATGTCGGGCAAAAGTCCGCCCTGAGGCGAGGTTCCTCCTCCATTCTCGGATTAATGACATGACCGTTGTCGCAGATTTGGGCAATGTCCCACCAGCTCTCTTTAATCTGCTTGACTGCCTCCGCAACCACCAACTGGTTGAGTTTGTCGGAAGAACCGTCAGCGGCGCGAACAGCCTCCGCAAGTGCTGCGAAGTCCTCCTGAACCATGTCCCAAAGCTTCGCAATGACTGCTTTGCTAACCTTGGCAACATCCTCAGCGGTCACGCCTTCGACATCCGCTTCTACTCTGATTCCTTTGACACAGACGCTTATCCTAGCCCCACATTTGCTACATTGATAGAACCGAACAGCGCCACGGTCAGCCGTAAGCAGTTCTTCTGAACAACCGCAGTAGGATGGCCTATGGGGGTCCTTCGAGACTCTGAAGTGGTAACCCGCGCCTTCGAACTTGATCTCGTTCTCGTCTTCGGCGGTTTTCGCAATGTCCTCGCGGCAGGCGGTAATCTCCTCTATCTTAGAATCCATTCTTCCTCCCTCCCCCGTCGCTTCGTAGGCTGCCCACGCCTGCTCGGGGCGACACATTCGCGCATGAAGACAGCGTACCGGTGTGCCTGCTCACCTTCCGACCACCCAAACGCGGCATGCGCGAGCGTCTCCGTGTATAGCTCCCAGTCCTTGTCTCGAAGTGCAACCAATGACAGGATTTGTGGCCACGTGTACCGTTCGGAGCCCCGCGCAACAGCGCACTACAGAAGAAGGTGCGATACTCGCTCTGGGCAGCGGGCTGCGTAGGTAATGGCCACGGGGCCCCATTAAGAAGCCCGAGCAGGGCAAATGGCTCCAGGCCCAGGCGGTCCACCACCGCCTCCACGTCCAGCACATGGGCGTCCACGGAATAGTCGGAGACGTCGCGCTGCGACAGACCGTGTCCTCTCCCGTCGGCATGCCCTCCCCCAGTGTCCAGAAGGCGATGCTCACCCCGTCGGCGGTCTGCGCGTACTGGATGCGCGGCTCCATGGCGACACTATCCTACAACCGTGCCGTGCGGGCGGGTCACCTATTCCCTCCTACCGCTCTCTTGTCCAAGCGCTCCCGGGTCGAAGGTCGGCTTGCGCTCTTCGAGGATGTCTTCCATCCGGGTTCGTACCATGTCTTTCCACTCGGGATGGGTCAGGACGTAGAACTTCTCGCCCCTGATGGCATCGAAAACGTGGTCGGCAACCTGTTCGGGGGTGAGTCCCGTTACCAGCAGCTCACGGATGGTCTGCTCGAACGCCTCCTTCGCCGGATCGCTGATCTCCTGGGCCGGGTCGTTCAGGACGTCGCTGGGGCGATTCCGGTCCGAATCCATGAGCCGCGTGTTGACCCATCCCGGGCAGAGCACCGAAGCCTTCACCTTGGCACCACTTAGCGCCAGTTCATGATGCAGTGCTTCCGACAACGTCACTATGGCGTGCTTGCTCACGTTGTAGACAGACATCAAAGGGAGCGAGACCAGCCCTGCCATCGACGCCGTGTTGATGATGTGACCTTCCGTATCTTGTCGCAGCATGATAGGGACAAAGACTCTGATACCGTGAATCACCCCCCAGAGGTTGACCCCCAGGCCCCACTCCCAGTCGGCCACGGTCCGTTCCCACGACACGCCACCGACGGCAACGCCAGCGTTGTTGCAGAGAACGTGCACTGCGCCGAAAGCGGCGATACTCTTCTCCGCGAGGGCTTCCACATCCCCACCCTTCGAAACGTCGGTAGGTACGGCCAGCACCGCTGCACTCCTGGCTTTCAACTCCGCTTCGGTCTCGGCCAGAGCCCCCTGCTCGATGTCGGCCAGGACAACCTTCATTCCCTCGGCCGCGAAACGCTCCGCCATCGCTCGCCCGATGCCGCTGGCCGCTCCCGTGACGACCGCCACTTTGTCTTTGAACTCCTTCACGTTCGCGCTCCCTCTATCGCCATATCTCCTCGCACACGGTCTCTACCACGCCACCTCAAAAACCCGGTGCCTCCCCGAAAGCCCCTTCAGCTCCATCTGTCGTCCCTCGCCGAACCGGACGTCCCCGGCGCTCTCCGTCAGCTCCTTCAGCAACGACGAGACCAGTATCTCGCCGCCCTGGGCTTGGTCCGCGATGCGCGACGCCAGGATGACGTGCCTGCCGTAGAAGTCCTCCGCCTCCTTGATCGCCTCCCCCGTGTGCAGCCCGATGCGCACCCGGATGGGCTCCTCGGGGTGCTCCTCGTTGTGGGCAGCGAAAGCCCGCTGGATATCGACGGCGCACTGGAGAGCTCTACGGGCGCTCCCGAACGCCACCATGAAGCCGTCCCCTATCGTCTTCACCTCAGAGCCGCCGTGGGCCTGCACCTGCTCCCGGACGATCTCGTTGTGGGCCCGCAGGAGCTCCAGCCAGCGCTGGTCGCCGAGGCGCTCCGTCATGGCGGTGGAGCCCTCGATGTCAGTGAAGAGGATGGTAACCGTCCCGTCGGGGGCGGCGTGTGGGCGGAGGTCGGGCTTGTCGACGTAGACAGCCGAGGCGACGGCGCCGATGGAGGACTGGTCGGTCGTCGGCTCGATGCCCTGGAGCTGAAGCTTCAGGCCCAGAGCCCGTTCCACGTCCTTCTTCATCCCAAGCTCTTCGAAGGTGGCCAGCGCTTGGTTCACGAGGCCTTGCGCCTTCCCGCGGTCACCCGGCTGATCTCGTTCCTGCAGCATCCAGGCATACTGATACCGGGTGCGCGCCAGCCAGGGCCAGGCACCGATCTTCTCATCGAAGGCGAGGGCGTCCTCGAAGTGCCGCTCAGCCTCCTCCCAGTTGCCCATGGTGGAGGCAAGCAGGCCGAGAGGGTACGACGCCGAGCCATCGCACAGCACCGCGGTGCCGACGACGATGTTGCGGGTGGCATAGGGCCGCAGGATCTCGTAGAGGAGCGCCGCCCGGTGCTGATCTCTCAGCCCACGCGCGAGGTCGGCGCTGAGAAGCATCGTCACCATCCACAAGAGATCGCTGGGGATATCGGTGAAGTCGTTCGCCGCCAGCCGCTCGAACCACTCGCGCGCCTGGTCCTGCCGGTCCGTCTCCAGGTACATGACGGCCAGCGCCGCTTGCCAGGAGCGCATCTGGGGGTTCTGCTCGGCATTCTGCACGATGATCTGCTCCAGCTCCCCAAGCCTGCCTTGCCCACGGCGGATGGAGTAGAACTGGGCAGTCACCGACTGCAAGTAGTTTGGATGCTGCGTCCGCTGGGCGATGGTCACGTACTGAAGAAGGAGATGCTCCGCCTCCTCATACCGTCCCTCCATCGCCGCGAGCATCGACCCCCAGGCCGGACGAAACCCGCTATGAAAGGGCTCCCGAGTCTGGTCGGCTAGGTCGCAGGTGATGTTTATCTCGCGGCCAACCTCCTCCATGTCACCCAGTTCGGCCAGATCGGTTAGCCGGTTCAGATGCGAGAACAGGATCTGTACGCGGTCGCCAGACCTGTCAGCAGCCTGCAGCCACTCACTAGCGACGGCGAGCCGCTCCTCGGTCCATTCAGGGCCCTCTAGAGCCACGTGTAGGGCGTTGAGGGCCGCCGCCCGGGCGTCGAGGTCACCAACGCGCTCGGCCATCTCCTTGGCCTGCTGCGCCGGTACCAGACGCTGTTCGCGCGGTGAACCGAGGGCTAGACCGAGGCTAAGGTAGGCGAGCAGCCTGGCACGCAGTGCGCTATCCTTCGCGCCCAACGCCTGGACCGCCCGTTCCAGGACCGGCACGGCCGCTCCCGTCAAGGCGAGGGGGCCTCGACCGACCGCCCACGCATAGGCGATGGCGGCGTCGCCCTGCAGGTGAGGGTCGCCCAGCGCCTCGGCGAGCTGCACAGCCTCCTCCAGCGTCGCCGTCGCCTTCTCCGGTACGTCAGCGCGCCAATACGCCTGGCCGAGCGCCATCAGCAGGTCGAAGCGCTGGCGCTCCTCCGGCCTGTCCTTGAGGTCCAGGGCCTGGAGGGCGATCTCGTACTGGCCGGCGGCCTCCTCGTAGGCAAGGAGGGCAACAGCGCGGTCGCCCGCCCGCCTAGCGTAGTCAATGGCCTTGTCCACGTCGCCGCCTGGGGCCGCCTGGTAGAAGTGATGGGCCAGCTCCGCCAGGTGCGGCTCCAGGTTGTCCGCATGGAGCTCCTCCAGCGCCTGGCCGATCTGGCGGTGGAGGATGACCCGCCTGGGAGTGCTCAGCTCGCCGTAGAGGGTCTGGCGGATGAGGGCGTGGCTGAAGTCGTAGGCGCCCCCGCCTGGTCTCCCCTGCGCTCGTCTACGACCTGGGCGGCCAGCGCCTCGTCCAGCAGGTCCAGAAGCGCCGGCTCCGACTCGCCGCTGATCGCCTTGAGCTCCTCCCACGAGAAGCCGCCCGTCATCGTCGAGACCAGCGTCAGCATCCGGTTGCAGCCCTCGCTCAAGCGCGAGAGACGCCTGCCCACGACCTCTCGCACGCCCTCCGGGATGCCCAGCTCGGAGATGCTGGTGGCCTTGCTCGTCCAGCGGCCGCCCTCCCGGTAGAGCTTCCCCTCCTCCACCAGGTGACTGAGCACCTCGCGGATGAAGAAGGGGTTGCCCTCGGTCTCCCCGTAGAGCGCCGCTGCCAGAGCCTGCCACCTGGCCGCGCCCTCCTCAGACGGGTCCATGGCGGTGAAGAAGGCGAGCACGTCCTCCTCGGACAGTCCGCGCAGGAGGAGCCGCTGGTAGAGCCGTTCCCGCCGCAACATCGCGATCACCTCAGCCAGGGGATGGGTGCGGTCAAGCTCCACGTCGCGGTAGGCAGAGAGAATGAGCACGCGCTCGCCGGCGATGCTCCGCGCCAGGTAGCGTAGGAGGAGCAGCGATGGCTTGTCGGTCCAGTGCAGGTCGTCCAGGAAGAGGACGAGGGGATTGGCCACAGCAGCGTTGCGGACGAAGGCGGTGACGCTCTCAAACAGGCGGAGGCGCTCGGCGTCAGGCTCCAGGGGCGGCGCCTCGGGGATGTCAGGGAAGCGCCGGCGCACCTCAGAGACGAGCTTGGCTACCTCCGGAGCGCCCTCGCCCAGCTCCCCGCGGAGCTCAGGGTCCGGGCGGTCGCGCACATACTGCCGGAATGCCTCGACGAACGGCCGGTAGGGCAGCGCCACCTCTCCCTCGTAGGAGCGGCCGGTGAGCACCTGGGCGCCGCGCAGGCCCGCGTAGACGCCGAACTCGTCCGCCAGGCGCGTCTTGCCGATGCCCGGCTCCCCCACGATCATCACCAGCGACCCCCGGCCGGAGAGGGCGTTCTCCAGGGCAGCCTTGAGCTGTTCCATCTCCTCGCGCCGGCCGACGAAGCGCCCCCAGTCGACCCCCTGCAGGTCGGCGACGGACACGGCTGGCTGTTCTATTACCCGCTGCTCCGTGGAGCTCTCCCGGATGCGGCGAAGCTCTTGCCCGACGGCAGCGGCGCTCTCCGGCCGCTCCTCCGGCGCCTTCGCCAGCAGACGGAGGATCAGCGTTTCGAGCGCCCGCGGCACCTCCGGGTTGTGCCAGGAGGGAGCCACCGGCGCGTTGTTGATGTGCTGGGAGATGATGGCCACCGCGTCGTCACCCAGGAAAGGCCGGCGGCCCGTCACCATCTCGTAGAGCACACAGCCCAGCGAGTAGAGGTCGCTACGGGCATCGGCCTCGCGGCCGGTGGCCTGCTCCGGCGGCATGTAGGCCACGGTCCCCACCATCATGCCGGCCTGAGTGAGACGCGACAGGTCGGTGACCACAGCGAAGCCGAAGTCGCCCAGCTTGGCGGTGCCATCCTCGGTGAGCCAGATGTTGCTGGGCTTCACGTCCCGGTGGATGATGCCGCGGCCGTGGGCGTGCTCCAGCGCTTGGCAGACCTGGTCAGCGATGCGCAGGGCATCGTCCAGGGGCAGCCGGTGGTTCTCCGCCTCCTGGAGCAGTCCCCTCAGCTCCCCGCCCGCCATGTACTGGCTGACGATGTAGGGCTGGCCCTGCTCCTCGCCGATGTCGAAGACGGTGATGATGTGGGGATGATCCCTAAGACGGCCCATGGCCTGGGCCTCGCGCCGGATGCGGGCCAGGCCCTCGGCGTCCAGCCCCTCCGTCTTGATGAGGGAGAACGCCACGTCGCTGTCCAGCTTCGTATCGTGGGCCAGGAAGACCCTCTTCCAGCCGCCCTCGCCCAGGAAGCGCTGCACCTGGTAGCGGCCAGAGGCGAAGGAGGCCGGACCCGCTGGTGGTGCCGGCGTTGGGGCACCCGCAGGCGCTGCGGGTTGAGAGAGGCTCTGACCGCAGCCGTGACAGAACTTGGTTCCCGGCGGGTTCAGGCGGCCGCAGGCGCCGCAGGTCAACTCTCCACCAAGCGAAGACCCGCACTCGCCGCAGAAGGTCGCGTCTTCAGGGTTATCGTGGCCACAGGATGAGCAGCGCATCTTCCCCGCCCCTCTCACCTATGCTCCACCCGCATCGGTGGGGAACAGGCCGATTCTCTATCAGGCTGAGGGCGATGTCAACGCCGCGTGTTCGAGGGGTGGCCGCCTGGAGATGACGCCCGAATGCTACTCCACAAGGATGGCCTCATCGACGAGACGCGCCTGACCGGCGACCTCGTCGCCCGCCGCCGAGGCTACTGACTCCGGCGTTCCATTGTGTACCCGAATCCGTACGTGGTACGAGCCAGGTTCGACAGCCCTGGGCACCAGCACGTAGTACTCTTCCTTCACGATCTCCCCCACGTTCCACCGGCTCGACGGATACAAGCCTCCCCCCAACTCACGGCTCTGCCACCACAAAGGAAAACCTCGCCGGAGCCGCACCGTCTCGTCCTCATCAGTGAAGAAGACGATAGCCTGCAAATCCTCCTCAGTCGGAGCCTGCAGCCGCCAGTAGTAGGAGAGCTGGACGACATCGCCTCGCCTGGCCACCACCGGTTCAGTCGAGAAACCGGCGAGGGAGACAGCATCGCCGAAAGGGATATCGAGCCGAGCGGAGGGCGGAACCTCCTCGACTGACAAGGTCGGCTGCTCTTGAAGTACGCGGTAGAATGACCCGCGCGGCACCAGGTCGTCCTTGTATTCGGGCTTTGGGAGCACGTTGGTCACCATCGACTCGATCCCGTTCAGCACGACGGGCTGGACATAGTACTCGTCTCGGATAGCCTCCAGGTCGCCGCGCAGACCCTCAGCCACGTAAACGGGTCGGCCCTCCTCGAACTCCCCGGCGATGAAGGCGTTGACGTCCTCGCCCGGGACAGCAAAGACAGGAGAGACGAACACGTCCCGCCGATAGCCCTCCACCAGCTGCACGTACCACAGGGGAGAGGCCGTCCAGCTATCGGTGACGATGGTCGAGTTGGGCTTCACCCGCTCGAGGGTCGTCCGGGCGAAGTCGTAGGCGCTGTAGTCCTCGCTTCGGTCAACCACGGGCAGGCTGCGTGCGAAGAGTATGAGGGGTAGAGACGCCAGGACGACCGCCGCCAGCGACCAGCGCAGCCCTGGCCGCACCATACTGAACCGGAGCGCTCCGATACCCCCCCGGCGGGTAACGAATGAGAGGATCGCCTCGACGCCGTAGCCGATCCAGATCCCTATCATCAAGTACGCCGGGATGAAGTAGTTGAAGACGTTGTGGATCCTGTAGGTAAGGACGACGAACCCGATCAAGGCGCAGAGCAGTAGGCTGTAGGCGGCGAACAGCCGGTCGCGCCTCAGAGCGGAGACAAGGCCGATGGCCGCCAGGATCAGGCCAAAGGCCGTCACCTCGTGGAGAGGGAACACCGCCAGAATGTCCAGCCGGTCCAGGAATGTGAAGCTCCAGTACTCGCCCCGGCTACCCCCGGTGAGAAACATGCTCCAGTAGGTATCGAGATTGGCTGGCTGTGCCCAGCTCAGCGCAGGCTCCTGAGAGCCGCGGATCGGCAGGTACAGGTAGACGGAGAGCCCGAGCAGAAAGAGGAAGGCGAATCGAACCCAGTGGCCTATGTTGAGGTCCCTGCGGGCGGCCCACAGGAACAGCAGGATCCCCGGCGTAAGCAAAACGATGAGGCGATGGTTGCCGATGCTCAGGCCGAAGGCCAGAACGGCCAGATACAGGTGCCAGACTCCACCCGTCGTCCGCCAGCGGAGCAACAGCCACGTGATCAGGGCCATCGAGAAGGCGTTCAGGGGGTAGGATTCCGCCCAGTTGGCATTAGCCCAGAAGGTCGAAGAGAACGCCACCGTGAGCGCCCCGATCAGGGCCGCCACTCGATTCCTCGTGAGCTCCTGGATGATCAGGAAGATGACGGCAACCGTGAGCGAGGCGAAGACGGCCGACATCAGGTTGACCCGATAGGCGATGTCGCCGACGGGCAGGAAGGTGAAAAGCTTGCCCAGCAGGATGTAGAGCGGGTAACCGGTATTGTGGGCGATGCCCAGCACGTGTGAGGCCGTCGTGAATTCCCCCATGTCGTACCACATGACAGTGGGGGCCAGCGTGTGCAGGTAAACGACGAACGCCACCAGCCCCACTAGGGCCGCGTAAACGCGAGAATCAAGCGCAGTGACAGACTTGACTAGGCGCGCAGCCATGCACACCTCTCATGTCGCAGTGCGGAGTTCCGGTCCCACGCCTGCTGCTAGCAGCCTTTCAAGCTCCTCAGGGCTGGCGGCTCGGGCCAGCGCCTCGTCATGGGTGATGACGTTCCGCCGGCAGAGATCCGCCAGGGCCTGATCCATGCTTTGCATGCCGTACTGGGAGCCGCTCTGGATGACGTTGGGAATCTGGAAGGTCTTGCCCTCTCGAATGAGGTTCCTGACCGCCGATGTCGCTACCATCACCTCGACGGCCGCCACCCGGCCCGTTCCGTCGGCCCTTGGCACCAGGGTCTGGCACAGGACGGCCTCCAGGACCGTCGAGAGTTGAAGCTTCACCTGCTGCTGTTGGTACGGCGGGAAAGAGTCGATGATGCGGTCGATGGTCTGAGCTGCGCTCGGGGTATGCAGGGTGGCCAGCACCAGGTGACCCGTTTCGGCGGCAGTCAGGGCCAAGGCTATCGTCTCCAAGTCCCGCATCTCACCCACCAAGATCACGTCGGGATCCCGGCGCAGCACGTGCTTCAGCGCAGCGGCGAAGGATCTGGTGTCCCCACCCAGCTCCCGCTGCGAGATCAGACACTGCTTGTCCTGATGAACGAACTCGATGGGGTCCTCAATGGTCACAATATGGCGCCGCTCGCGCTCGTTGAGGTAGTCGATCATGGCAGCCAGTGTCGTCGACTTGCCCGTGCCGGTCGGCCCCGTAACCAGCACCAGCCCTCGCGGCTTCACCACCAGCGACCGGCACACCTCCGGCAAGCCCAGCTCCTCAAGCGTGGGGATCTCCCAACGAACCAGGCGGAACGCCAGCGCGATGCTGCCCCGTTGCAGGGCGGCGTTTACCCTGAACCGCCCGATCCCGTGAGCACTCACGGCGAAGTCAAGCTCCTTCTCGCGAGCGAAGACCTCCTGCTGCTCCCGAGTCGCAATCTGGCTCAAGGCGCTCTCCATGGTTTCGGCGGTGAGCTTCGGCAACTCCTCGGGCACCAGACCACCGTGGATGCGCAAGACGGGCGGGGCTCCCGCCTTCATGTGCAGATCGGAGGCCTCTCTCTCCACCATCCGGCGCAGCAGATCGACCACATCTAGCTCGTTGTCAGCCCTGGATACCATCGCAGGATCTCCTCCCCGTAGAGCAGGGCGACCATGCCGCCCATGGCCAGAAACGGCGCAAACGGGAGGGCATCTTTCATCCCGGCTCGTCTCGCCAGCACAGCGGCCGCGCCTACGGCTCCTCCGAGAACAAACGACAAGAACAGGGCCAGCAGCACCAGCGGGAAGCCCACCACCAGACCAACCAGCGCGGCCAGCTTCACATCTCCCAGCCCCATCCCCCGCGGATAGACGAGAACGATCAATAACAGCAGCCCAAGACCTATGACGCCGCCCCAGAGGGCCTGGGATAGCCCCGGACCCACCGCGAGAGGCATGGCCAGGAGGGCTGCGCCGATGGCAGGATAGATCAGTCGGTTTGGGATCAGGAGGTGTTCGAAATCGATGACGAGAGCGACGATGAGGACGCACGCTACCAGCGCGATGAACACGAAGTCGAGCGATGTTCCGTACCGACTCCAGAGCAGCAAGAACAGCAGGCCGGACCCGGCCTCGACCAAGAGGACCCGTAGCGGGATCGGCGCAGAACAGTAGCGGCACCTTCCACGCAGGAACAGGTAGCTCAGCACCGGTACAAGGTCGCGGGCGGCAAGGACCGTCTTGCAGGCGGGGCAATGGGAGCGAGGGCGAAGGATCGACTGCCCATCCGGCAGACGGTCGATGCAAACGTTGAGGAAGCTCCCCACAGCGAAACCCAACAGAAGCACAAGTATGCCCATAGAATCGACCCTACTGCTTCACCTCGAGGGTGAAAGTCACTCCGGTACCGCTCGCGATTGCCAGAGAAGCTACCCGAGCTTCGGAGAATCTCCCGCTTTCCACCAGCGCCCTGGCATATCCAAGAACACCGGCCACGCCACGAGCCTGGCCCGTCAGCGTCAGTTGGCCGTCGCTCCCGGTGACCGATTCTAGGCGGGCGCCCGGCGGCAGGACACCCATCGCTACAAACAGGTCCTTCGAGAGTTCCTGTCCGTCACCGAGTACTGCCTGCCGTTCTTCACTCAGCTCAGCGATGGCGGCCTCGCTGGCTTCCAGCTGCTGCCGGAGCTCCCTTGCCTTGCCGAAGTCGATCTGAATCCCGGCCAGCCCCTCGTTGATCAGCTCTAGTTCGGCCTGGAGGCGCGCCGTCTCCGCACTGTCAGCCTGTTCGACTCGAGACAGCGGGATCAGGAGCAGGCTGACGGCCAGCACGGCGACGACACCCAGGACGTACCAGGCTGGGTACCGCCGCGGGCGCAGCTCCTCCGGCAAGACGTTAAGATCGACGAATGTGGGCGGCTGTAGCGTCGCACTCTGCTGCATGCCCGTCAGCTCTCCTTTAGCGCAAGCCCTATGTTCACCATGAACGTCGCCACCGGTAGGTCAGGGGGGCACTCCAGCGGCGGCGACAACGCCTCGACCGGGTACGCAACTGACGCTTCAACGATGCCCGACGAGGCCACCTCCTCCGCCAGGGAGCCCGTCAGGCAGACGGGTGTCGACGGCGGCAGCGCCTCCTCCAGACGCGTGTCGCTGTAGAACTTCACCGTGCGGGTCAGCTCCTCCCCCAACCGACGGACCTTGTCCTCGATTTCGCCCGCCTGGGGCCCCAGACTGACCGTCCGCACCGTCGCGGGAATGCCGTCGCGGACCACGATGACGTCAACCCCCTCCGGTTCGAGGTCGGCGATCAGCGCATCACGCCGGCCTACTGCCCTCACCAAGGCGAGCGGCTTGATATCCACGGAATGCGGTCTCCTCCCTGAAAGCTTGATCGCCTCCACCAGCGGATCGAGCACATCTCGCGGTACACCCAGGGCGAACACCCGCAGATTGCCGTTTTCGCTGCCGACTACCTGCCAGGAGAGATGCATCTCCTCGAGCGGAACGGGCATCTGCCGCTTCATCTCCCGAGGGATCGCCTCTTCCAAGAGCTGTGAGCTCATCTCCGGGAAATCAAGGATGCGGGGCACGGACCGCTGACCCGTCAAGCCGGCGACGAGCCTTCCATTCCCGATATGGTGCGAGGCCAGCAGAGATCTGACTTGCATCCCGACCGCCTGCTGGTCAGCGACGACGCCGCCGCGCACCAGGCCCGGCTCCAGAGGCTGCACCCCCCAGTCCGTGATCTGTCTGCCTCTGACCACCAGGAGGCGTACGCTGTCGCCTTCGACATGCAGCGTGATCACTGGTCGGGACAATAGCCCCATCGGGCCCGCGATCGAACTGAGTACAGGCACCTTCATCGCCAACCCTCACTCGTTCGGAGTGTCTTCGCCATCGCCCGCGGGCTCCATCGCCGGGCCCGATGGGCTTTCGGGAGTTTCGGCCGCGGGAGCCGCATCGGCGGCTGACCGCGCATACGTCAAGACCTCCAGGCTCAGCGTGTAGCCTCCGTCTTCCCCCTCCAGCGAGAAGGCGCCTGTCTTGGACGCGCCGATGGCGCCGCTCTCGAGGGCTGCGAGGAACGCAACCAGCTGCCCGAAGTCCCCTTCGACCTCGAGGTTGAAGCCGAGAACACTGTACGTGTTTGCCTCATCCGCTTCAGTGGTAGGCGGCTGCGTATCCACCCTCAGCACACGTGCCCCGCTCTCGTTCGCGTGAGCCAGGATAGCTCGCAGGACACCGTCACTGTCCACCTCGCTTGGGAAGGCGCTCTGGGCGAGGGCCAGCTCCTGCTCGGCCGCCCTCAGGCGCGCCTCCAGATCCTCCAGGTCCTGCTGTGAATCTTCGGCTACGACCAGGACTCCTTCTCCGAGGTCGATCTGCGAGGATAATGCGTCCTGGTCCCGCCGCTCCCGGAGAACCGACACGCCGAGCGCGACGTAGGCGACGACAGCCAGGCCGGCCAGGAGAAGAAGCAGTGTGAGCGGCTTAAGCTTCGCTCTACGCAGTGCGTCAATTAGGAACAATGTCTACCACTTCCTCCCTAGTCGAGCTGCCACGAGATGATCGTGACCGCGTTCGTGCTTGCCGTGGCCCTGGCCGTGATGCTTCTCCCATCCCTCTCTGACCGCAGGTCATAACTGGCGATGGGGTAGATGATCGTCAGCGTCCCCGAGCTCGCGGGGTCCGTCTCCACCAGCACCTGATAGGAGCCCGCCGGCTCGCTGCCAAACTGCACAGTGTAGGGAGAGGTGCCTCCGAGGGGCTCTAGCCCGCCGGGCTTGACGCAGCTGGCCGATTCGGAGAGCAGCGTGACCCACACATCGCTGGCGTCGGTTTCGACCACCGCGAAGATGAAACCGCTGTCCGTGGACGTCAGGGGGTAGCACTTCTCGCCGGTCCCTGTCTGCCAGGTGGGCGTGATCGTCTCCGCGGCTCCGACGCCGGAGACGAACCGGATCTCCGTCGTCGGGAAGCTGTCGTCGTTGACAGAAACCGGAGTCGGCTGGAGAGGCGCTTCCTCATAGGTCGTGCTCGTTGTCAGCGTAGGATCGTTCTTCAGCCGCCAGAGTCCCCACTCGACCCCGGCGTCGGTTGAGTAGTAGTCTGCGATGGCCTCGTCGGTCCGCCGGCTCGCCAGAAGATTGACGCTGACGTCGGTCAGAAACGGCGTGACCAGCACCGCGCCTATGGCGAGGGCGATCAGGGCCAGCGGAAGCGCCTGCCCCGAAGACGTGCCGGCTCGCCGAAGAATCTTCCTCATGTCAGGGATCCAGCTCCGTAGATCTGCTCGGAATCATTGCGTGAACGACCCTTCGACGCGTGACACGCCCGGAGTGCCACTCGTAGAGGCGGTGTCCCCATAGACGTTGATGTCTTCCGACCCGCTGTCGTTCCTGATCGACAGGCAAAGGAGGTCGCCGCTGACGAATGCGTGACTGACGGTACCCCCCACCTTGGGCACCGTGAGCGTAACGCCCAGCTTGTCGACGGCGGTGGGTACCGTGACTGAGCCCGTAGCGAAGATCTGGCCCGGCACGGCCCCGCCGCTGCAGGCTCCGCCGTTCTGCCACCAGACCGTGATCGTGGCAGGAGCGTCGGCGAGCGGCTTGTCCCTGAGCACCAGGACCAGCGTCCAGTCGGTCGCGTTGGAAGCCGACACCACCGGCGAGGTCGCCGGGAAGTACACCCCTACGAGTTTCTTGACGGCGAAAGTCCCTGCGGCCGAAGTGCCGGCTGACATCGTGTAGTCCTTGTGGAGTTTCAGCACGCCGGGCGTCGGCGTCGGCGTCGGCGTGGCCGTGAACGTAGCCGTCGGTGTCGGCGTAGCGGTCGGTGTAGGCGTGCTCGTTGGTGTGTTGGTGGCCGTGGGCGTGCTGGTGGATGTGGGCGTATTCGTCGGTGTCGGCGTGCTCGTTGGCGTGTTGGTCACCGTGGGCGTACTGGTGGATGTCGGCGTGTTCGTCGGTGTCGGCGTGCTCGTCGGTGTGTTGGTCGCGGTAGGCGTACTGCTAGGCGTCGCCGTCGGTGTGGGTGTGGCTGTCTCGGTAGGTGTCGCCGTCGGCGTAGGTGTAGGCGTGGGCAGGACACCCTGGGTGAATGAGCCCTTGAGCCGCGACACGCCGCTGGTGCCGCTGGTAGAAAGGGTATCTCCGTAGGCGTGGATGTCGTTCTCCCCGCCCGCACCGTCGGCGCTTATCGACATGCAGAGCAGGTCGCCGCTGACGAACGTGCGAGTCACACTGCCACCCACCTTCGGCACCGTGAACGTAACCCCCTGCTTGTCCACCGCGATCGGTACGGTCACTGAGCCCGTCGCGAAGACCTGGCTTGGCACGGCCCCGCCGCTGCACGCCCCGCCGTTCTGCCACCAGATATCGATGGTGGCGGGCGAGTCGGCGTCGGGCTTGTCCCTCAGCACCAGGACCAGCGTCCAGTCGGTCGCGTTGGAAGCGGATGTCACGTCGGATGAGGTCGCCGTGAAGTACTTCGTCACGCCGTGGTTGATGTCGAAATTCCCAGCGACCGAGCTGTCGGCTGACATCGTGAAATCCATGTGGACGTACAGGACCGGGATCGTCGCCGCGCCCGCCTCGTTGCTGTCGGCGCCCTCCGAAGTCAAGAGGAAGCTCCGCACGACGTAGTAGTACTCGCCGGGGCCGAGGCCGGTGTCCTGGTAGCTCGTAGCGGACTGCGGTGTCACCTCGCCGATCTGGGTGTACGGCCCACCCGACGTGATGCTCCGGAAGACCCGATAACCGTCGGCATAGAGGTCCACGGTCGCCGTCCAGTTCAGGTCAATCGTGCCTTCGGTCGCCCCAGCGGAGGCCGAGACGTTAGTGGGCGGGTCCAGGGTGTCCTGGGTGAACGGACCTTCCAGCCGCGAAACGCCGCTGCTCCCGCTCGTAGAGGCGGTGTTCGCGTAGTAGTGGAGATCGTTCGCCTTCTCGGTACCGTCGGCACTGATCGACATGCAGAGGCGGTCGCCGCTGATGAATGTGTGGCTGACACTGCCCCCCACCTTCGGCACCGTGAGGGTGACCCCCTGCTTGTCGACGGCGATCGGTACGCTCACTGACCCTGTGGCGAAGATCTGGCCCGGCACGGCACCATCACTGCACGCCCCCCCGTTCTGCCACCACACGTTGACTGTGGCTGGTGAGTCGAGGTCAGGCTTGTCCCTGAGCACCAGGACTAGCGTCCAGTCCGTGTCGTTGGATGCGGACACCACCGGCGAGGTCGCCGTGAAGTAGTCCGTTGCCCCGCTGTTGGTGTCGATATTCCCCGCCGGCGATGTGGCCGTCGACATCTCGGTGTCGTTCTCCTGGAGGTTCAGCACGCCGGGCGTGGGAGTAGGAGTGGGAGTCGGAGGTTGCGTGGGGAACGGTGTAGCCGTCACCCGCAGGGGCCGCATGTAGATGTACTCGGTCCGCGTCTGCGTGATGCCTCCTTTGAGCGAGGTGATGCTGACGATGAGGAGATCGCCGCTCTTGGATGCGCCGAATCCCGAGGGGGCCAGGTTGCGCGCGACAGTCTGGCTCGATGGCGTGCCGTCCACCGTCAGAGTCCGCACCAGCTCGTCGCCGGACTGAGCGTACGAACTCTGGTAGGTGGTGCCGCTGACCACGTCCGTCCACGTGAGGGTCACGCTGTCCGGCAGCACGACTGCCAGCTCCGACACCGCCATCTGCGCATCCCGGTTCAGCCACTCAAAGGCAGTCCTGTGGTCGTGCGTCACCGCCAGCCTATCGTGGCCGAGGCCGGTCACGTTCAGAAACTGGAAAGTAACCGCCGAGAGAAGACCGAGGATCAGCGACGCCACGGCCGAGGCTACCAGCACCTCGACCAGGGTAAAGCCCGCCTCGCTTCTCTCCGCTCTCATCGATCCACCTTGAAGTCCTCAACCGTCACCAGCGTCTCGCCGTCTCTCGTCACGATGACAGTGATCTTCTGGATGGAGCTGTCGGCGTCCGGTATAGAGGCCCCCTCCGCCGAGACCGCGTATCCCGCCGACGGGGTCACCGTGGCATACGAAGCAGGAGCCGCGAGGTAGGTCTGGCTCTTGGTGTACTCGAGCTGCGAGCGGGCCAGGTTCTCTGCCGTTACCCGCTCCTCCGTCTTCGCCACGCCGACCGAGCCAGTCGAGACCGCGCTCAGAAACACGACCAGCGTGATGCCGATGATGGCGACGGCGACCAGCACCTCGACGAGCGCCACGCCTTCCTGGCCATCCACCAGGGCTCGCCTGAGCTTCGCGAGCGTTGCTGGGCGCTCTCGAGGTGCATCGTTGCTGCTCCTGGCCCTCCCGGTCATCGGCGTGTTCATGGCTCCTGAATCGATTGCATCATGTCGTACATCGGCATGATGAGGGAGACTGCGATAAAGGCAACGACCGCGCCCACAGCGAGGGTCAGTGCCGGCTGGATCATGGAGGTCAGTGTGTTGACGCGCTCGTCCACCTCGCGGGCGTAGAACTCGGCCATCGTCTGCAGGTTGGTGTCCAGCGTACCCGTCTCCTCCCCTACCTCCACCATCTGGACGAGCATCGCCGGGAACAGCTTCGAATTGGCCAGCGGCTTCGAGAGGCCCTCCCCCCTCAGCAGTTCCTCTCGCACCCCCCCCAGGGCCTCACAAACGATCCGGTTCTCCGTACTCTGCATGACTAGATCCATGACCTCGGAGAGGGGCAGGCCCGCCTTGAAGAGGATCGCCATGGTCCCGCTGAAGCGCGACGTGTTGCTGAGAACGGTGATCCGCCCGATGAGCGGAGCCCGTAGCAACACGTAGTCGAGCTGTCTCCGGCCAGAGGGCTGCCTGATGTACAGAGCCCCGATGGCAATGGCCACGACTAGCACCACACCCATGTGGAGCTTGTACGCGGTTGCGAAGTGGCTGACACCAAGCAGGATCCGCGTCGGGAGAGGGAGCTCTGCGTCGAACTCTTCGAACAGGCTCATCAGGGGCGGCAGCGCTGCCGTGATCAGAATGCCCACGACCCCGATGGCCAGGAGTATGACGAATGCCGGGTAGGCCAGGGCCCCCCGGACCCGCTTGATGATAGCCTGCTCCTTCTCCATGTGTGTGGCCACTTGTCGCAGAACCATCTCTAAGTTTCCCGTCCGCTCGCCTACCGCGATCATGCGACTGAAGATCGGTGGGAAGACCCGAGCGTGCTCTCGCAACGCATCGGAGAAGGAGGAGCCCTGCCTGATGGCCTGAATGAGATCGCCCAGGACCCGGCCCAGACCACCGCGACGCGCCTGCCGCTGCAATAGCTCCAGGGCGGGCAGCACGGCGACGCCCGACTCGATAAGGGTGGCCAACTGGCGGGAGAACGTAATGATCTCCTGCGTCTTGACGCCGAAGACACTCGGGAACACCTGGTCCAGCCGCGGCGCTGTCCAGGTCGGCCGCAGCGTGACGATCCGGTAGCCCCACTCCCAGAGGGTTTGCTCGGCCACCTCCTCCGTGGGTGCCTTAATCGAGCCCCTAACCTGCTCACCTGACGGCGTGAACGCGATGTACCTGTAAGCCAAGCCAACCCCCCAAACGACTACGCAATGGAGAAGGTGCTCCTGATCACCTCATATGGCGTCGTGATGCCCTGCCGGACCTTCAGCATCCCGTCCCGCCGCATGGTGATCATCCCTTCGCTGATAGCGCGGGCTCTCATCTTCCCGGAGCTTGCACCTCTCAGCAGCAGGCGACGAAGCTCCTCGCTGAGCACCAGGACCTCGAACACAGCAGTCCGGCCCAGGTAGCCGGTCTGGGCACAGAAGTTGCAGCCTGCCCCGTAGTAGAATTGCTCCGGTCTTTCACCTATCTCTTCCTCGTAGGCCAGCTGCTCCTCTACCGGCGGCTCCGACAGGCTCCGGCAGTGCGGGCATACACGCCGGACCATCCGCTGGGAGGCCACTCCTACCAGCGCCGACGAGATGAAGAAGGGCTCAACGCCCAGGTCCAAGAGCCGGAACAGCACACCCACAGCGTCGTTGGCGTGGATAGACGAGAGCACCAGGTGGCCGGTGAGGGCGGCCTGCGTGGCCATCCTCGCCGTCTCGCTGTCCCGCACCTCGCCCACCAGGATCACGTCCGGGTCCAGCCGCATGATGGAGCGCAGTCCACCGGCGAAGGTGATATCCGCCTGCGGGTTGACCTGGATCTGATTGATGTCCTCGAACTGGTACTCGATGGGGTCCTCAATGGTGACGATGTTGCGCCCCTTGCGGTCCAGCCGGTTAACCGACGCGTACAGAGTGGTGGTCTTGCCGCAGCCGGTCGGTCCTCCTACCAGGACCATCCCGAAGGGCGTCCGGAGCATCTGCGAATAGCGCTCCAGCGCGTCCGGAAGGAATCCCAGCTCCGTCAGGGTGAATAGAGAGAGGGACTTGTCCAGCACCCGCAGCACCACCATCTCACCGTGGGCGCTGTCGGACGTGGCGACCCGGAAGTCCACGTCCTTGCCCTCGCTCTGGATGGAGAACTGGCCGTCCTGGGGACGCCGACGCTCGGCGATGTTCATGCCCGCAAGCACTTTCAATCGGGACACGAGCGGAGGATGAACGCTCAAGGGCAGCGTCTGCATCTCGTGGAGGATCCCGTCAATGCGGTAGCGGACGCGCAAACGCCCCTCCTGAGGCTCAAGGTGGATGTCCGACGCCCGGTCTCGCACCGCCTGAGCGATGAGCAGATCTACCGTCCGGACGATGGGGGTCTGGGCGATAAGGTCCGGCGTAAGCCCTTCTCCGACCGCCGGCTCGGTCAGCGGAGGAGTCACCTGGCTGATCTGCTCCGCAATCTCGCCCGTGGCCCGGTAGTTGCGATTGATGGCCTCGTGGATGTCATTGGGGATGCCGACACAGGGCTGGATGGCCATCTTCGCCCGCGCCTTCAGATCCTCCAAGACCTGGATGTTCGCCGGGTCCGCCATCACCACTACCAGCGCATCTCCCACCACGTCGATCGGGATCAAGTCATGCTGGCGGGCATATCCCTCCGGGATCAGGCTGAGCGCCTCGGGCTGCACAGGATGCCGCCTCAGGTCGATGAGGGGCAGGTTGAGCTGGAGGCTGAGCGTCGTGGCCAACTCTTCTGCGGACACCAGCCTCTCATCGACCAGATACTTCCCCAGCCGTCTCTGCAGCCGCCTGGCTTCTTCCACCGCCCGGTCACGCTGCTCCGGGGTGAGCAAGGCGGCCTCAACCAGCATCTCGCCGAGTTTCTTCTGCGGTAGTGCTACCGCGGAATCAGGCATCGCGGTCCTCACGTTGAGAGAGAAGGCTACCCACTGCCGCCGTGATTTCCTCCGGCGTAGCGGGCTTCGGCAAGTAGAGGTCAGCGCCCACCTTCTCGCCCATGGCCCGGTCCGCCTCCTGGGACTTAGCGCTCAGCATCAGAATGGGCAGACGGCCCTGAGGGGCGGCCGGGTTGGAACGCAGCCGATGACAAACCTCGAACCCGTCGATTCCAGGAAGCATCACGTCCAGCACCACCAGATCCGGCGCTTCCTGCTGAGCCTTGCGCAGGCCCTCGACGCCGTTGACGGCCGGAATAACCTGATAACCCGCAGACTCCAGGGTGAAACTCACCAGCCGGAGAGCAGCGGGGTCATCCTCGACAACAAGGATCTTCTCTGCCATGTCGGCTCCCTCCTGGCAGCGTTCTCTTCTAGGCAGGCATCCCCGAGCAGACCTGATGCCCACATCAGGCCACTCGAGGATTAGCTACTGTCCCTTCGCGCGGCCAGCCCGCCGGTCAGTAGCCGGTGCCCGCCTGCGCCACCTGGCCGGTGGTATCGACGGTGTAGGTGCCCTTCGCGGCGGTACCCCGCATGTAGGTCGGGTACAGGCCGAATCCACCGGCGGCCGTCGTCATGTCGCTGGTCGCCAAGGTGATGGCGGTGGTAGTCGCCAGGCTCTGGTCCGCCATCTTCGCATCAACGGCCGTCTGCACGATGTTCACCTCGGCACTGGCCGCTGTCGTCTGGCTGCCGCCGATAAGCCCGGTGAAGTTCGCCGCCACGATGGCGACGAGGACCCCGAGAATCGCCAGGACGACGAGCAGCTCTACCAGGGTGAAGCCGCCTTCACCTCTCCGTCTCCTCCTGGTTTCCGTCTTGTCTTCCATCGAAGACCTCCTTCCACTCCCACGCCCACTATCTTGGGGGCGCATCCACAGCGATAGTCGCCCCTACAGTGTAAGTATCGGCAAGTCCTGCGCGCCGTTTATCCCTCAAAGGGCAGACTCTGCCCGTACGACGGAAGGAGGAGTCCAGCGCTGCGAGCACCAGGTAGCCCACCTGCCTCATCACGCCGCCTTCCCGGTCCGCATGTCTTCAGTAGCCGACACGCTGACCGGGACGGCGAAGCTGAAGGTGCTCCCTTCGCCGACCTTACTCTTCACCCAGATCCGGCCTCCGTGCGCCTCCACGATCTGCTTGCTGATGTAGAGGCCTAGCCCTGTGCCTCTCTGCTGGCGTGTACTTGAGCTGTCGACCTGATAGAACCTTTCGAAGAGTCGGGGCAGAGCCTTACTCGGTATGCCGATGCCCTCGTCTTGAACGCTGACCACCAGCTCCGGCCCTTCCACTCTCGCGCGCACCGTGATTGTTCCGGCAGCCTCGCTGAACTTGATAGCGTTGCCTATGAGATTCGTAAGCACCCGGCCGAGGCGCTCTCTGTCCCCCTCAACAACCGGCAGATCCGGCGGCAGATCGGCCTTGATGGTGATGGCCTTCTCCTGAGCCATAGCCTCGAACTCCGCGACCGTCTTCGCCACCAGTTGATCGAGCGCCAACGGCTCCTTTTCCATCTCCATCCGCCCCGCCTCGATCCTCGCGAGGTCCAGGAGATTACGCACGAGCGCCGTCAGGTGGCCGCTCTGCTCATCGATAATGGTTAGGAACTCGCGCTGCGTTTCCGGGTCTTGAACCTTCCCGTCCAGCAGCAGCCTTGTGAAGCCCCGGATAGAGTGGAGCGGCGTGCGAAGCTCATGCGAGGCAGTAGAAACGAATTCCGATTGCTTCTGATACAACTTCCTCTCCCGTTCCGCCTGTTGCACCAGCGCTTCCTCCATCCGCTTGCGCTCGCTGATGTCTCTGAGGGAACCTTCGACCCCGACAGGCCGGCCATCGGGGCCACGAAGGAGATGAGCACTTACAGAAGCATCAACCACCCAGCCGTCCCCCGTCTTCAGGCGGACTTCATAGTCGGAAACCTCTCCGTGTTCCAGAAGCGCCTTCAGGAGCCCTGAGCGCTCTTCCGGGCTCTCGTAGACGTCCAGCACCTGTGTGCCGATTAGCTCCTCACGGGTGTATGCCCAGCGCTCTACCGAGGGGCTAATTTCGATGATGATGCCGCTCGCATCTGTCTGGTAGAAGATGTCCTGGACGTTCTCGAAGATCTGGCGGTACTTCGCCTCGCTCTCTCGCAGCGCCTCCTCCACCCGCTTGCGCATCAAGGCTTCCACGAAGGCTACGGATATTGATTCCAGATCTTCTTGGTCGGCCAAGTCATAGCCTGACTCCTTGTTAGCAACGGCGATCATCCCGATGGTCTCGCCCCCATGCTTCAAGGGAACCCCAAGGAAAGTCGCGATGGGCGGGTGCCCATCAGGAGTCCCAACTCGATCAGCGTGACAGGCAGGATCGTTGACTAGCTGGGAACGTCCGTCCTTGATCACTCTGCCCCAGATACCGCGGATCTCCATATCCCCAAGCATCACCGCCGCATCTGACCTGGGCATTCTACAAGCGCTCCAGCCTGGATCACTCAAGGCAATGGTGTCGAAGCGACCGGCCTCATTCACTTCACCGATGAAACCGAACCTACTGCCGGTCAGCTGCTCAGCCACAGCCAGGCAAGTACGAGCCACCTCTTCTTCGCTTTCGCACCTCAGCACTTCTTCAAACACCCGGTTAATTGCTTGGAAGGCGGCGCTTTGCCTGGCAAACTGGTGCTCTGCCCGCTTGCGCTCGCTGACCATCTCGTTGAAGTCCCGGGCTAGGGAAGCCACCTCCTCAGGGCCCGACAGTTCGGCCCTCGCCTCCAGGTCCCCCGACGTAATGGCCCTGACGCTGGCCCGCAGCGAAGTCAGGGGGCGCAGCACTGACCGGACAAGCATTATTACCGCCGCAGACCCAGCTACGAAGGCAGCCATGCCGGACCCCAGCATGAGCCAGAGGGTGATGTCTGCGGCGCGGTCCGCTGCAGCTCGCTCGGCCGCCAGCTCGTCCTCCCCTTCCTGGAGAAGCCGCCCAAGGTCGACACGAATGGCGGCGGCCTCAGCCCATAGTTCGGGCATGGCGGCCATCGCTGTCTGCACCGCCTCGTCCGGTTCCACCTTGAGCACAGTGGGGACAGTCAGCTCCATCTCTTCCCTAAGCCGGCCCGTCCGTTCAATCAGGTTGTCCAGGGCCGCAACACGGTCCGCGTCGCCCTCGGCCAGGGCCTCCACACGAGCCACGCTCAGTGTCTGCTCCACTTCCGCCACAGTCTCCCGGTACATGTCGAGGAGAGTCGCGTCTTGCGCCCATACTGGGGCGGCAAGCATCGCTTGTCCCTCAAACAAGTGGTCATACGCATGCTGGAGAGAGGCAACGGCGACGGTTGTATGCTCCAATGAGCTGTGTCCTTGCTGATCCTGGCGGGCACGCCAGACCGCCAGTTCCGTCACGCTGCCCAGGAGCAGCAGCAACACCAGCATTGCCAGCAGGGCTCGCTCTCGTGCTGTTCTCAATCTAAGCATTGTGCCCGGTCCCCCGTGCCTCGCTACGGCCTTCCTCGCATATGCTAAGCTCTGGCGCTGCCGGCCTTCTGGCCACGGGAACCTACGGGGTGTGCATTCAGCAGCCCCGCCTTCGCTATGATCGGACACAGGGAGTACCCTCAGCAGAGCGCGGAGCGCCGATATTCAATCGCAGCGTGGCTCAGGCTGCCCATTCACACTCGTGCCGCGTCCTGCGAATGACGGGGCCGTCACCATCCTCGAGGATGTGCTCCTGGTGCTGGCAGTCCTTCCACTCCTGCCAGGCGCCGCCGTAACGCTCCAGCAGCCGGCACTTTCACCATGAAGGGGCGGTCACAAGGCCGCCCCTATCGGTTAGGAAATGCTTACACAAGATCTCAGCTTTCGCCAACGCCCAACAACCTAGTCGCTCACCACCTCCTCCCCTTGAAGCGAGACCCACACTTCCTCGATCGCCCGCCGCACGCTCGGCACCTCGACCAGCTTGCGCGCCTCGTCGATCTCAGCGAGCGCAGCCTCGAGCCGACCCTGCGCCTGGAAGAGGACGGCGCGGTGGTAGTGAAGCTCGGCCCGCGCTTGCGGGGGCAGCGTCGCAAGGCCGCGTAACGCCTCATCCAGGTCTGCCTCCGAGCGTTCATAGTCACCCAGCAAGAAGTACGCGTAGCCGCGCCTGTCGTAGCCCGCCACGTACTCTGGATCGATTTCCAACGCCCGGTTGATGTCCTCCAGCCCCCGTTCGAGCTCACCGATCTCCAGATAGGCGAGCCCCCGAGCACTAAGGAGATAGGGGGTCGGTCGGCCCTCCAGTTCCATGAACGTCGTGGCGTCTTCGATAGCGGTCTCGTGCTCTCCCATGTACCTGGCGACAAAAAGACGCGTGTAGACTTCCCTCTCGTCCAGGTCCACGGCCCGGTTCGCATCGGCGAGCGCTTCGTCCGGACGATCCAGGTACAACCGCACGACGGCTCGGTTCCGGTAGGCAAGGACATTCTCCGGGTCCAGCTCGATAGCCCGCGTCAGGTCTGTCTCCCCCTCCTGGTAGCGATCCAGGAGCCTGTAGGCTGTGCCCCGGTTCAGCCAGGCCGTCGCGTTGTCCGGCTGGATACCCAGCACCCTTGTCGTGTACTCGACGCCCACCTCGAACTCGCCCCGCTCGAACGCGATCATCGCGAGCTGGTCGAGAGAGATGATATGGTCGGGGTTCAGTTCAAGGACCCGCAGGCAGTCCGGCTCGGCCCGATCGTAGTCCTTGACAGCCGCGAGGGCGAGACAGCGGACGAAGTAGGCATCCCAGGCCTGGGCATCTTCAGGCAGCGGCCGCATCGCCATACTGAAGTCTTCCGATGCGGCGGCTGAATCACCCATCTCCGCCTCAGCCCAGGCTCGGATCGCGTAGCCTGCAGGATGGTCCGGTCGTAGCTCGATGAGCCGCGTGCCGTCGGCCGCCGCCCCCTCCAGATCGCCCATCTCTATCAGCACGCGGCCCCGCGCCAGGTAGCTAGCCGGGAAGTCGCTGTCCAACTCGATCGCCCGGCTAAGATCAGCGTAGGCGTTCTCGAAATCGCCCTCAGCAAAGTAGCGCTCACCACGCAGATAGTAGGCCATGCCCACATCGGGGAATAGCTTGATCACGCGGCTGAAGCTCGCCACGTTCCCCGGCGTGTCCACCTCGTTCGCCGAGACGATCACCGCCTGCCGCATCCCGAACCAGGTCACCAAGCCAAAGGCTATCGCCAGGATCAAAGGCACCTCGAAGCCGAAAAGCCCCAACTGGTAGGCGGCCGCCCTCGCCCGCAGGCGCCGTCCCGCCAACCATGCGGGGGCGCCGCCGCCGACCGCCACAGCGCATGACAGCGCTGCCAGCCCCACGAACCACCCAGACGACAGCCCGGCCTGCACGTCGCCGCCCGGCAGCGTGCCGGACTGGTAGGCTATCAGCAGGGCCACCGCTAGCACCCCCGCCCCTGCCGCCAGCAGTCCCATCTGTCGCAGCACGGCCCAGCGCCGCCCCTCTTCGATCTCTCGCGGCCCCATCGACGAACGCCGCAGACGGGCCCAGCCCCGCGCCTGGAATCGCAGCAACGCCGTCCACGCCACCGCCACAACCAGAGTACCGATCACCACCGTCAGGAGCAGTGAGTAGTCCGCCAGCAGCACTTGCAGCGTCGCCGCCCCTACGTATATCGAGGAGAGCCGATCCAGAGCGTTGACCCGCAACAGGCCCACCAGCGCCCCGTATCCGATGAGGACGAACAGCAGCCCAAGGAGCCAGCCGCCCAACGCCGTCCCCACGAGGGTCGGCAACGCCGCCCTCCGCTTCATCAGCAGCGGCACTGCCAGGTGCGCGAAGGCGATGCCCGCCACTAGCAGCGGCAGCCCGCCGAGCGCGACAGCCAGCAGCACCGATGAGAAGTTGAAGTCAATGATCTCGAAGGGCAGACCCAGCGTCAGCAGGTCCGGCTCCGGCCGGCGAATCGCAAAGAGGAGGAAGAGCGGCAGGACAAGGAGCGCCGCCAGCAACGCCTGCAATGCGGCTGCCCCCACACGGGCCGCCGCTGTCGGCTGCCCGTGGCTGGCGTACAGTCCCGCCAGCGAAGCCATGTTAAGCAGCCGGTTCGCTGCCCGCCGGTGACTCCTCGCCTCAGAGGGCGCCTGCAGCCGCTCAGCGCGCTCGCCGGCCGCCAGATGGTAAGCCGCCGCCCGTTCGCTCTGGCCCGCTTCCCGAAAGTGGAACGCCAACCGTTCCGGCTCCACCTCCATCCCTTCTTCCCGTGCCAGCTCGAGCGACTCCGCCGCTCTCAGATGCAACTCAGCCCGCTGGCGTCGCAGCAGCCCCTCGTAGAGCACCTGCTGCACCAGAGAGTGCCGGAACTGATAACCGCGGTGATGAACGTCCGGCAGCTCGTCAAGCAGCCCCACCTCGCATAGGTGCGCCAGAGCTTCGTACAGCCCCTCGCTCACCGTCGTCGTCAGCTTCAGCGGCTCCTCGTAGAACGACTGGCCGAAGACGCTCGCCTCCCGCAGAACCTGACGGCTGGTCTCCTCCAGCTCGTCCACCCGCGCGACCACAGCCGTCTGAAGCGACTCGGGGATCCGTGCTCCTTCCGGTGCCGCCGCCGTGGCCGCCGCCAGCACCTCCAGATAAAGGGGGTTGCCGCCCGCCCGCAACACGATCTCGGCGCCCGTCCCCTCCGGCAGGCCCGGAGCGGCCCCGACCACGAGGGTCCGCGCCTGCTGCTCGGACAGCGGCTCCAGCGTCATGGAATCCGCCATCGCCAGACGGCGGAGCCGGCGACCCGTGGGCTGCCGCAGCAGCAGCGTCAGCACCGGCAACGTTGCCAGGCGTGGTAGCAGCTTCTCGACCACATCCACAGTCGCGCTGTCGGCCCGGTGCATGTCATCGAGGACCAGGGCCACCGGTCCGGCAGCCGCCAGCGCCCCGATCACTTCGGCGAGGCCGTCCACCAGCCAGCCTGGTTCAACTTCAGGCGCTTCGGCGACTTCGTGCACACGTGCCAGGGCCTCCACCCGTTCTTGGAAACCCCGCGGCAGGTTCTCCCGCAGCGAGGGAAGCAGTTGTAGCAGCGGTCCGAACGTACGCGGTGGTGTATCTGCGCGGGTATACAGCACCTGCTCGGGCCGCGCCCCCGCCGTCGCGAAGAGGTGCGCCAGCATTCTGGTCTTCCCGATCCCGGCCTCCCCCACCACCTCGAGGACGCGCGCCGCCCCCGCGCCGGTCGCCGCCCACAGCTCCCCTATCTGCTGCAGGTGCTCCTCCCGTCCCACGAAGGGCGTCTCGCTCGGTGCCGGAACCAGCCTCAGGGGAGCCGCAGGTAGCCCTTCCACGGTGTAGCAGACCACCGCTTCTATGCGGCCCTTGACCGTGAACTCCTGTCGATCGCCCCAGCGGAACTGGCGGCGCGCCAGCCGGCGAGTGCTCTCACCGACCAGCATCGCGCCTGGTTCGGCGGCCTTCTCCAGGCGGGCGGCGACGTTCACCGCGTCGCCCGTGACCGTGTAGCCGCCCGGACCGACGGCGCCAGTCACCACAAGCCCGGTGTTGATGCCGATCCGCATGCTGAGCGCCTGACCCAGCCGCTCCTGAAACTGCGGCGTCAGCTCCTCCAGCGCGCGCTGCATCGCCAGGGCCGCTGCTACCGCCTTGCCGGCATCGTCCTCCTGTGCCCTCGGCGCCCCGAAGAGCGCCATGATCTCGTCGCCGACGACTTTGTCCACGTAGCCACCGAACCGTCCGATCTCGGCCGAGAGACGCTCGAAGCAGAGGTTCAGCGCCTCCTGCATTAGCTCCGGGTCACGCGCCTCCGATATAGACGTATACCCGACGAGGTCAGCGAAGACGACGGTGACGAGCCTACGCTCTTCCTCAGGGATAATGCGTTCCTGGGTCATCTTCCTTGCACGGAGCGATCTGCGGCCCGAGTGGGGGCGGCGTGACGAACCCCATCAGTATACGACTCGCGTGTCTCGCTGCAAGGGCGGATGGCTTGACAAGATACGCTTTCGCGCTATAATCGCACCACAATCACCTCCCCGCCTAGTCCGTAGAGGATATGGGCGTGCACCGAGCCCCACGTCTGACGCCTCCCTTCCCCCGTTCGTGGCTCGCGATCCTGCTCGGCGTCGTGGCAGGCCTGAGCTTGCTCGCCGCCTTGACCTTCTTTGCGCCTGGCACCGGCCCAGGCGGCTCGGCGCTGGCGCAGAGCAGCTGGAGCCTAGTGACGGTGGACCCGGCGGACGGGGCCGGGCTCACCACATCCATCGCTCTGGACGCCAGCGGCGACCCCATGATCTCGTACTACGACGACTACAACGGGGACCTGAAGTTCGCCACCTGCGACCTTTCGGAGAGCGCCAACGGCAACTGCGACCAGACGGCCGACTGGAAGACCGTGGCCGTTGACACGCCGAATTTCGTAGGCGGCTACACGTCCATAGCGGTGGCCACTAACGGGGATCCTATGATCTCCTACTACGACTACACGAATGATCACCTGAAGTTCGCCATCTGCAACAGCTCCGGCAGCGCCTACGAGAACTGCGACCAGGACACCGACTGGACGACGGTGACCGTGGACTCAGGCCCAGAGGTGGGGTTGTATACGTCCGTCGCGCTGGACGAAAACGGCGACCCCATGATCTCGTACTATGACGATACAAACGGCGCCCTCAAATTCGCCGTCTGCGACAGCGCGGGCGACCCCTACCTGAACTGCGACCAGACAGGCGACTGGAAGACGGTGCTGCTGGAAGAAGGAGACGTGGGCTGGTACGGCACCTCTATCGCCACCGACGCCAGTGGGAACTCCATGATCTCGTACTACGACGACTTCAACAGGGACCTCAAGTTCGCTACCTGCAGCAGCGCGGGCAACGCCTATCAGAACTGTGATGCGAGCCTCGACTGGAGCACGGAGACGGCGGACGACGGCGACGGTAGTTACGTCGGTGAGGACTCGTCCATCGCTGTCGCTACCACCGGGGACCCCATGGTCTCTTACCATGGCTCGGTCATAGGCAGCCTCGAGTTCGCCACTACTATGGAGCCGACCACCCTCACGCCTACGTCCACGCCCACCGCGACCCCTACGCCTACACCTAGCCCCACCCCCACCCCCACCCCCACCCCCACGCCTACCCCCACGCCTACCCCCACCCCGTCCCCAGGCCCAGGCACGACGGAGAGGGTGAGCGTGGACAGCGCGGGCAATGAGGGGAACCAACACAGCGACCGTCCCGCCATCAGCGCCGACGGCCGCTACGTGGCCTTCGACTCCTTCGCCTCCGACCTGGTTCCTGGAGACACTAACGACTCCTGGGACATCTTCGTCCACGACCGCCAGACCGGCGCCACCGTCCGCGTGAGCGTCGACAGCGACGGCAATCCGGCGCTGGACTGGTCCAGCCAGCGGGCTGACATCAGCGCCGACGGCCGCTACGTGACCTTCGACTCCTTAGCCAACAACCTCGTGGCCGGCGACACCAACGGCGTCCACGACGTCTTCGTCCACGACCGCGACTTCGACCAGGATGGCATCTTCGATGAGCAAGCAGAACTGGGCGCCATTCGTACTGTGCGGGTAAGCGTGGACAGCGCGGGCAACCAGGGCAACTCTGCAAGCTTTGACCCCGTCATCAGTGCGGACGGTAGCTTCGTAGCCTTCTACTCCAGGTCCCCCGACCTGGTGCCCGGCGACACCAACGGCTGGAAGGACGTCTTCGTCCACGACCGCGACTTCGATGAGGATGGCATCTTCGATGAGCAAGCAGAACCCGGCGCCATTCATACAGAGCGGGTCAGCGTGGACAGCGGAGGCGGTCAGGCGAACGGCGATTGCGTGTTCGCCGCGATCAGCGGCGACGGCCGCTACGCCGGCTTCCAGTCCTGGGCCGACAACCTGGTGGACGCGGACACCAACGGCAAGCTCGACGTCTTCGTCCACGACCGCCAGACCGGGACCACCGAGCGCGTCAGCGTGGACAGCGAGGGCAATGAGGGCAACGACCATAGCTGCCAGGGCTCGGCCCCCACCCTCAGCGCGGACGGTCGCTACGTGGCCTTCGAGTCCGTCGCCTACAACCTGGTGCCCGGTGATAGCAGCCTCTACGTCGACGTCTTCGTCCACGACCGCCAGACTGCTACCACCGAGCGGGTGAGCGAGGGCGGCGAGGCGAACGGCAATAGCTACGAGCCCTCCATCAGCGCCGACGGCCGCTACGTGGCCTTCGACTCCGGGGCCTCCAACCTGGTGCTCGGCGACACCAACGGCCGAACGGACATCTTCGTCCACAACCGGCTGACCGGCACCAACAAGCGGGCCAGCCTCGACAGCGAGGGCAATGAGGCGAACGAAGGCAGCCGCGGGGCCTCCATCAGCGACGACGCCCGCTTTGTGGCCTTCCGGTCCCAGGCCTCCAACCTGGTGCTCGGCGACACCAACGGCTACGACGACATCTTCGTCCACCAGCTCCTGCCTCTGCCCTACGTCGTCGACTCCACCGACGACGGCGCGGACGCCGACTGGGAGGATGGGGAGTGCGACGCCGGGGAGGGTGAGTGCACCCTCCGCGCCGCCATCGAACAGGCCAACGCCGACGAGGTCGATAGCACCATCAACTTCAACATCGCAGGGATTCCGTCAATCAGTCCCGAATCGGCCCTTCCGACGATCTCCGCTCCGCTCATCCTTGATGGAAGAACCCAACCGGTGACAGGCGGGATCCAGCTAGACGGTAGTTCGACCACGAACGCCAATGGCCTGCACATCACCGCCGGCAACAGCACTGTGCAGGGCTTGACAATCAACCGCTTCGATTTCGACGGTATCCGCCTGGAGGGCGACGGCGGCAACCTGATCCGGGGCAACCTGATAGGCACAGACACTAACGGCGCGGTGGACCTGGGGAACGGCGGTTACGGGGTCAGCATCACCGAGTCGTCCAATAACACAATTGGGCAGACCCTCTACGTTAACGGAAACGTTATTTCGGGAAACGACGGCGGCGGTATCGCGGTAGTCAGTCTCGGTGTCGACACCAATAACAACAGGATCGAGAACAACAGCATCGGCCTTGCACTGGATCTCACGGCACCCCTCGGCAACACCTTAGACGGGGTCCTGGTCCTCGGCGCGACGAACACCACTATTACCGGCAACTTTATTTCGGCAAACAGTCGCCACGGCGTCCACATCTGGCTTATAGCTGCGACTGGGAACGAAGTAACAGGCAACATCATCGGCGCTGACATAACGGGCTCTCTCGACAGAGGTAACTCTGAGCATGGCGTGTTCATCAACGGCGCGCCCGGCAACACCATCGGCGGCACGACGGCCGAGGAACGCAACATCATCTCCGGGAACAACGGCTCTGGGGTTAGTGTGGGAGGTGTCGGTGCCGACGACAACGTAATCACGGGCAACTACATCGGCACCGACGTCAACGGCACGGCGGCGATACCGAACCAGTTCGGCGTCACAATCGGTGACGCGGACGGGACCATCGTCGGCGGCCCAGCGGCAGGCGAAGGAAACGTCATCTCCGGCAACAGCGAGAACGGCGTGGGCATCGGCGACGCCCCCAACACCACTGTCGAGGGGAACTTCATCGGCGTGGGGGCCGACGGCACCACCCCCCTGGGCAACGGCTGGCACGGCGTACTCTTTCAGACCTTAGGCGGCGACCACAGCGGCAACGTCGTCAGGGGCAACGTCATCGCCTTAAGCATGCAGGCCGGCGTCCAGATCGAGGGCGTCTCAGACGTCACCCTCCACGGCAACTACATCGGCACGGACGCTTCCGGCACCGTGGCTCTGGCGAACGACAGGGGCGTAGACCTTTGCTTCGGCGCGTATGACAACACCATCGGCGGCACAACCGACCACGAGCGCAATATCATCTCAGGCAACGAAACCTTTGGCGTCTACCTCAACGGCGGCGGCGTGGCGGAGAATGAGGTGCTGGGCAACTACATCGGCACCGATGCCAACGGCACCGCACCGTTGCCGAACGGTTTCCATGGCGTGAGCATCGCCAATGGGGCGTCCGGCAACTTCATCGGCGGGACAGAGCCCGGGGAGGGCAACCTCATCTCCGGGAACGGCGATGCCGGCGTTGCGCTTCACCTGGGTGAGAGCAACGTGGTGCAGGGCAACCTCATCGGCACCGACGCCACCGGCACCGGCGACCTGGGGAACGACGGCCCCGGCGTGGCCATCGATGGCGCCGCCGGCGGCACCATCTCCGGCAACACCATCGCCTTCAACGGCGGCGTGGGTGTAGGGATGATCGGCGAGTACGCGCAGTCCAACACCATCTCCGAGAACAACATCTTCGACAACACCTTCCTGGGCATCGACCTGGGGGACGACGGCGTCACCCCCAACGATCCCCTTGACGCAGACAGCGGTCCCAACGACCTCCAGAACTTCCCCGTCCTCACCTCGGTCGATACAGGCAGTACCACCATCGAGGGGACGTTCCACAGCACGCCCCTTACGGAGTTCACCCTCGAGTTCTTCTACAACGACTCCTGCGACAGCCCCTCAGGCTACGGCGAGGGCCAGAGCTTCCTCGGCTCCGACGTGGTCGTGACCAACGGCAGCGGTGATGCGCCTATTGACATCACCTTCCCGCAGACAGTGCCCCCCGGCAAGTTCATCACCGCGACGGCGACTGACCCGTGGGGCAACACATCGGAGTTCTCCCAGTGCTTCGAAGTCTCCGGACCGGCCCCGCCCACCATCAACCACGTGGCTGGCACACCTGGGGTCTCCGGCTACTCCGGTGAGGGCGTGTACGCTCCCACGGCTCCGCTCGGCGGCCCACACGGCCTCTTCGATACCGCCACGCCCAGCTCCCTCTATTTCGCCGACACCGACAACAACCGCATCCGCAAGATCACCGGAGACGGTCTCATCTACACCGTCGCGGGCGGCAACCCGCTTTCGCCCGACTTCTGCGGCGACGGCGGCCCCGCCACCAGCCCCGACCCCGCCCTCAGCGCCTGCCTCAACCTCCCCCGCGACGTCTTCCTGGACGGGTCAGGCAACGTCTACATCGCCGACACCGAGAACCACCGCATCCGCGTCGTCAACACCCAGAGTACGCCCATCGTCGTCGCCGGCGTCCCCATCCAGCCCGGCGAGATCGAGACCGTGGTCGGTGGCGGCGCCCCCACGCCCGGCTTCTGCGGCGACGGCGGCCCCGCCTCCAGCGCCTGCCTCGACCGCCCCAGCGGCGTCGCCGTCGACGACTCCGCCAACATCTACATCGCCGACACCGAGAACCACCGCATCCGCGTCGTCAACACACAGAGCGCGCCCATCGTCGTCGCCGGCGTCACCATCGACCCCGGCGAGATCGAGACCGTGGCCGGCGGCGGCACCCCCACGCCCGGCTACTGCGGCGACGGCGGCCTCGCCTCCAGCGCCTGCCTCAACCGCCCCCACGACGTCTACCCCTACGGCCCCATGTACGCATCGGCAACCGACCTCCTCATCGCTGACACCGACAACAACGTCATCCGCTGGGTCCACGGCCCTTCGGGCACCATCATCACCCTTGCCGGCACCGGCAACCCCGGCTTCGCTAACGACGGTGGGCCCGCCACGGAGGCCGAGCTCAACGCCCCCGAGGCCGTCGCCGCCGGCCCCGACCTCGAGGTGCTGATCGCCGACACTCAGAATCACGCCGTCCGCGCTTTCACCTTCGGCGAGGCCACCCTCACCACCGTCGCCGGCACCCTCGGGACCCCCGGCTACGGCGGCGACGACGGGCCAGCCACGGCCGCCCTGCTCAACTCCCCCGCCGGCGTCGCCGTCGGCTCCGACTTCTTTGCCGACACCGATAACGAGGTCATCCGCGGCACCGATGACCCCACCGGCGAGCCACCCGGCAGCTTCAGCAACGCCACCTCCTGCACCTACGGCGCCACCGCCACCGTTGACCTGGCCCTCGTGGCGATGACCCTCGGCCTCATCCTTGCCCGGAGACGGATCGGTGCGCTGCTTATGCGCATTCGGAGCGCGGCCGGGCTCTCACCCCGGCCTGGGACAGTGGGATGAGGCCAGCGATGTCAGCAGCGAGCGAAGCAGTGGAGGGTCCGTTCACATGAAGCGTAGAGCTCTGACAGGCGGGCTGGGACTGACAGTCCTGGTGGGCATGCTGCTGGCTATGGGAAACCAGACGGCCACCACCGTTTGGGCCGACGCTAGCAGCATGAGCTGGGACGTGTACATGGAAGACACGGCCGGTGCCTGCCCAACCCCGGGCGGCACCAACGACGGCGATGGCGACATTGAGAGAAACGAGTGCCCGGACGTAGTGTCCACCTTCTGGCTCCAGCCGGAGGGCGGACCGAGCGGCAGCCAGTCCTTCTTTGACCGGGCCAACGTCATCTGGACCACCGGCCCCCTAGGAGCCGACGTAACCGACGACGCCATACCCGACCCCACCGACGGCCTCACCCCCAACCGGCCCACTACCCTGGGCGCCAAAGTGGGGGAGATCAGCTTGGAGATCCAATCCAACGTGCTCGTAGCCGCCTCGCTCCAGAACAACATTGACGATGTCGGCGCCATGAACGTCCCCCAGGTCACCGGCCAGCCCGTCCCTTGCGGCGCGGTCGACACCCTGGTGCTCCAAGACAGGTTCGAGCTCTGGAACGCCATCACGGACGACAGCAACGGCATCGTCTCGGTCTCAGACACCCAGGACCCGGACCCTGACTACCCCGCCGGCTGTGACGCCTCGGGTGGCATCCCCGGGGCCGCCTGCGCCCCCAAGGGCGTGACCATGCTGCCGGCCCCCATCCTGGCCATAGAAGCCGCCATAGGCATACCCTCCGGCTCGGCCGTGAGCCGCTCCTACGGTATCGCCAGGCTGCCCATCGTGGCTGGCATCAGCAGTAATATAGACGTCAACCTCCTCGTCTACAGCCTTCACAGCATGGGCATCGACGGCTACCTGAACGTCAGCCTGCTCCAGTATCCGGGCTTGTCTTTGCCCGATCCCACCACGCCGACGTACAACCCTCTGGCCCAGACCGTCCAGGCCTGCCCGCCTTACTGGACCTCGGCGACGGTCTACGGCGTCACTGCTGAGCCCGACTTCGACGATGACTGGAGGCTGGACCTCGCCGTCACGCCGGAACTCAACCGCCTCGTCACCTGCCCTGATGCGAGTTGCGGGCCCTACGACTACGCCACCCACAAGTCCACGGCCGCGGACTACGACGGCGATACCCTCCCCGGCTATGCTGACCGCTGCGACACCGACCCGAACACGGGTAGCGCCGACGACGACACCGACGGCGACACCCTCACCGGGACCTGCGACGACAATGAGGACCCCAACTGTCCCCCTAACCAGGGCTTGGGGTGCGCCGGGAACCTTCAGGACGTAGCCCCGGCCGGCTGGAACGCCTTCCCTCCCTGGGACACCGGCCAGGACGTGGACGGTGACACCTACTTGAACTACGTGGACAACTGCCCCACGCTGGCCGACCCCCACCTGGAGGACACTGACGGCGACGGTGTAGGCGACCTGTGTGACCCTGCGCCCGCCATGGCCGGCGATGGCACCGGCTACGCCAGTCCCGCCCCAGGCATGTACCTAGACCACGACAACCACTGCCTGGACCAGTTCTCCATCGGCCACCCCGAGCCCCCGGCAGAGCCGGGCGCGCCGCCGCCGGGTGCCATCGGCTCGGAGGCCAAGTACTGCTACGTGGCCGAGACCCAACCGGCCAACTACCCGCCCCCCTACGACGTCACCCCCAACCCGCCGCTGTACCACCTCGGCATAGCCTACAACGACTCCAACGACGAGGGTGACCCCGACTGGGCGGACCTGAACGGCAATGCAGCCTACGACGTCGGCGAGCCCATCGACACCGACGACAACACCGACAACCCCGGCTGGACGGGCCACGGCCCGGACACCGGTGACTACGAGACGGACGCCTGTGAGGCGGTGAACGAGACTGACCCCCTCGACCCCGACTCGAAATCGGGCAGCGGCTCGAGCCTGTTCATGGACTGCGACGGGGACACCTACACCGACTTCGCAGAGGAGACGCACGGGTCCGACCCGTTCGACGCCGGGTCAACACCGGCAGACCATTGCGTCTTCGCCAACGACGCCGACTGCGACGGCTGCTATGACAGCGCAGAGCCAGGGCTGACCCCGGCCGCCAGCTCCAGCGACCCGTGGGACTTCTACGACGTGCCCGTGCCCACCCTGGGTAGTGGCGGCCACATCAGCGGCGACGGCAGCGGCATCGACAACAGGGACCACGCCGTCAGCATCATCAACGACATCCTCGCCGTCCTGGAGTACTCGGGCGTGTCGCGCTTCGGCGTCCCCAACTCCGTCCCCAGAGACTACGATAACGACGCCAACACCGACACCGTGCCGGATGGCGTGGCCTACGACCGCTCGGTAGGCATGCGCTCGGGTCCGCCCGACCGCGCCGTCAGCATCATCGTTGACGTGCTGCTCGTGCTGGCCCAGTCCGGCCATAGCTGCCAGGCGCCGCCCTAGGCATCCAGCAGCCAGCCTTCCAGCACAAAGGGTCGGTCCGTCAAGGCCGCCCCGTCCGCTGTATCCCTCAGCCCGCTGAACCCAGCGCCCAATCGAGGTCGGCGATGAGGTCCTCCACGTCTTCGAGCCCGATGCTGATCCGCATGACCCCGTCGCCCGCCCATTCTCGGTAGGCCCTCTTCTGGTCGGCATCCAGGTAGCTTGCGCTGTCCACGTAGAGTTCAGTGGGATAGTAGAACAGCAGGCTCTGATAGTCCCCCAGCGACGTGGCGTAGGTAAACACGCGCACCTGCTGGACGAGGTTCGCGGCCGTCTCCATGTCCATCTGCGCGACGACCATGCCGCCGAAGCCCGACATCTGCCGCCGCGCAAGGTCGTGCTGCGGGTGGCTCTCCAGGCCGGGGTAGAGCACCCGCCTCACCTTTGGATGCCCCTCCAAGAAGCGAGCCACCCCCAGCGCACTCTCCTGATGCTTCTGCATCCGCAGCGAGAGGGTGGCGAGGCCCCGGTTGATGAGCCAGGCGTTGAACGGGCTCATGGCGCCGCCGAGGTGGATCAGCATCTCCTGGCGGATCTTGTGGATGCCCTCTCGGGCTCCCACCACGATCCCACCCAGAGCGTCACCATGCCCGCCCAGGTACTTCGTCATGCTGTGGAGGACGAAGTCCGCCCCGAGGGACAGCGGCCTCTGCAAAACCGGTGTCGCGAAGGTGCTGTCCACCACCAGCGGCGCCCCCGCCTGGTGGGCGATGTCGGCGACGGCGGCGATGTCGGTCAGGCGGAGGATGGGGTTGGCCGGGGTTTCGACGTACACGAGCCTGGTGTTAGGTCGCAGCGCCCTGCGCACAGCCTCAGCGTCGCTCGTGTCCACCAGGCTCACTTCGATGCCGTACCGACCGGCATGTAACCCGAGAAACTCGACGGTGCCCGCGTAGCACACGTCGCTCGCCACCACGTGGTCTCCGGCGCCCAAGAAGGTGAACAGCACGCTGGAGACGGCCGCCATCCCCGAGGCGAACGCGAGGCCCGCTTCCGCGCCCTCGAGCGCCGCCATCTTCTCCTCCAGCGTGCGCAGCGAGGGGTTGCTCCAGCGCGTGTAGACGTGCGGCGGCCGCTCTCCCCTGAGGAAGAGCGCGTCCATCAGCCGGGGGCCCGGCTCGGGCAGCTTGAACGTCGTCGTCATGTAAATGGGTGGGGTCACCGAGCCCGTGGCTGGGTCAGGCTCCTGACCAGCATGGACAGCCTGCGTATCGAATCGGTACTCACTCATGCTGCTCTCCCCACAGAGCTAGCATCCGCCCAGCGCCGCCTCTCCCTCCGAAGCCTCGCCCGAGGCATCACTCCGCCATCTTGATCCTGGGCATCCACTCCAGCCAGGAGGGCAGGTACCAGTTCCACTCGCCGAGAAGCTTCATCGTGGTCGGCAGGACAAACGCCCGGATGACCGTGGCGTCGATGAGGATCGCCGCCGCCAGCCCGAAGCCGAACTGCTGCATGCCGATGTTCCGCATGAAGGCGAAGATCAGCGCCACCGCGACCATGATCGCCGCCGCGTTGGTGATCACTCCAGCAGTGCCCTTCATTCCCCTGGCGATCGCCTCATCCGTGCTGGCGCCCAGTTCGAACGCCTCCTTGATCCGGCTCATGACAAACATCTCGTAGTCGATCGAGAGGCCGAACAGAATGGAGAACAGGAACAAGGGTATCCATGACTCAATGATTCCGGTGGCCTCGAAGTTCAGTACCCCCTCGAACAGGAAGCCCTCCTGGAATACCAGGACGAGCAGCCCGTAGGCGAAGCCCACCGAGAGGAGGTTGAGGAAGATGGCGGTGAAAGAGATGACGATCGACCGGAACGTCAGCAGGAGGATGAGGAAGGCGAGCCCGAGCACGAAGGCGAAGACGAACGGCGCCCTGAAGATGATGTTCTCCCTGAAGTCGATGTTCGCGCCGGTTGCGCCGGTGACGAGGGCGCGGGCGGAGCTGTCCTCGAACGCGGCCGGGACCAGGTCATTGCGCAGGCGGTTCACAGCGTCGATCGCCCTGTCCTCGCCGGAGTCGCCGTTGATCGGGATGAACAGAAGCTCCGTATCGCTTGCGTCATTGAACTCCGGCTCTTGGGCTATGGCCCCGTAGGGGTTGTCGGGACTGTCCGGCGTGACGCTTTCCGCCTCAACCAGACTGACGAGCTGATTGACGCGGTCCTGGATGTCCGCCGCGAACACGTTCCCCTTCTCGCCCGCGTCGACAACCACGTACGCTGGTTGGACCAGACCCAGGACGAAGTTGTCCTCCAGGGCCAGCATCGCCCTCTTACCCTCCGCGTCGTCGGAGAAGCTTCTGATGCCGTTGAAGCCGAGATTGAGGGTGAGGATCGGCGTCGCCACGGCCAGCAGCGCCGCGATGGTGAAGACGGCAAAGATGGCCGGACGTGACAGCACGCGGTCGATGACGAACCCCCAGACGCCGCCTCCCTCGCCCCCGCCGCGACCCAGGAACGGTATGCTCAGCCGGTTCACGTTGTCACCAAGGAACGCGATCAGGGCTGGCAGGAGAGTCATCGCGCTGACCACTGCTATGAGGACGATCACGATGGCCGCGAGGCCCAGGCTGCTGAACACCGGGTTGCCCACCAGGAACATGCCGGCCACGGCGAACACGGTCGTGCTCCCCGCAAACACGACCGCCTTGCCCGAGGTGCCGCTCGCCACCCGCAGCGCGTCCTCCTTGGAACGCCCCGCCCTGCGCTCGTTGCGGAACCGGGTGATGACGAAGAGCGCGTAGTCGATCCCGGTGGCGAGTCCGAGCAGGAGCACGATCTGGATGTAGGTCTCATCCAGGGGATACCCCTGGCTGATGATTGTTAGGGCGCCGAGCGCGATGAAGACGGCAGTGAAGGCGAGGATGAGCGGCACGACGGCGGCTAGCAGGGCCCCGAAGGCGAGGACGAGGATGATGAAGGTGATCGGCAGGTTCAGGAGGCTGGCGCGGGCGAAGTCCTCCTCGATAATCTCGGTGAGCTGCTTGGTGAGCGAAGCCTCGCCCCCGATCAGGATCGCGTCCTCGCCAGCGTCCTCCTGGAAAGCTGGCGGTGGCTCGAACTCGGCAACCGCATCGAGGACGAGGTCGATGCTCTCGACCGCCTCCTCAAGCTCGCCCTCCAGCCCGACGATGGCGAACGCAACGTCACCGGCGTCCTGCCGCGTCGCCACGAAAGGCGAAGCCTCTCTGGGCGCGCCGATGTCGTAGTGGCTGGTCGTACCGGCGACGACCCTGGTGCTGGAGGTGACGGTGGTGCCCCCTACGCTCTCGGTCTCCTCCGCCCGCAGCTCCCGCAGCTCCGCCATCAGCCCTTCGACTGTCTCCTGATAGGCGGGATCATCGACGGTGAGGGATGGGTGGGAGAAGACGACGAACTCCGTGGTACTGATATCCTCCTCGCCGAAGCGGTCCCCCACCAGCCGGATGGCTTCGCCCGTCTCGCCCGGCAACTCCTCCTCGACGTTCGTGTCGGCTTCCATGACGGAGCAGGCGCCGAGCGCCACGATGACAACCAGGAACCAGGCCAGGACCACGGGCCGCCGGTGCCGCGCGCTCCACATCGAGATGCGTGCGGTGAACGACTGGGCTTCGGCGGGCGCGTTCTCGCTCACGATATCCTCCCAGCGTGCGTGGTTGAGCTAGTCTGCAGTTTGCCGTAGGGTATGCGAAAGCCCAGACAGGGTCAACTGACGGGATTCGGAGACGGAGAGTCAGCCATGGTGCAATCTTGGTGGCAACCCCAACGCCTGGCGCTATTCCTTGGACTGATCGCCCTTCTCTTCATCACCGCTGCCTGCGGCGACGAGGAAGAAGACGTTGGCATTTCAGTTGGCGAACCGATAGAGCGCAGCCCCCAGACGCCCATCGTCATCCCCGCCGGTGAGCCGATCGTGATCGGCGTGTCGACGGCGCTGACCGGCGGCCCCGTCGGCATGCGCGGCGCCGAGTACCGCGACGCCGCGGTCGTAGCCGTCGAGCGCTGGAAGGAGGCGAACGGCGATCAGATCGCCGGGCACGACGTCGAGGTCGTCGCCGAGGACGACGGCTGCACCGAGACCGACATCACGACGGCCGCCGCCAGGAGGCTGCTAGAGCGCCGGGGGCTCGTGGGGGTCATTGGACCGCAGTGCAGCGGGGGCGCGGCCACGGCGATGATAATCTACGCCCAGATGGGCATCGTCGCCATATCCGGCTCCGCAACCAAGACGGACCTCACGGCAGACCAGCCTGACGACGGCTTCTTCTTCCGCACCGCCTACCGCAACGACCTCGAGGGCGCTTTCGCTGGTGCCTTCGCCGTCCAGGAGATTCAAGCCAAGACCGTCTACATGATCGACGACGATGAGCCCTTCGGCATAGACCTGGCGGTCGCCGCCCAGCGTGTGATGGAAGCCGGCGGCGTGGAGGTGGTGCGCGAGAGCGTGGCCCAGGGCACCGTTGACTTCAGCGAACTCGCTGCAAGGATAGCAGCGCAGGATCCGGACCTCGTGGGCTTCGCGGGGTTCAACCCGGAGGCAGCCCTCTTCTACCAGCAGCTTCGTGACGCTGGCTACGATGGTCTGTTCGGAGGGACTGACGCCGCCGTGTCCCAGACAGGCTTTGTCGAGCCTGTCGGCGAGGCAGCGGAGGGCGCCTTGTTCACCGGCTGTCAGTACCCGCTGCCCGACGACTTCCTGGCTGACTTCCTCAGGCTCCACGGGCACGAGCCTCAGGCAGCGTGGCCCGGCCAGTACGCGGACGCCGCCACCGTCCTTCTTGACGCGGTGAACGAGGTCGCCGTGGAACAGGAGGATGGATCGCTGGTGATAGAACCTGAGTCGCTCCGCAACGCCGTGCGGGCCACCCACCTCGAAAACGGGATCACCGGCGCGCTGGCGTTCGACTCGAAGGGCGACCGGGTCCCCGAGCCCGGCGACGAACTTCAGCAGCTCATGGACGCCGCTTCTGGGTTTGCAGCCGGCGAGGTTTTCACCCTCCTGGGGCTTATCCCCTGTCAGGTCCAGGACGGCGAGCTCGTGCCCCTGGGCGGCCCCGGAGCCGGAGAGATCAGGCTCCCATAGCGCGCACCGACATCATCGAGACGTCCCGGCCTGCCCTCAGCGACGCCCTAGTCCTCCCACTCCGCACCCTCGAAGTCGGTCATGGTGCGCTCCCGAACCATGGCCACGTACTCAAGCAACTCCTTCTCCACCGCCGGGTCTAGCTCCCGCCGCTCATGCCTCGCCAGGAGATCACGCACCCGCTCCCGCGCTAACTCCAGCGCCGTCCTCGACCCCTTACGCTCCCACGCCTCCCTACCCTCTCTCCGCAGCAACCTCGGCAGGAAATGCTCCCGCCGGTAATGCTCAGCGGTGTGCACCTCAGCCAGATAATGCCCTTGCCAGCCCACCTCCTTGATCAGCTCCAGAGCGATGGTCTCCTCGCTCACCTCGATCCCTCGCGCCAGCCTCAGGGCGAGCCCGCACAGCTCGTCGTCCAGCACCAGCAGAGGGTGACTCTCGGTAATGGTGGATTCCAGGGTGCCGCCGCAGGTGATGAAGTGCACGCCAGCGAGGACCGCCGGCAGCAGCGTGCTGACCCGTTCCAGCATGCACTGGAGGTCCAACGTCTTGGCGTCGGTGGTGCCGCCTGCGCCGCGGCAGGGCAGACCGTAGTAGCGGGCCAGTTGCGCCGCCCCGGCCGTGATCAGGCCGGTCTCTACCGCGCCGAGAGCGACGTTGCCGGTCGCCATGTCCGCGATGGTGGACACGGTGCCATAGAGCACCGGCGTGCCCGGCGCGATGATCTGGGCCAGGGTGATATGGGCCAGGACCTCCGCGTTCTGCTGGGCAAGCAGCCCCGCCAGGGTCGCGGGAGCGGTAGCGCCGGACATCGCCTCCGGCGACATGGCGATGGGCTGACCGTACTCGGCGAAGAGGAACATGCCCTCGAGCTGGAGCTTGATCATCTGGAGGGGACTCATCACCGAGCAGATCCCGAAGAAGCGAGGACGCCTCTTCAACTCCTCCTTCCCACCCACCGCAATCGCCATCATCCGCATCATGTCCTCGCTGGCCATCGCCCCATAGCACCCCATGCCGAAGGACTTGCGACAGTTCTGGGCCCAGGCGAGGATAGCCTCCACGTGGATGGTGGTCATGGGAATGTCGGTGGGCCAGATATCCATCTGGCTGTTGTTGATGTGATCAAGGCCATCGATCAGGCGGAGATGGTTGCGGAGATCCTCGAGCGTGGTGGGCCGAAGCTCCTCCGTCTCCGTATCCACGATGTTCGTCGGCGTGCCCAGCGCGGCGAAATTCACCTCGTCGCTGCCGATCTCCAGGCGGAAGTCCGGGTCCGCCCCGTAGAGCATAAACTCCTTGGGCGCCTGGTCAACGGCCCAGCGCACCAGCTCCTCCGGGATGCGCACCGAACAGGCCGCCTCGTCCACCTGCGCCCCGGCCTCCCGAAAGGCATCCCTCGCCCTCTTGAGGTCCACGCGCAGCCCCATACTCCCCAGGATGTTCATGGAGGCGCCGTCGATCTGCTGCACTTCCGCCGGACTGAGAACCTCGAAGTATGCCGGTTTCACCTCGCCCCCTCACGCGTATTACAGATGCTTAGGGCCTGGCCGACGGCGGACACCTCCACCCACACCTGGGCCACCCCACTGGCCCTTCGCGAGATCACAGGACGGCGCCCTTCGCGCTGTCGGAGACGATGCGCCGGTAGAGATCGAGGAAACCGCCTGTAGCCTTCGGAGGCCGTGGCTTCCAGCGCCCCCTGCGCTCGGCCAGCTCACCGGGTGCGACCAGCAGGTCGAGCCGCCGAGCGGGCACGTCGATCTCGATGAGGTCTCCGTCCTCCACAAGGGCGATGGGCCCGCCATCGGCGGCCTCGGGCGCCACGTGGCCGATGCACGGCCCGCGGGTGGCCCCGGAGTAGCGGCCGTCTGTGATCATAGCCACGGAGTCACCCAGGCCCATGCCCACCAGCATCGCCGCAGGGATGGATAGCTCCCGCATGCCTGGCCCGCCCCGGGGTCCCTCATAGCGGATGACCAGGACTGAGCCGGCCTGGACCTTCCTGCGCAGAAGGTGCTCGCGCACCTCCTCCTCCGAATCGAACACCACCGCCGGCCCGCTGTGGACCAGCATCTGCGGGCTGATGGCGCTCTGCTTCGCTACGGCTCCCTCGGGGGCCAGCGTGCCGCGCAGCACCGCGATGCCGCCCTCGGCCGCCAGCGGCTCGGAGCGGGGTCGAATCACCGTCGGGTCGCCGTTGCGGACGCCAGCGATCTCCTCGGCGATGGTTCGCCCGCTGACCGTCGGACAGCCGGCATGGATGAGGGCCCCCAGCTCCTTCAGCACTGTGCGCACGCCACCCGCCCGCTCAAAGTCCTCCATGAACAGGTCGGATGCGGGCTTGAACGTGGCCAGCAGGGGCGTATCACGATTCAGCCGCTCGAAGTCGTCCAGGCACAGCTCGAGGCCGGCCGCCTGCGCCAGGGCTAGCAGGTGCAGCACCATGTTCGTGGAGCCGCCGACGGCTACCCCTGCCCGGATGGCGTTCTCCAGTGACTGCCTCGTCAGGATATCCAGGAAGCTCCGCCCTTCCTCCACCAGCGCCATCGCCCTGCGACCGGCCTCTCGCGCCAGGTCCAGGATGTTCTGGCCGCTGGCGCAAGTGCTGGCGTTGCCGGACAGCGAAAGGCCCGCCGCCTCCGCCACCACCGCCATGGTATTCGCCGTGCCCATCATGTTGCAGATGCCGGCGCTATGGCAGGTGCGCTCCTCGATCTCGTGCAGCTCCTCCTCTGAGATCCGCCCCGCCTTGAACCGGCCGATGGCCTCCTTCACGTCGCTGGTGCCGCGCGGACCGTCCGCAAACGAAGCCTGCGGCATGTAGCCGCCCGTGAGGAAGACCGTCGGCAGGTCGCAGCGGGCGGCGGCCATCAGGAAGCCCGGCGTCACCTTGTCGCAGGACGAGATCATGACGGCCCCCTGGAACCGGTGGGCCTTCAGCATGAGCTCGACGGAGAAGGCGATGACCTCCCGCGAGGGGAGGATGTAGTGCATGCCGGGCCCCTGGCAGATGCCGTCGCAGCCGGCGATCGTGTTGAACTCCACGGGCATACCGCCGGCCTCCCGGATGCCCTCACGCACCTGCGCCGATAGCCCACGCAGATGGGCGTGCCCGGCGGCCAGCTCGCTCCAGGAGTTGACGATCGCCAGCAGGGGCTTGCGGAAGTCAGCCTCGCTGAAGCCCATAGGCCGGTAGAGGGCGCGCGCATACGTCGACTCGAGCCCCTCCAGCGGTGAGCGGGGCCCCCGCCGAGCTCGACCAGCCATCAGCCCAGCCGTTCCTGCGCGCGCAGCCGCTCGTACTCCGCCCGCCGCTCCGTCAGATACGTAGGGACGGGGACGTCCCACCAGCCCTGCGCGGGGCTTCCAGTATACGGATGCTCGCGGTTGACCAGCGCCTCCACAACCGCAGGCTTCCCCGAGGCGAAGGCCCGCTCGAGGGCTGGCTCGACTTCATCGGCGCGGGAGATGCGCTCGCCGTGGGCGCCGAAGGCCCGCGCCACCTCAGCGAAGTTAGGGCTATAGGGGATACCCTCGCCATCCAGGAAGTCGGTGCTGAAGGCGCGGTCCAGGCCGTACACCTCCATCTGGAGGTCCTTGATCGAGACCCAGCCGCTATTGTTGGCCACAATGATGACCACCGGCAGGTCGTACTGCACGGCCGTGGCCAGCTCCTGCATGGTCATCATGAAGTCGCCGTCGCCGACGATGGCCACGACCTGCTTGTCGGGCCTGGCCAGCTTCGCTCCCAGCGCCGCCGGCAGGGAGAAGCCCATAGTCGAGAAGCCCCCCGTCGTCAGGTGAGTGCGGGGCTCGTAGAAGGGAAACTCCTGTAGGATCTGGGCCTGAGTGTTGCCGGAAGACGAGACCACCACGGCATCGCGATCCAGAAAGCGGCGGGTACGCTTCAGCAGCGAGGAGATCATCATGGGCTCCCGGCTGTCGTCGGCCCAGCGCTCCAGGTGGTCCAGCCACTCCTGGCGCACGCGCTCGATCTCCTGATAGTAGGCGGAGCCCTCGTACTGGCGGCCCTGCTGGGCCGCCTGGAGTCGGCCCAGCAGGGCCCGCAGGGAGGTCTTGGCGTCGCCGACGATGCCCACCTCCACCGGGTAGTTCTTGCCGATCTCGCCTCCATCTATGTCGATGTGTATCAGCCTGGTCGGTGGGATGCTGAAGGCCTTGCCCGGCAGGTAGGAGGAGGCGGTCTCGTCGGCGAAGCGGCAGCCCACCGCCAGGAGCACGTCGGCAGTAGTGCAGAGGTGAATGCCGCACGCCGTGCCCTTGGAGCCGGTGAGCCAGCCGTAGAGGGGGTGGTCGTTGGGAAAGACGTCCTTCGCCTGAAAGGTCGTGACCACCGCCGCGCCGGCCCACCCGGCGACCTCTCGCAGCTCCTCCCAGGCCTCCGCGCCGGCGATGCCACCGCCCGCCAGGATGACCGGCCGCTCCGCCTGCGCCAGGAGTGCCGCGGCCCGCTCGATCTCCGCGGCATCCCCGGCGGGTCCTCCGGCGGCACGTCGCTGCGCCGGCTCTGGCAGTTCAACCTCCACGCTGTCGCACTGCACGTCCATCGGCAGGCTGATCAGGACGGGACCGCGACGGCCCGTCAGCATCTCGTTGAAGGCGCGATGGAGGATAGAAGGCAACTGCGCCGCGTCGCTGGCCAGCCAGTATCGCTTGGTGACAGGGTCCAGGATCCGGGAGAAGCTGGAGTCCTGGCGCCGCTCGATCTCCTGGAGCACCCCCTTCCCGAACATGTGGGTGTGCGCATCGCCGCTGAGGACGAGGACGGCGGTCGAATCGACGTAGGCCGTGGCGACCCCAACGGCGGTGTTGATCGCCCCCGGCCCTATCGACGTGTAGACGGCCAGAGGGCGGCCGGTCATGCGGAAGTAGCCATCGGCGAGGTGGACGGCGCTCATCTCCTGTCGCACCTGGAGCATCCGGATGCGATCCTGGCGGGCCAGGAAGGCATCGACCAGTCCCAGACAGCCGTGGCCGGGGATACCCACGATGTACGGCACCCCCTCGCGGATCAGATACTCCGCTACGATCTCGCCGCCGGTCAGCCGCACGTGACCATGCCCCCTCCCCTGACTAGCCGGTCACCTCGTCCAGATAGACCTCCCGGTGCTCCCGCGCCGACAGGTGCGCAGCCAGCGAGAAGCGCAGGATCTCCCGCGCCTCCGCGCCGGTCAGAGGGCACTCCCGGTCCTCCAGAATGGCGTCGATGAAATCGTGGACGCCGCGCACGAAGCTGCTGGCCCAGTCCGTCTCCAGATCGTGGTACTCGGTGACCTCGCCCTGGCGATACAGCACCACGGCGGGCCGCTCGAGCATGTGGCCGGAGCACTGGTTCACCCACACCAGGCCCTCGCTGCCGGTGATCTCCATCCATTCGTCGTTCGCGTAGTAGTCGGAGCGAACCACCAGGCGAGGATGCCCCACGGTCTCCCAGCAGCCGAACCTTGACCCGTCGCGATACTTCCATATCAGCATGGCGGGAGCGTCCCAGTACATGCCCGGAACCACCTCGGTCTTCTCGATCCAGCCGAACACCTTCTCCACCGCCCCCAGGAAGTACATGGCCATGGAGAACATGTGATAGCCGTGGTCGAAGATGGAGGGGCCGCCACCGCAGCGCGCGTCATCGACCCGCCACATCCAGGCGTCCATGGGCACCGGCCAGCCGTACTCCGGGGAGCCGCCGATCACCTTGAGCCGGATAGACAGCGGCTGACCGATCGCCCCCTCCTCGATGAGCTCCTTGGCCTTCACGTTCGGGGGGTAGTAACGGAAGTTCTCCAGCACGCGCATCTTCCGGCCGGAGCGGGCAGCAGCCGCGATCATCGCATCAGCCTCCGTCAGGTTGATGGCCATGGGCTTCTGGACAGAGACGTGCTTGCCCGCCTCCAGGGAGGCGATGGCCATCTCAGCGTGCAGATGGTGGGGCGTGATCACCTCCACCATGTCGATGGCGCGGTCTTTCAGCAGGTCCCGGTAGTCGGTGCAGTGTTTAGGGGCGCCCCACTCCTCCGCCCGGCCGCGCGCGACCTCCTCTCGCGCATCGCAGACGGCGTACAGTTCGGCCTTGGGGTTGTCGCGATACCCCAGCGCGTGGAGGTCAGCGATGCGGCCCCCTCCGATAAAGGCGACGCGAAGCCTGCCCACGACCGTTCTCCCCAGGATTCTTCGAGGCTACACCGGGAACGCTACCCCAGCGCCTCAGCCGGGTCAAGAGGCCGCTGCTGCCGCTATGTACGCCCCCACAGTCTCTATTCAGCAGCGAGCGAAAACCGCGTCAAGGCGACCGAAGCATGAACCCGGACCGATGGCCGGGCACCCGATTGCAGGCGCGCCCTACGGGGGCCAGGCGAGGTCGCCCACGGTACCGCTGCGGTTTCGGTACTCCCAGTTCCTCCCCAGGTCGTTGTATCTCCACAGCTCCGTATTGGCGATCTTGAGATCGCGCAGGAACGGCACTGGCGAATTCTCGATGCGCTGCGGATTCGTGCCGTCCCTACCGATGGTCAGCGACCCCTTGAGCTCGCCGAACGGCATGGTGATGTGATAGTTCGGTCCGTCGAGCGAGATGTCGATAGGCACGAACTTGACCCCGCGCGACTCCCTCACCGGCAGCGGCAGGCTCGTCGTCACGAACGCCTCGAGGATCGGGCGCTGCTCCTCCGTCGCGTTCTCGCTCACGTAGACCGCCGCCGCCGTGCCCGAGACGGGCAGGTCAGCGGCCCGCGTGGAGAGGATATCCGCCACGCTGATGATCCGGACGCCGGCCATATCGACACCGTTTATCTGCCCCTCCCTGATGTCGTACACGGCGAAGTTGCGGCAGGGGCTTTCCATGTCGCGTCCGAAGTAGAGCGGGCAGTGGCCCTCCGAGGCGCACCCCTCGTACCACACCCCCCGCAATCGCCAGCCCGGCTGGATAGTTACGTCTTGCGCTCCCATTCTCTATCACTCCTTTCATGCCGCTTCATCTGCTATCCCCACCCCACTCTCACCCGCTATCCAGATTCGCCCTTCAGCCTACATTCACGTGAATGACACCGCCGGACCTGCGCTCGCTAGCCACGGCGCTCCATCGCCTGAGTCTCCGCCCGGCCGCCGCCAGGTGAAGTCCGCCTGCTACGCCTCTCCGCTCAGGAGGTCCGCTACCATCTCCGCGGTCTTCCCTGCCACCTCGCAGGCCTTCTCAGCCGCTGGAGTGGAGAAGAACTCGATGGCAGCCTGCATGTCGCCCCAGTCAACTCCTGAGATCTCATCGCAGGCAGTAGTGCCGAATTCCTCCTCAAATCTTCGAACCAGGGCCTGGGCAAGCATGAACCCCTTCATCAGGCCCCCAAGCCCCTCTTCGCTGCGAGCGCGACCGTGCACCATCCCTAGGACCATCACTCCCGCCGCTAGTGCCCCACAGCTTTTCCCTAGGCCCAGCCCAGCACACAGCGGCCCAGCCGCCTTGAAGAGCAGCTCATCTTTCAAGCCGAGAAGCTCTTAAAACGTGTGCAGCACCGCCTGACTGCACCCGTGGAACTCGCATTCGTACTTGTAGGCCCTCTCCCGTGCCTCCCTCTTGAACTCCTCCGGCGAGCGCATGATGTCGCTGTCTGTCATTCTGGCGGCCTCCTGTCGGGCGCGCCGCACGCCGCCGGCAGCACGCAACTCGCCACAGCAGCCGCCACAGCGAGCACCACGCCGCCAGGGACGAATAGTAGGCGTCTCATCGCAGTCTCCCCTCAGGCCCGCCGCAGAGAACCGTTACCTGCGGCCGAAGCCCGATCTTACCCATTGCCCAAGAGTTTGGCCAGCTCGTGAGCCCAGCTGTGGTAGCGCCGAATCCTTTCCCTATCAGGCGCATAGGAGGGCTCAGCATGGTGGGCGGGACTCGTGGTTTCGAAGGTTCCGGAGATCCTGTCCACCAAACTGGCTTCGACGCCACACTCGACGAGCAGTTTCCGTACCTTGACAGCATCCAGCCTGTGCGAGCTGGTGTGGACGCCTCTCCGCCTGAGGCACACCTCTGGCACGATCTCCTCGATAGCGATCCGAATCTCTTCTTCGGCTCGCTGCAGCGTGGTGGTGCTTGCTGTCGGGTCTTTCAAGATGGCATCCACTTCCTCCAGCCGCCGGGCCCACTTGACCCAGGAAACCTCAGAGATCTCCGGCCCCGCTTTGGTGTAACCCGTGATTTCGTAGTACCAGCCGTTCAGGGATCGGCACCCCTTGCAGACCCGCTCAATCCACACTTTGTTGTGCGACAGGAGAATCACTTGCTTCCCGCGTTCGACTAGCCTTCTTATCACCTGTATGAATTGGGTTTCGTGTTCGGCATCCCACGACTGGATCGGGTCATCAATAACTAGGAACTCGAACGGGGAGTCACCCTTCAAGTTCTCCGCAATACTCACGCACAGGCCCAGCGCGTTCAATTTCGACTCGCTAAGAGAAGATACCGCGCTGACCAGTTCCTCCCCATAGGATACTGCCTTGATCTGAACTCGACGGCCTTTGAGCGCACCGCTTGCCGTCCGTTCCATGTCAAATCCATCAAAGTGGACGTCCGGGTCACCGGTCGTTCTGATCTCGCCATACCATTTCATTACCTCCGACGAAAGATCGCCCGAGACAGCCTCAAACACCTTGTTTGCCACATACTGGTCGACGCTTTTTCGGAGGTCCTTCAGGCTGCCCAGAACCGCGTCGATCCGGAACTTCCTCTGAATATCACGCCGCCGGCCCAAGAGATCTATCAGGACACTGATGTCCTCGGTCCCCGCCAGTGCGTCCAGTTCGTGTTGCAGAACTTGCTCGGCATCAGACATGGCGGACTCATTCTTTGAGACTGCCTGCGCAAATGAACGTGCCTTGGCAATGTATTTCACCAGGCCCGCTCCGAGCGCCTTGGCGAGCGCTGCGTCTTCTTTGGCCTCGCTTATGGAGCTCTCGACGTTGTCCAGTGCATCGCAGGCTGTAGCGTATGAGTCTTCCAACTGCCCTGCGGCAGACTCGAGTCGCGGGACTGCAGTCTCGACACCTGCGAAATGTGACCTGTGTTTCGGGACGAGTATGCTCTTGATGTTGGGCAGAGAAGCCTGCAATGCGTGGAGCGATTCCACGTTCTTGCTGTGGCGCTCGTGATATTCGGAAAGCCTGTTCCTCAACTTGCCTAGACTCTGCTCCACTTTGTGCCGTTGGTCTTTCAATGCTGCGGCGCCCTGCTTCTCTCGCGTGGCGCGCTCATGCTCGGCGCGGATATGGTCCGAGACAGCATCGCCAACCGCCTGACCGCAGAATGGACATCTTCCCGGCGTCTGGGCCAGGAGTGCAAGGCCCAAGTCGTAGAAATCGGCCCGGTCCAGTACATGCTGCACCGTAGCCAGCGCGATTAGCCCAACATAGTCTTGGACGAAAGGCTCGGTGACGCAGCCAAGGAAGAACTGCTCCTCCTCGGAGTTGCCACTCTTCTGTGCGGGTGAGTAGCTGGGGAGCGCGATATGGCCTTTGAATACCTTGCCGACTGCTTCCTCCCGCATGTCTGAGAGTCTGGCAGCAACGGCCCCCTCGTCCGTATCAGGAGGAACCCTTTGCTTGCATTCGGTTGCGATCAACTCGTAGGTTTCGTCTAGGCTAGCCGCCCCCTTCCGAAAGGCCTTGGCAATCACAGCGAGCGACGGTTGGGCGTCTAAGCGTTCTCCAATGCCTCCGATCGCCCCGACAAGTCCCTGGACCTCGTCAGGAATGGCAGCGTCCGGCTTGGTACAGAGAGAGACAACATCTCGCTGGATCCGTTCCAGATCCTCCAATCCAAGAAGGCTGGCGAACCCTTGAAAGCGCTCATCGGGCTTCACTAGAAGCAGCCGCTTGAGAGCATGTTGGAGGACAAATGGTCTAGGCAGTTCGGACGGATCGCAGGGCAAAGGCCACGTTTCGGCCTCGGCGCCGTTGACGAGTCTCCTTATGGAATCGTCCTCTCCCAGTTCTGCTCGGAATTCGGCCTCCGATGGCCCATCCACAAAGATGACTTTCACGAAAGGCACAAGGCACTTCGGCAGATGGACGTTCCGGTACGAACCTTTATACTCGTCTTTCGAGTAAGCAGCCCCCTCGACCTTTGACGTGATACCATACAGCAGCCACTCCAAAGCTTCCGAGATGCTGGTCTTACCGTAGCTGTTCGGTGCATAGATCAAAGTGAGGCCCTCGTGGAACTGTATACCTCGCTCCGCGTTGAACCCTCGAAACCCCTGGATGGTGATGGACCTAATCTTCACTGGTCACAACCTCCCTCAGGATCTTCGCCAGTTCGGATTCCATGGACTGCACGGGGTTCTCCCCTCCGTAGGCTTGGATTAGGCGCTTGTGGATGGGATCAGGCAGTTCGTCCAACAGATCGTCCAAGAATTGCTTCAGGCGAGCGTCCTGTGGCGTTGCTTGGCCAGTCATGATCTCCTCTCCTGAGTCGCAGCCCGCCGGTCGCCGCCGCACCCGATAGCCAGCACCGCCACCAGGCCGATAACCATGACTACTAGCCGTCTCATCGCAGCCCCCTTCTCGCTTCACCCGTGAGCGCCGGAGCCATTATACCAGCTTCTTTCCTTTCCGCCCCTTCCCCCACCCAACGGCTCCCCGGCTGGGCCGCCCCGTTCAAGCCGCCCACCACCCGCCCCCCGGGAACCTTTCTCCCCCCTCCTTCGTCTCCTACCACAGATGGTGCAGGGAAGGCCCCAATTCCCCTTCGCCGACGCACCGCCGACAATTACGGCGGCTGGATGAGCGCCCACGCGAGGACACAGGAGACGAACCATGAGATACGCGCCATTCTCGACAATCCCCCTTGCTCTTGCCGTCCTCCTGCTGTTCGGGCTCGGCTCGGCCTGTTCGGAGCCCGAGTCGGCCATCGACGGCTACGTCGCCCTGGTACCCCGCGTCCTGCGGCCGGGCGAGCACGAGGCCGTCTCCCTCACGCTCTTCAGCGGCGACAAGCTGGCCGGGGGCCAGGCCCAGGTGTCGCTGCTTCACGACGGCCAGGAGGTCCTCGCTGCAAGCGCCCTCGTCGACGGTAAGGGCACCATCGAGTTCGAGGTGCCCCCGCTCCCCGACGGCGACTACGAGCTCACCGTCCGCGGCGAGGGATTCGCCGACAGCGCCAAGGTCCGCGTGGAGGAAGGCTCCCTCCTCTTCCTGGAGACCGACAAGCCCATCTACAAGCCCGGCCAGACCCTCCACATAAGGGTCATCTCCCTCGACTCGGAGCTCAAGCCGGTGCAGGTCGACGCCACCGTCGACATCCAGGACGCCAAGGGCACCAAGGTCTTCAAGAAGGCCGTTCGGACCGACGAGTACGGGACGGCCACCCTCGATCTCCCCATCTCCGACGAGCCCAACCTCGGCGTCTGGAAGGTCACAGTCCAGGCCGGCGAGCGAACCGCCGAGCTGGACGTCCGTGTCGAGGAGTACGTCCTCCCGAAGTACGAGGTGAAGGTCGACCTGCCCAGGGAGTGGTTCCTTGTCGATGAGCCCATCCAGGGCAAGGTCAGCGCCGAGTACAGCTACGGCAAGCCCGTCCGCGGCGAGCTCCACATCGTCGCCACCCGCTACGTCGGGCAGTGGGAGGAGTTCGCCAGCTTCTCGACTGAGATCGACAGCGAGGCCGAGTTCGACCTGCCGGCCGTGGAGTACGTGGCCGGCGTCCCCGAGGCCCGAGGCATGGGCAACGTCAGCCTCGACATCACCGTCGAAGAGCGCGCCACCGGCTACGAGGAGAAGACCACGCGCCTCCTCACCGTATCCGAGTCCCCTCTCTCGATTCAGATCATCCCGGAGAGCTCTGCTTTCAAGCCCTCGCTGCCGTTCACCTTCCTCCTCGTCACGGAGACGCCGGACAACCAGCCGCTGGACGCCGAGGTATCCATCGACATCACCTACCTCGACGAGGACCTCAACGTGGTGGACGAAGAGAGCGAAAAGATCGACAGCAAGAACGGTACCGCCCTCCTCCAGGTCACCCCGCCCGAGGAGGCCGTCGCCATGATGGTGGACGCCTACTCAGACGACGCATACGCCTTCGTCGCTCTTGACGCCGCCTACTCCCCTTCCGGCAACTTCATCCACGTCGAGCAGGTCAGCGAGGGGCCCCTAACCGTCGGCGACGAGGTCGAATTCAAGGTCCACTCCACCCGCGAGGCGGCCAACTTCTACTACGAGGTCCTCTCCCGCGGCCGGGTCGTCTTCACCAACTTCACCAACTCGGATGAGATCTCGTTCAGCACCACACCGCTGATGGCTCCCGCCTCCAGGCTGCTCGTCTACCAGATCCTGCCCAACAGCGAGGTCGCCGCCGACTACATCCCCTTCGACGTGGAAGGCGACTACCCGCACAGCGTCGAGGCCGCCTTCAGCCAGCAGCAGGTCGAGCCCGGCGAGGCGCTGGACATCCTGGTGCGCGCCGAAGGGCCGGCAAAGGTCGCCCTCGTCGCCGTGGACCGCTCCGTCTTCATCCTGGCCGAGAACCGCCTCAACCTCCAGCAGGTCTTCGACGAGCTGGAGCGCCTGTACATGGAGCCCCAGGCCGAGCTTCACGAGGCCTCACCCTACGAGCTCATCACCACCAGAGGAGCCCAGGAGACCTTCGCCGACGCCGGCCTCCTCGTCCTCAGCAACAAGAAGGTGCCCGAGGGCAAGGAGTACAGGCACGAGTTCGAGATGTTCGAGGAGGGAGGCCTCCTCGAGGCCGTGCCGGCGGCCGCCCCGCGAGGCCTCGCGCCGCAGGGCACCCCCACGGCCGACACCACCGCCGGCCTCGCCGAGGTGCAGCGCATCCGCCAGTACTTCCCCGAGACCTGGATCTGGACCGAAGTCGTCACCGACGCCCAGGGAAGCGCCTCCCTCTCGGTAGAGGCGCCCGACAGCATCACCACCTGGGTCCTGCGCGCCGTCGCCCTCTCGCAGGAGAAAGGCCTCGGCATGGCGGAGAGCGAGCTGGTCGTCCTCCAGCCCTTCTTCATCCAGGTCGACCTCCCCTACTCGGCCATCCGGGGCGAGGAGTTCCCCGTCAAGGTAGCCCTCTACAACTACTTGGACGAGCCGCAGGAGTTCCTGGTCGAGATGGAGGGGGCCGACTGGTTCGACGCCCTCGGCGCCACCAGCGATTCGCTGACCGTGCCGGGCAACGACCTCGGCGCCGTCGAGTTCACCATCCGCCCGACCGGCCTCGGCGTGCAGGACATCAAGGTGACCGCCCGCAGCAGCGAGGCCGCCGATGCCGTCGTCAAGAACCTGATCATCGCCCCCGAGGGCGTCCGCCGCGAGCTGGTCGAGAACCTCGTGCTCGCCGCCGGCAGCTCCGAGACCCTGGACACCTCCGTGCCCCGCCCTATCGTCGACGGCTCCGCCCGCGCCTACCTCGCCCTTACCTCCAGCTTCCTCACCCAGACCATCGAGGGCCTCGACGAGCTGCTCCAGATGCCATTCGGCTGCGGCGAGCAGAACATGGTCCTCCTCGCTCCCGACGTCTTCATCTCCCGCTACCTCCAGGAGACCAACCAGATCAAGCCGGAGATCATGGCCAAGGCCGAGATGCTGATGATCACCGGCTACCAGCGCGAGCTAACCTACCGCAGGAGCGATGGCAGCTTCTCCGCCTTCGGCGAGAGCGACGACGAGGGAAGCCTCTGGCTCACCGCCTTCGTCCTCAAGACCTTCTCCCAGGCGAAGGACCTCATCTACGTCGATGAGAGTGTCCTCGACGAGGCCAAGGAATGGATCACCGCTCAGCAGCAGCCCGACGGCTCCTTCGAGTCCGTGGGCTTCGTCCACCACGAGGACATGATGGGCGGCGTCCAGGGCAAGACGGCGCTGACGGCCTACGTCGCTACCGCCCTCACCGAGGCAGCCGAGACCGCCAGCTCGGCCACGGCAGTCGAGTACCTGGAAGGCCAGCTCGATGAGATAGACGACCCCTACACGATGGCCATCGTCGCCTACGCGCTCGAGCTCGCCGAGAGCCCCGCCAGGGATGAGGCCCACGACCTCCTCATGGAGATGGCGGAGGAGGACGAGGACGGCCTCCACTGGGGCGGCGAGATCGAGCCCCTGCCGCTGCCGGAGGAGCAGGATGACTTCCTGCCCATGCCCCCCGAGTTCCCGCAGAGCACGGTCATCGAGGCCACCGGCTACGCCACCCTCGCCCTCACCCACCACGGCGACCGCCTCAACGCCTCCCGGGCCGCCAGGTGGCTCGTCACTCGCCGCAACGCCTACGGCGGCTTCGGCTCCACCCAGGACACCGTCGTCGCCCTCCAGGCCCTCACCGAGCAGGCCGTCGGCGCCGCCTCCGACGTGGACCTCAACGTCACCATCACCGCTGGCGACGAGATCAGCGAGCTCAAGATCGGCCCGGAGAACTTTGACGTGCTCCAGGTCGTGGAGGTCCCGGTCGATGCCCAGGTCGAGGTCCAGGCGGAAGGCACGGGAGAGCTCGTCGTCCAGAAGGTCGTCCGCTTCAACCTCCCGCAGGCCGAGGAGGAGGGCGGCGTCTTCAGCATCGACGTCAACTACGGCACCGAGCGGGTCGAAGTGAACGACACGATCACCGTGGACGTCGAGGTCGAGTTCGACCCGCCCATCCCCCTCGAGGCCGGCATGGTCGTCCTCGATGTCGCTGTCCCCACCGGCTTCGAGCCCGTGGCCGAGTCGATCGAGGAGGCCGTAGAGGCCGAGCCCAGGATGAAGCGATTCGACGTGGCCGCGCGCAAAGTCATCTTCTACATCGAGGACATGGAGCCCGGCGAGAGCGTCTCCTTCACCTTCGAGGCAAAGGCCCTCTATCCCGTCAAGGCCAAGGGCGTGACCTCCGAAGCCTACTCCTACTACAGGCCCGACTGGAGAGGCGAGACCCTCGGCACCGACATCACCGTCGCAGGCAGTCAGTGAGGGGGAGTGCAGAGGGGCTGTGCCCCTCTGCCGGGGGTCTGGGGGTGTCCCCCAGACTCCAAATGCACCCCGAGGGCGGGCGGGTGGGCAGAACCACCCGCCTTCTGCAATAGCCCCCAAAGTCCGCAGCACCTTCTCCCGCATCAGTGAGCCGCGGCTTCATGGTCATCCACAGAATAACCCGACACGACCCTGGGGGAGTGCAGAGGGGGCCTGCCCCCTCTGCCGGGGGTCTGAGGGTGTCCCCCAGACCCCAAATACATCTCGAGGGCGGGCGGGTGGGCAGAACCACCTCACTTCTGCAGCACGCTCTGAAGTCCGCAGCACCGCATCTCAGCCCCCATCTGCTAGAATGAGCCGAGAAGACGGCCAGGCGAGCGACAGCCTCGACTCAACGGCTCGACCCGCCGGGAGGCACCTTGGCAGCTCCCCCCCAGGACGAATCGGCACTCGTCGCCCGCAGCCAGGCAGGCGACCTCTCCGCCTTCAACCAACTCGTGGAAGCCTACCAGGGCCGCGTCTACAACCTCTGCCTCCGCATGCTCAGGTCAGCCCAGGGCGCCGAGGACGCCACCCAGGAGGCCTTCCTGGCTGCCTATCGGCACATCCACTCCTTCCGAGGCGGTGCCTTTCGCGCCTGGCTCCTGCGCATCGCCGCCAACGCCTGCGCCGACGAGCTTCGCCGCCGCCGCCGCCGCCCCCAAGTCTCCCTGGAGCAGGCGTCCGAGGACCAGGAGCGACCCCTCGATGTGCCCGACCCCGGGGAGACGCCCGAGGACTTCGCCCTCCGAAACGAGCTCAGTCAGACCATCCAGGCCGGTCTCATCACCCTCCCGCCGGACCAGCGCCTCGCCGTCGTCCTCTGCGACGTCCACGGCCTCAGCTACGAGGAGATCGCCGAGACCGCAAGCGTCTCCGTCGGCACCATCAAGTCACGCATCAGCCGTGGCCGCGAGCGCATGCGCCGCTACCTGGCCGCTCACAGGGAACTGCTGCCCGACACCATCCGTCATACAGAGTAGGAGCTCCCTAACAGGAGCGTCGTAGCCATGAATCCGCTGACACCGATCCAAACCCTGGCCTGCCTCCTCCGCCACCCAGTGCGGCGGGAGGACCTTTCGGCCTACCTGGACGACCGCCTCGCTCCGCCCCAGCGCAGCCGCGTGGACGAGCATCTCGCCGCCTGCGACCGCTGCCGCCGGGAGCTCGAGGATCTGCGCGCTGTCGTTCGCGCCCTTCGCGGTCTCCCCCAGGCGCCGGTCCCCCGCTCCTTCCGCCTCTCCCCGGCGCAGGTGGAGACTGCGCGCCCGGCCGCTCGCCCGACTTGGGCCTACGGTGCGCTCGGGACAGCCACCGCAGCAGCGACCATCCTCTTCGTCGCCCTCCTCAGCGGCGACCTGCTTACCCTGGAACGCGCGGAGGAGGAGGAAGCGAAAGCGCCCGTCGTCGCCACCGCCCCGGCAGCCCTCATGGGTCGGCAGGACCAAGAAGCCGCCGAGGCCGGCGAAGCGCTGCCGGCCGAGGAGGACCGGGCGGCTGAGGAAGCCCCGCCGCCGCAGCCCACCCTGGAAGCGGCACCACCAGCAGCGACGCCTCCAGCTACGGAGGCGCCGCCAGAGGCCTCCGCTCCCGCCGTGCCCACTCAGCCGCCGGAGGCCGAGGAGGCGGAAAGACCGGCCCCAACCGAGGACGAGGACGGCGGCATAGGCCGCGTCGCCCTCCGCGTCGGCGAGGCCGCAGCCGCAGCGCTGGCCCTGGCTGCTCTGGGCGGCTTGCTCGTCCTGCGGCGCCGCCGCGCACGCACGTGAAACGAGGGTCACCGCAAACGACCCCTCGAACATCATACGTAAGGAGGTAACCTGAGATGACGAACCGAAGAGAACTGTTCATCGCTATGGCGGCTCTCGCCCTCCTGGCCTTTGCCCTGGTCGGCTGCGAGTCACAGGAAACCATCACGGTGCCCCCCGGCGCTCAAGCCGAAGGCATCAGCGTCTCCGGCAGCGGCTCTGCCTTCGGCGCCCCGGACGTGGCGCTGATCCAGCTTGGCGTCTCCGTGCTCAAGCCTTCAGTGAAGCAGGCGCGCGAGCAGGCCGCCTCCGCCATGCAGGACGTGCTGGACTCGATGAAGGACAACGGCATCGACGACGAGGACATCCAGACCACCCGTTTCTCCGTCCAGGCAGAGTACGACTACGACGAGGGCCGCCAGACCCTTCGCGGCTTCCGCGTCATTAACGTCGTCACCGCCAAGCTCCGTGACATCGACAAGACCGGCGACGTCCTGGACGGCGCCATCAAGGCCGGTGGTGACCTCGTCGAGGTGCAGAGCGTTAACTTCACCATCGATGACCCCGACGAGCTCCGCGAGGAAGCCCGCCGCGAGGCCGTGGAGGACGCCCGCCAGAAGGCCGAGACCCTCGCCGAGCTGGCCGGCGTCAAAATGGGCAAGCCCCTCTCCATCTCCGAGAGCAGCGGGCCCACGCCCGTTCAATACCGCGGCGCGACGGAGATGGCAGTCCCTCTACCAGAGGCACCGCCCACCCCCATCGAGGTCGGCGAGTTGGAGGTGTCCATTGACGTCCAGATCGTCTACGCCATCGAGTGACCGCCCCCCGACGCGGCGGCGCCACAAGAGGCCCTCGCCCTCCGCCCGTCACAGCGTTGACTTCCCACGCGGCTGAGAGTAAGCTCTCTCCAGTCTTTCCACGGGATAGCGGCTGCGTCGCTACCGTGGCAAGGAGGCCAGGTCCCATGCAACACCGTTTGCGCCCCACGCTGCTTCTCCTGGGCGTTATCACCCTTGCCGTCCTCGGCACGGGGGCGAAGTGCGCCATCGGCAGCGTCACCCACGTCAGAGATGGCGACACCTTCGTGGCCCGCGTCACCTGGCACGACGCGGAATACGCGTGCCGCATCGTCGACGGCCAGTTGCACACCATTCGCCTCATCGGAGTGGACACGCCCGAGACCGTCCATCCTAGAAGGAGTCCGGAGTGCTACGGCCCCGAGGCGGCGACCTTCACCAGGAACCTCCTCCAGGGGCGGAACGTCTGCCTGCTGCAGGATGTCTCCTGCCGCGACTGGTATGGACGGCTGCTCGCACACGTGTGGGTGGACACCGACCCCAACCATCCAGGCTGTGAGACCTTCTTGAGCGCGGAGTTGGTCCAGCAGGGGTATGCCCGTGTGAAGACCTATCCACCGGACACGGCCTTCAAGGATCTCCTCAAATCCCTGGAGTGCGAAGCGTACCAGGCTCGACGTGGCCTGTGGGGAGCCTGCGACTACCCGCCGCCCACCGGCTGCGGACTTACGCCTACCCCGCCGGCGCCTACGCCCACACCTACGCCTACACGTACACCCACGCCTACGCCCACATCTACACCCACACCTACGCCTACCCCATCACCATCTACGCCCACTCCGTAGGCGACCGACCCCTGCGGCCCATGCGCCGCCACCGCCTGCAATTGCTCTGATCGCCACCCCACGCACGCGTGGCATCGAGGCCAGTCGGCACCCCTCGCCTTCGCCACGCACTCTCTATCCCCTCCACACCGCCTGTGGTAGGATATTGCCCCCACGGTCCCGAGTCGCGGTTCCGGAGGACACGCATGGAGCCCTCGACGCAGCAGTTGCTGGAGATCTACACCAACATGGTCCGCTCGAGGGCCTTCGAGGAGCTCATCATCTCCCTTGTGCCCCAGGGCAAGATCCCCAGCACATGGATGAGCGGCATCGGCCAGGAGGGCACCGTGGGAGCCGTCGGCCAGCTCAGGCCAGACGACTACGTCACCTACACCCACCGCGGCGCCTACTGCTTCATCTGCCGGGGCATGGACCCACGCAGGCTGCTCGCGGAGCTCTACGGCAAGAGGACAGGGTACTGCAAGGGGAAGGGGGGCCGCCACATCGCCGACCCGGAGCACGGCGTCTTCGGCAAGAGCGGCACCATCGGCGGGCACGCCCCCATCGCCGTCGGTCTCGCCACGGCCATCCAGATCAGGGGTGGCGACCAGGTCGTCATGTCCTTCTTCGGGGACGGCGCCAGTAACCGCGGCACCACCCACGAGTCCATGAACATGGCCGCCGTGTGGAAGCTCCCCATCGTCTGGGTCTGCGAGAACAACGGCTACGCCGGCCTAAGCCCCGCGTCCTTCTCGACTGCAGCGAGTGACATCGCCGACATCGCCACCTCCTACGGGATGCCCGGAGTAAGCGTCGATGGAAACGACGTGCTCGCAGTCTTCGAGGCGGCGCAGCAGGCGGTTGGCCGCGCCCGGGCAGGCGAAGGGCCCTCCCTGGTCGAGCTCAAGACGTATCGCATACGGTCGTTCGCCGAGGGCCTGGTCGACTCCCGCGACCCCCATGAGGTGGAGGCCTGGAAGCAGAGGGACCCCATCGAGGCCTTCCGCCGCCAGCTTCTGGAACAGGGCGTCCTGACTGAGGAGACGCTAGCCCGCATCCAGGAGGACGCGCAGCAAGAGATGCAGGCCGCACAGAGCTTTGCGGAGGAGAGCCCGTTGCCGGACCCCGAAGAGGCCTTCGAGGACCTCTACGCCTAGACCATGCGCGACATCAACTTCACCCAGGCCGTAAACGAAGCGCTCCGCGAGGAGATGCGGAGGGACCAGTCCGTGTACATCCTCGGACTCGGTCTCTACTGGGGCTTTGGGGGCCCCGGCCCGACATCTGGCCTCCTGGAAGAATTCGGCGCGTCGCGCGTGAGGACCGCCCCCCTAAGCGAGACGGCCATCGCCGGCTCCTGCGTCGGGGCAGCCCTGGCTGGCATGCGACCCGTGGCCCAGCTCAGCCTGGCCGACTTCGTCTTCTGCGCCCTGGACGAGATCATCTCCAAGGCGGGAAAGTGGCGCTACACTCACGGGGCCAGCGGCGGCATGACCCTGCCCATCGTCTTCCTGGAGACCATCGGCGGCTATGTCAGCGCCGCCTCCGAGCACTCCCAGTCGCCCCTGGGACTCTACATGCACGCACCCGGCCTGAAGATCGCCGTGCCCACCACCCCCTACGACGCCAAGGGCTTGCTGAAGACGGCCATCAGGGACGATAACCCGGTGCTCTTCTTCATGCACAAGCGTCTGATGGGCAGCGAGAGCCCCGTGCCCGAGGAGGACTACAGCGTGCCCTTCGGCGTCGCCGAGGTCAGGCGGGAGGGGCGTGATGTCACCGTGGTGGCAACGTCCTACATGGTGACGCTCGCCCTCCGGGCCGCCGCCGCCCTGGAGGAGCGAAACGTAGACGTGGAAGTCATCGATCCGCGCACCCTGGAGCCCCTGGACATCGACACCATCGTCCGCTCGGTGCGCAAGACCGGGCGCCTCGTCGTCGTGGACGAAGACACTGAACGCTGCGGCATAGGCGCCGAGATCGGCATGCAGGTGGTGGAGCACGCATTCGACGCTCTCAAGGCCCCTGTTCAGCGAGTCGCCAACCCAAACCTGCCCATCCCCTACAGCCGTCCCCTGGAACGAGCCGTCCTGCCCTCAGCGGAGAAGATAGAACAGGCCGTCTTGCGCACGCTGCCCGCCTGACGGCAAGCTATTGCCCCACGCAGATGATCTCCCGGTCCCCCGCCTCGTTCCAGGACCGCTCCGACGGGACGAGGATGTCGCTCGCTTCTGGCGGGCACCGCTCGTTCGCGATGCTGTTCATTTCGTCCAGGCCCGGAAACTCGGAATCCTCAGAATCCTCGACATCGAACAGGGCCAGGACCCGCCCGTAGTGGGGCTCCGAGCAATCCACCCGCTGCACCGTGCCGATCTCCGTGAACTCTTCCGTCAGATTGGGATCTTCTATGCAATCCCCCACCTTTAGCTCGAAGACTGAAGTGCCCATGCAAGCTGCCGCCGTGAGGACCACAAGGGCAGCCCCGGCAACCCATGCGGTCGCCCGTAACGAGTGCTTCACGTGGTCACCTCCTCTGTCCTAGCGACCCCTGTCAGCGCATGGGTCGCCGGGAGCCTCACACGCTGAGGATGTGCACGGCGGTTGCGGCGGCCTCGCCGCGCACCATGCCCCCGCCGTTCTCCGTCAGCCCGACCTTCGCTCCCTCCACCTGGCGGTCGCTGGCTTCGCCGCGGAGCTGCTGGAAGATCTCGTAGATCTGGGCCACACCCGTCGCGCCCACGGGATGCCCTTTGGATAGCAGGCCCCCGCTGGTGTTCACGGGGATCCTGCCGCCCAGCTCCGTGACCCCTTCGTCGATGAGGCGACCGCCCTCCCCCTCAGGGCAAAGGCCGAGCTCCTCGTAGATGAAGACCTCTGCGGGAGCGGTGGCGTCGTGCACCTCCATGACGTGGATATCCTCCGGCCCGATGCCCGCCATCTCGTAGGCGCTGCGCGCCACCCGCTCGCTGATGCCCGGCGGCCGCGCGTCCTTGCCCGTGCCGAGCGCTGTCCCCCGCACCCACACTGGCTTCGTCGTGTACTGACGCGCCTTCTCCTCGCTCACCAGGATGGCCGCAGCAGCCCCATCCCCGATAGGCGAGCACATCAGCCGCGTCAGCGGCTCCGCCACCAAAGGCGAGGCCAGGATCTCCTCCAGCGTGTACACCTCCCGATACTGGGCGTGAGGATTCAGGCTGCCGTGGTAGTGGTTCTTGACCGCTATTTTGGCGAACTGCTCCTTCGTGGTGCCGTAGCGCTGCATGTGGAACCGCGCTCCTGCCGCATACAGGTCCATGAAGACGCTGCGCGACTTGCCGGGCTCGCCCCCCTCCTGCGTGCCTCCTCCCTTCGCCTCCTCCTCCGCCTTCGCCTTCTTCTGCGCCTCCGCCAGGCCGGCCAGCATCTGCTGCACCAGCTCCACGTCGGTCCCGGCCATGAACGAGGCGAACACTCGGCTCTTGTCCTGCTGGTACATCTTCTCCATGCCCACCGCGAGCGCGATGTCGTACATGCCGGAGGCGACGTACAGCCAGGCCAGTTGGAAGGCGGTAGACGAGCTGGCGCAGGCGTTCTCAGTGTTCACCATGGGGATCTCTTGGATCCCCATCTCGCGCAGGACCACCTGCGCGCGCACGCATTCCTGCCCCGTGCTAAGGCCGGCGGCCGCGTTGCCCACCACGGCCACCTCCGGCACCGATCTGTCCATGCCGGCGCACTCCAGGGCCGCATCGACGGCCTCCCGCGCCAGGTCCTTGAGGCCCCGGTCCAGGTACTTCCCGAACCGCGTCATGCCCCCACCCACCATGGCAACGTTCCGCATAGTCCCCTTCCTTTCGGCTACTCAGAGAGCAGAGCCTGCGGCCGTCGCAGCCGGGCCTGCGCTCAGTACGCCTGAATGAGCCGGTGGGCCCCGGCCAGGGACAGGACGGTATTGCAGCCGTCCTCGATCATGGAAGCGCGGGCGTCCCTGAAGAGCTTCTCCACGAGCATGTCCTTGCAGAGACCGTACCCCCCGAAGAGCTGCATCGCATCATTGGCTATCGAGAAGGCGGCGTTCGTGCAGAAGACCTTCGCTGCGATGGAGTAGTGCGCCGCCGGCGGGATCGTCGTGCTGTTGTAGATCGACGCGGCCCGGGAGAGAGCCCTGGCCGCTTCGACCTTCGTAAACATGTCGAACAGCTTCAGCTGAACCGCCTGATGCTCGCAGATAGGCTTCCCGCCCTGTACGCGCTCCTTGCAGTAGTTCAGAGCCTCCTCGAAGGCCGCCCGGGCGACCCCCGTGAAGGTGGTTGACATCCCCGCATTGGCACCGGAGATGACCGCCTCGCCTATCATCGGGTAGGCCTCGGGCTCGATCAGCATGTAGTCCTTGGGGATCCTGACGTCGTCGAAGAAGATCTCTCCCTGGTTGAGGTCGCGCTGGCCGAGCTTGTCCAGCGGCGGGCCTTTGGACACCCCGGGAAGGTCCATGGGGACCACACACACCCCCGTTCCGCGCGTCCCGTCCGGAGACTCCACGGCCAGGAAGACCAGGGCGTGCGTAGCGATGGTGCCGTCGGACACCCACGCGGACTTCTGCCCGTTGATGACCCAGCTATCCCCGTCCCGCTTTGCCGTCAGGTCATATGATAGGCCCATCTGCTGCCCCTGCTCCGTCCCGATGAACACAGCGTCAGAGCCGCGCTGGGGCTCGGTGATGGCCCAGCACCCCACGTACTTCGCCTCTTTGTCCTGGACGTAGGGAAGGACGAGTTCCTTCATGAGCTCCTGATTCCCGGTGAGCCCGGCAAAGGTAGCGGTCATGGCAAAGGGGAAGGCAGCGACCCCCAGCCCGATGGAGAAACCGGCGCTCCCCCAGCCCATCTCCTCGCCCACGATGTGCGACTCAATCGGGGATAGGCCCGCACCGCCCAGCTCTTCGGGGAATCCCCGGATGTGATGCCCCAGCTCGTAGGCCTTCCTGAAGACGTCCCACAGGACCGAGTCCTTCTTGATGACGTCTGCGGGATCGGCCATCCTGTCCAGCTCAATGCTGGCGGGTCGCAGGACCTCCTCGGCGAACCTATGCGTCTCCTCCTTCAGAGACACTTGCTCAGGCGTCAGCTCCTTGTTCAGGTCCAGATAGGTACTCATCTCCAGTCCTTTCTGAGTGCATCGACCCCTGCCGGGTGGGAAGGGGGGCTTCGCCCCGGATTATCCGCGGGCCATTGTAGCAGGGGCGGACGGAATGGCGCACCATGGCGCCGCAGGCCATCTACTCCCCCGAGGCCGCCTCTACACCCGCAAGCCCAGGATGCGTTGCGCGTTCTTGTAGAGCACCTTCTCCACGACCTCAGGCTTGTAGCCCTCTCGCTCGAAGTCAGCCAGCCAGCGCTCCAGCGGAATGAAGGGGTGGTCTGAGCCGAACATCACCCTGTCCTGAAGCCGGCCGTTCACGTCCCGCTTGAGAGACTCGGGGAAGTACTTGGGCGACCAGCCCGAGATGTCCATGTAGACGTTGGTCTTGTGCAGCACGATGGCCAGCATCTCCTCCTGCCAGGGCCAGGCGGGGTGCGCCCCCACGATCGTCAGCTCGGGGAAGTCGGCGGCCACGTCGTCGAGATACGGTATCGGCTGCGTGTACTTGAGGTGAATGCCCGTCCCTCCGGGCTGGTTGGCACCGTAGCCGGTCGTTCCCAGGTGGAAGAGCACCGGGACCTTCAGCTCAACGCACTTCTCCCACAGCGGATAGAAGCGCCGCTCGTTGGGGAAGAAGGCCTGGGCGGCCTGCTGAAACTTCAGTCCCAGCAGCCCCAGTTCCTTGACGGCACGCTCCGCCTCGTTCACCGCCAGGGCCCCCTTCCAGGGGTCCACGCAGGCCCACCCGCTGATGAAGACGTCGGAGTTCTCCTTCACCTGCTTGGCCAGCGTATCGTTGTCGAGCGCGGGGCGCCCCGTTCGAGTCTCCTCGTCCCAGGCGATCGGGACGGCGAGGACATCGTTCCGGCGGTACAGCTCCACCACCTCCTGCACATCCACCATGGAGTCGGGGCCGACGCCCAGATGCATGTGCATGTCGATAGCCTTCATGGGCGTTCTCCTTTTCTTGCAGGAAGCCCGCGGCGGAGGGCTACATCATCGTGTAGCCGCCGCTCACGCTGAGGGTCTGGCCCGTGATGAAGCTCGCCGCATCGGAGGCCAGGAAGAGGACGGCATTGGCGACCTCCTCGGCGGTGCCCAGCCGTCGCAAGGGGTAGCGCTGGCTGGCCTTCTCGCGAGCTTCCGGGCCGAAGAACGGAGCAGCGACCTTCCACATGCTCTGCTCCCCAAACTCCTCCTCGCTCCCCGGCACGGTGAGGGCAGGACACACCACGTTGAGGGTAATGCCGTAGCGGCCCACCTCCCTGGCCAGGGCCTTCGAGAGGCCGATAGTCCCCGCCTTGCAGGCGCCGTACACCGCCTCCCGAT
>Ga0209979_1000288_pt1 | contig 74941 bp, 65 predicted proteins | sample AnhtaG_FD_183114 | JGI IMG/M metagenome (GOLD analysis project Ga0209979, IMG submission 183114) | Deep subsurface microbial communities from Anholt, Denmark to uncover new lineages of life (NeLLi) - Anholt_01485 metaG (SPAdes) (version 2) | ecosystem: Environmental > Aquatic > Marine > Oceanic...
TCAGGTCAAGCCCCCGGGAGCCGAGCGAGGGGGCGACAGGTTTCATCCAGGGCACAGGGCCATGTCATAGTCGGGTCAGCCGCCCTCGCTTCGCTCAGCCCATTAATAACAGAGAAGTCATAGTGTCGGTTTATACTCCGTGCAGAACGCGTCTGTGAGAGGTGACACGGGACGACACAAAGCGACACGGCCGGGGCGGGACGCCCCGGCCGTGTCGTCCGGGTTCTCGTTGCGATGCGCCTGCGCGTCAGTCTGCTGGCCGCCCCGCGTCGAGGAGGCTGTAGTCGCACACGCCGGTGGGGAAGATCTCCTCAAGGCGCTGCCGCTCAGCCCCCTTGGGCTTCCACCAGCCGTACGTCCCGGCTTTGATGGCGTCCTTGACCGACTGGAGCTCGCACTTGTAGATGCCGCCCTTGAGCGGCCCGCCAGCCACGATGCGGGAGCTCGAGTAGATCTGGAACTTCTCCGTGCAGGGCCCTGCCGGCTCATCGTTCAGGATGCCGTCCCACACGTCATCGCCTCTGGCGAACTCCGAGCCATCGGTGTTGAAGCACCGGTCGACGGCGTCCGGCGGCTTGTTCTCAGCCACGCTCTTGTCCGGGTTGGCCTTGATGTTCGCCATCCACTCGTCGATGACCTGGAACGCTTCGGCAGTCTGGTCCCAGGCTCGGAAGGGGCGGGCATCGGTGAACCAGATGACCTGGTTGTCGGCGTGACCCTGTCCCTCGATCATTCGTTGTCGGGTGGCGAACGACTGGTGCGTGTTGTGCATATCGAGCTCATCCTCGAGGTAGTGCCGCCAGTCGATGATAGGGATGTCCATCTTGCCGTCGAACACCATGCCCGACTCGTAGGCGGCGTTCATGGCTTCGATGCTGCCCTCGGTCCGTGGGGCGGGGGTGATGCCGCCGTCCGGGCTCAGGTTCATGTTGCGGGAGCTCCAGGGGTCGAAGTTGAACGGGTTGAAATCGCCGACGAACGGGAAGCCCTCCTGCACGATGTCCTTGGACTGCTTCCACCCCCCGATGTTGGCGTTGAGGTCGAGGAACTCCTCCGGCGTGATGTTGCCGTCGAGGAGTGCCTGGAGCCCGTACTGGACGCCAACGTTGTCCCAGGTGGCCCTCGCGTAGCCGTCGTCGCCAACCCCGTAGATGTTGCGCAGGTCGTCCCAGTGGGTCCACTTGACGTCGCCCATCACCCCCTCGGGTTCCATGAGCTCCTCGCCGGCGCCGGCGGATCCCCAGAGGGGGTTCATTGCGAGCGGCGTCAGCCCGAACCACCCGTTCCGGCACTCCGTCAGCGCCGGGGCCGGTGACCCCGGAGCGCGTTCCGCCACAGGGAGGCCGAGCAGGCCGTACAGGTAGTAGATGGTGTTCCACCGCACGAGGTTGTCACCGCTGAGGTTCTGCGGGTTCCAGCTCGCGTTCAGGCCCTGGATGAGCTGCCGGTTCTCGACGTCGAGCCACTTCGGGTTACCGGCGTCGATGACGTCGAAGTAGTGCTCGAGCAGCTCGCAGTCGCCGACGTGGATCGTCTGCGTGACCATGTCGGGATACGAGTACTGCGGAATGGCCGCGTCGAGCAGGCCGGGATGGTTCTGGCCGTAGACGTATTGTTGGAGCCCGCCACCGGACCCGCCCACGCCGACCGTGTAGTAGGGCACGCCGTAGCGCTCGATGAAGCGCTCCTTCACCATGAGCGCCGTCTCGCCGCCCACCTGCAGGTTGTAGTGGACGCCGGTGATGTTGCCCGTCGAGTACGCCACGGCGTAGCCGAGCGAGAGCCAGTCGTGGGGCCGCATGGCCGAGGTGCTCGGGTCGCCCTGCGAGTGGCCGATCCCGACGCCGCCCTGGAAGCTGTAGATCAGGCGGTCGTTCCAGGCCGAGGGGCCGGGACGCTCGGGGTCTTCGCCGAGCGGAGCCAACGTGGCCAGGCTGTAGATGAAGCGGTTGATCGTGCCCCGCTCCCACCGCACGACGTAGTCTACGGTGGAGCCGTCCAGGGTCGTCGTCTGGGCCAGGTCGGGTGGCGGGTCGCCGGGCAGAAGGGGCGCGAACTTCCCGCCGGTCGTGCGGTACATGTAGTCGACGCGGGTCTCGGCACTGCAATCCTTGCTCCAGCCGATCACCTCGTCGGTCTTGTTGCCGTTCTCGTCGACGGCATAGACCGGGAACCCAATGTGGTCGTAATTGTCGACGAGGGGCTGGCCCAGTCCTGCCCGCTCGGTCTTGCACACGAACGGCTGCTGCTGGGGGCCGGAGAAGATCGGCCCTGTGATCGGGTAATTCGTCACGGTGAGGTCGGCCTGATAGCCCCGACCGTTTGGATCGCTCACCCGCGCTTCAAGGGTATTTTCGCCCACGACGAACCCGTCGACAAGGCCGACGACGGCGTGATCGCCTGGCTCGGGCGCGAAGGCAGCGGTGACGTCGTCGCCGTTGAGCTCGACGCGCACCCGGTCGAGCAGGGCGGCGCTGGGGACGTCGACCCGCACGAGCGCGTCGCCACCGCTGACCATGTCGGGACTGCTCGACAGGATCGAGATCTCGAAACTGTCGCCGTCGCTGGCCGCCGAGGTCGGCACCTCACCCTGGCTCAGAATCGCCAGGCCGACCACCAGCGCGGCCATCGCCAGAATCAGGAGCTTCCGTGTCATGCCACACCTCCTTCAGGGGGCGTTTCCCCGCTTAGAAAAGCAAAACGCCGGCTATCCGGTTGGGATAACCAGCCCTGGTGTTAGGCCGTGTGGTCAGACGACGCGCCCACCATACGCACCACCTCCTCTTGCGACTCCCGCATTATAGTCAACCCGGGGAAAATGTCAAGCGTGTTAGTGGCCTATTCTTCCGCTTGTTTCGTGGAAGGGTCATGATGGCCGAATTCGTCCGTAACGCCGATGGGCGAGGAGGCCTGCTGATGGCAGGCGTCAAGGTGCAGGCGGACCGGGGCTGCTAAGAGCGGACAGGATAGGGCGGTTCTGAAAGCCGAAAACCTGAACTCTGCGCGGAGCGGAAAAACGTGGCCCGGATGTAGGCGATGGGCCCCGACCACCTGGCTCCGGGGAGATATGCGCTTAGCCGCAGTGGCTAGGGTAGCCGCCGCGAATTGCACACGAAGGAGGCATAGTGTGCGGTCGTCCGTCCGCGTCTGAGGCGGGCGTGGGCAGCACGAGAATGCGCTCCTCAGGAGGAAGGCGCGCCTGAGGCCGCAACCTCTACCGTTTTGTGGGTCTCCTAGCTCCTCAGCAAATCCAGGGAGACGAGAGCGGCCTGCACGTAAACGTCGAGCCAGTTCGTATACATTGTTTGCTCTCGGATGCGGCCACCTTCAATCCTGAATACGTTGCACTGGTAGGTGGTGTACGGCCTGCCGGTACCTCGCAGGTACTGCGTACCGTGGAAGGTAGCGCTAAGCCGCTCTACCGCACAGACGTGGGTATCGTCCCCGAAGATGGTGCGAATCTCGAGTCCGGTCGGTGCGCTCAGCTGGCGGAAGTTTTGCAGAATCTGCTCGCGCCCCTGGATAACCCCTCCGAGAGCGGACGGCACCCCCGCCGCTCGAATGACAGCGTCTTCGGCGAATAGCTCACCGTACTGGCGTTCGTCATGGTCGCGAATGGCCTGCGCCAAGTCCTGGACTATCTTCATGTTGTCTTGGGCTCCCATGGGTGCCTCCTTCTAGCTAATCACGCGAAAAGACAACCTACTCTAGACCCTTCTTCTGGATTTGTCAATGCGTCATCCGCCTTCCACCTTGCCGCCCCATGGCCACCACGGAGCATACGATGGCGTTGGCGAGCAGGCGAGCAGGGTGGGAGAGGATGATGGGAAGTGGGACTAGGCCTTCAGTTCCCCGCTGGGGAACCTCCTACGCATGCCGGAACGGCATGCCAGCTGAGGCGAAGGCCGCTTCAAGCCTATCCATCGCTGCACTCCGCAGTTTCTCTAGTGTGGCCTGCAAATCCTCTAGTTCCTGGTCGGTCAGAACAGCAGAGAGTTCCTCAGCGAGGCGATTGGCAACGGGGAAGGCATCGGAAAGCTTGCGCTCGCCCTTCTCGGTCATGCGAACCCAGGTCTTGCGGCGGTCGCTCCTATCGAAGACCCTCTCCACGAACCCTGGCTCTTCGAGCCTGTCCACCAGCCCGGTTATCGTCTGGCTGGCCTTGACCATGGCTTGTCCTATCTCGCCGGTCGTGATGGGCCCGTCCGCTTTCTTCAGGATAGCCAGGAGATGGAGCTGGGGAAGAGAAAGATTGTGTGGCAGTAGAGCCAGCTCGGCCACCTTGAAGATGGCGTTGTGGGCCTGATAGATGGCTTTCCACTGGGCCATGCCCCTGGTGCTGTCAAGCCTGGCCTTCCACTCCTGCTTCTGTCGCTTTGCCATGAAGCCTACACCCCCTTGTGCCTTTGGCGCTGCTAGTAGCGCTCCCCATCATACTCGCAGGCGCGAGGGTTAGCAAGGAAGGGCTACTCCCACCCCATCACTGCCACGAACCCCACTCTCACGATGATGCTGATGGTGCCGTCGCCGTTAAGGTGGAAGAGCTGCCACCAGTTGGGCTTGCTGTGGCTAGGCCCGGGCGGCCTGCGGGCTCCCAGTGATGGCGCTGAGTTCGTCCAGCACGTCGAAGTGTCGGATCTCGAAATTCGAGAAGGCCGGATTCGAGGTAAGGTCAGCAACCATCTGGCTGTTCAGGTAGTTCTCGGCGGCCTGCCGGCTGGTGAAGATGTGGAATCCCCCAATCGTTGATCCTTCCCGAATCCAGGTCTTCGCCACGAGACCGGCTACGGCCCTGAGCGCGTTCGCGTAGTCGGTGAAGGGACCCTTCAAGTCATCCACGCTGGCCGAGGATGTGAACGTGATCAGTAGAGCATGCATGGCGCACCTCCTTACCTGCAGTTGGCCCGCTGATACTACTCGGAGGCGCGACGGTTGTCAAGGCGGTTCTGAAGGCCGAAAACCCGATCTCTGCGCGGAGTGGGGAAACGTGATCGTTCAACAGGCGATCGACCCCGACCACCTCGGGCTCTAGGGGGACAGGCGCCTGGCTCAGTCGCTAGGTCTGGCCGCAGTTGGGGGCACACGACGAGATGATAGTGTGCCCTCGTCCCGCCGCGCCTGAAGGGGGAAAGGGACGTGCCCAGTCGCTCGCATCAATCAACCTAGTCCACTCCCCCGCATGCGGCCATCGAGTTCCATTGACCATCCCAGGGCGAGCTCTTGCCAGCACCGGAGGAAGAGCTGGCGAGACTCGCGTTCAACCTTCACGAGCGGGTGAACGTGCACGGCGCCGGTCGTCTTGGTGGTTGTGACCATGCCCTCCTGGGCCACAATTGCGCTGGCCGCGTCCGCCCTGTCCAGGGCCTCTAGGGCCACCTGGAGGAGAGCCAGGCGCTCCGGGGAGATGGCCCGACGGGGCACGATCTCTCTCCACAGCTGTTGCGCACGCTGAGACAGGTGCTCCGGTGGCCCGGGCACCTCGGGGTCAGTCCTTGCCATGGCTCGTGATCCCCCAACTTTTAATGATTCCCATCCCCCTAGCGAAACCTGCGGACGTTCAAGCGCGGCTGCCCGCTCGGTCTACGTTCGAAAGCTGCAGAGATTTGATGCCCCCTACCCCCTAACTGTTCCCTACTCTCTAACCCTTCTAGCCTCGTCCTTCATCATCTCTAGGAATCGGCCTCGGAGATCGTGCCACTCCTCGTCATAGGAGACGGCCACCCAGTCTTCGGGGTCCGCCCGAACTCGGCTCGCTGTCTCAGCGTCCTCTTCGACCTCCTCCCATACAAGCGCCCAACGATTGTCGACAGGGAAGAGGCTGTCACGGTGGTGACCTTGCTCCACCGTCTTACCCATATCCTGCAAGAGGGGCCGATCATGGTCCGAGACCTGTCTGACGACCATGGAGCAGAACCCCTCGATATGCTCCAGCTCTAATTCGCGGCTCTCCTCGACCATGTATCTATGAAGGGCTTTCATCTCCCCGGCGATCTGGCGGATGCGGCCGGCATGAATGTCCAGCGCTTCGATCACCCGTTCATCCAGCCTCACCCCCGATGCCTTTCCCACGGGCCAGCGCTTCTTTCGGCCCCATACGCCAAGACTTACGTTGGCGAAGGGAACCCGTAGGGTCAGAGGCCTCCCTGGCTTCAGATTCGTATTCTCAACGAGCAGTGGGCCGGCGACGTCGGCGTCGAAGATGATGGCTTGCTCCACCTCCACAAGGGCTCGATAGAACCAGAGGATGCGGTCCCGCATGAGGAGTTGCGTCTTGGCCCCTTCGGCAAGATGGCTCAACGTCCTCACGTTCCTCTTCAGCGTCTCGTGCCGCTCCACCACTGCGTTGTAGCGTCTCCCCTCCTCCGGGCTCATCTCGTCCAGCATCCTGCGGCAATTCGCGGGAGAGAGTACGGGCTTCTCTCGGAACAGGTCCTCGATCACCAGACGGGCCTTCTCCTCTGGGGACAAGCCCTTGATGATGTCGTCCAGGCGCTTCTCTCCGCTACTCATCTGCGCCTCCCTGTTCGCAGGCGTGGACCCATGGTCGCCTCCAGGGCCTCCAGTCGCGCCTCGAACTCGCCGACGTCCAGCGCCTTGAGCGCTATCTGCGCCAGATAGGCCAGGGTGCGGGAGCGGGCGACGGAGTTCTCCAGCGAGAGGGTGTCGAAAACGGCGATCTCCAGCAGTCTGCGGATCTTGGGGATGTCGTCCAGGCCCTCGATGTCGTAGGCGCTGGCGACGGTTTTCTCCTTGCGGCGTCGGAGTCCGCCGAGCCTTCTCGCCTCCGCCGTCTCCTTGGCGTGGTCGGGCGAGTGGAACAGGCAGAAGTCGCTGTCCTGAAGGGGTGCAGCGCGGCAGGGCTGGCCGTCCTCCTTGCGCTGTTTGCAGGAGCGAGTCGCCACTTACGCACCACCTCTGCTGATCGGGGGCTTGGTGGTGCATGACAGAGAGGCAGGCCCCTTGCGGGGCCCGTCTCTGCCGGTGAGAGGCTGCTGGCCGTCCAGCCTCAGGCCGTGACGCTCTCCTCCTGCTTGTGTCCCTTGGGGCACTCCTCTGGCTCGAAGCCGGTCTGAACCGGAAAGGCTTCTTGGCAGGTCGAGCAGAACCACCGTCCATCCTCCAGCGGAGTCAGATTGGCGCCGGGATTGGCTTTCTTCCCGCTCCGCCCCCGCTGCTTGGGCTTCGCCTCCTCCGAGCCCGCAACGCTCCAGAAGCGCCAGCCGTTGCAGGCCTTGCCGTCCATGATGGCGCTGCCGGCGGCCGAGAGGCTCTTGAACTCCTGGCCGTCCTCCAAACGGTAGCGGAGACCGCCCTTCTCGCCCTCTACGACCGTGGCCGAGTGCTCCTCCTTCTTGTAGCGGGCCACCAGGCGTGTCCCCACCTGCAGGTCCCTGTTCTCGATGGGCATAAAGCACCTCCCTTTGAATTGGTGCTCGATACATCACTCTGGTCTCGAACAAAGTCAACGGCTATCGCGCCTCACTTTGGCAGTTTCTCCGCTTTCAGGCCGGTGAAGGCCTCCCAGCGGGCGATCACGATTCGACAATAGTGTGCGTCCAGCTCCATGCCGTAGCAGATCCGCCCCGTGCGCTCGGCGGCGATGGCCGTCGTGCCCGAACCAAGAAAGAGGTCTTAAGATCAGGGCTCCGTCTAGTCCCCGGGGCCTTTTGCTGGCCCACGCCATCGTGTGGTTTCTGGAGGCGATGGGGTGGCCTGAGTGAGGCATCTTTACTAACCCTTGCGCCTGCGAGTAGGATAGAGTCGCTGCTCTCAGCGGTGTAGGCAGAGAGCTCCGTGGAGGGAAGGAACCATGCCCAAGAGGAAGTGGATTGGTACAGTCGGGGAGCGGACTCACGAGGTCGAAGTGCATTGGAGCAGGTGGACGAACTCAGGCCAGATTGTGCTCGATGGGGACGTCGTAGACGCATGGGGCCCATCCCTTTTCGGCCCGACCAAACACTTTGAGATAGAGAGCCAGCCCGCGATTCTCCAACCCACCTTCACTGGCTTCGACCTCTTTGTTGGCGGCAAGAAAGTGCCTAAACGGTAGTGGTTCGGCCATCGGGTCGCCCCAGTGCTGGCCAACGCTACCTTGTGGTTTGTCCGTCGGCTGTCGCTCCAAGCCGCCCTTGTTGTCAGCTCTTGCAGGAAACGCCTGGCTCCCCTCTTGTCGGCCCCAAACGCCACACGAGCGGCCACACGTCGCCGAACAGCGGCTGCTGAGGCAGGTAGTGGTATCTTTGATCCCCTGTTGTCGGCGTTCGCTCGCGGTTCGCCCCGGGGGGCAAACGGTGACGGGGTGCAGGCGACGAGAGTCAGGCGGAGACGCTCTAGTGGGCGGTCGCCGGTAGCCATGCTCGTGAGCGTGCGTTGGGATATCTGCTCATGGCGTGGATGGCCTAGTGCCAAAGGGAATGGTTCTCTGTGAATGCGCGGCACAATTTGGTCGTCGTGAAGTCACACAAACCCCCCTCAAAAGATTCTTTTCTGCGACATTGTACATCGCGACAATTTTGGCCCACCAAGGCTGGCGCATGTCCCGTACGCTACCAGGGACATCCTTATTGTCCCAGTCCGCCACGACCCGCTCGTTTCTCTCCATCACCGTAGCGCGATGCATGCATGGTGCGCTGGGGTGATATGGGAAGGGGTCGCCTCTCCCCTTGCCAACCCTTGCGGCTGCGAGTAGGATGAGGGCACCGCATCGGGATAGGAGGTCTGGAGAATGAAGCGCATAGTCATCCTCGTGTCTGTGGTGGCCCTTGGGGTCGGAAGCGTGTTGGGTTTCGGTCTGGCGTCAGGAAGCAGCCCTGCGCAGACGCAGAAGACATACGGCCCAGGCTGGGTAAACTGGGCTCACGTAGGGCCAACCCAGGCTATTGGCCAGGCCCTATCTGGTATCGAAGGCAACGTCGGCGCAGTCTACTATCTCAACCCTGAGACAGGAGCATTCCTGCGGTATGTTCCCAGTAAACCAGAAGTCAGCAACCTGACGACGATGGACTTCGGGCAGTCGTACTTGATGCTCCTGACAGCGCCAACGGCCATGACGATCCCGACAGAGGCGACGTTCCTCGCCACACCTACTGCCTGCCCCGCTGGGACTCCTTGCCCCGTCGCGACACCTTGCCCTGACTGTGGTCAGTGGCAATCGTTAGCCGAAGAGTGCGCAGTCAATTATGGCCAATGCGTTGATGACTACGGCGAATGCGTTGATGACTACGGAGCCTGTGTAGACACATCGGGCTGCTTCATGGACTGCCGGATTGGGCTGGGGTGGTGCGTGTTGTACGCCCCTGACCTGATGTCCGCCCGGGACTGTCTAAGCATCTGGGACTGCATGGACTGTTTCGAATCATAGGGCTAACAAACCTTGGTTGTCTTCCTGCTGTCGAACGGCATCGTCTTGTCCATTGCTGGCAATCGTGATTCAGGAGGCTGCAGGCCACTACATCCCCTTGGCCGCAGGAGTCGCTGCGGCAGTACTCGGGGCCCTCACCGCCGGCGCGTGGTATGCCAGGAGAGGCGGTGGTTGGGGTAGGGGCGCCGTTGACGCCTGCGCAGCGGGTCTCTCTGTCAGCTCTCACGGTTGGGAGCCATTTTCGGCGCGTCAGATCGTCGAAGATTGGAACTAGCAAGGCCAGCCTCGCCTTGACAATCCCCTTCAAGAGGTGTAGATCACACTTGCGGTTGACTTACTGCCGATCCATGAACCGGTAGATGCCGCCGGAAGGAGGGCACGCCATGCATGCTGTGCTGATCACATTCACGTCCTCGGCCAGCCTCGACGACTTGAAGGAACCCTTCACTGACTACGCGAACGCACTCAGGAGCATGCCCGGCCTCGTAGCGAAGACCTGGATTCGAGAAGGATCAACGGTTGGCGGATTCCACATCTTCACCAGCCGCCAGGCCGCCGACAACTACCTGGATAGCGAGATGGCCGCTGGCCTCCGCTCCAATCCAGCCTTCTCGGATTTTGAGATCCGACACTTCGATGTCCTAGACGAACTCAGCGCCATCACCGGCAGCCCGCAGGCCGCCCGAGCTTAGCCACAGCGTAGCCTGACTCGACTGGATCTCGACATGACCGGCGAGATCTCGATGGCCGGCGACGTGTACCTGTACGTGGGAACGGTGGGGGAGGCCTGCACGTAGGGTGCTGCGTCACCGCAGGCGCGTGGTATGCCAGGAGGCGGTGGCTGGGGTAAGGGGGTGCTGACGCGCCCCCGGCTGTCCTGCTGCTGGCCGCACACTATGTGTGGATGGTGTCAACCACCACCCGGCAGGCTTGCCCCGTCTGCGCCTTGCGCTATAATGAGAACGTCTTTCGCTCACGCACTCTTCACATCTTCAACGTAAGGGGGGAGCCATGGCCGAGGAAAAGCAGACCGGCCTGGGCGACGAGCTGTTCGGCACGCCGATGGGTGCAGCGCGAGCCGCCGCTGGTCCCACAAAGGGCGAGTTTGTACCGCCGCCGGAGGTGCCCGACGTTGACGAGGCGGAGGACGCGCTCCCTGAAGAAGAGGAGTTCTGGCGTCCGCCTGTCCGATTCGGCACCGTCCCTGTAGAGAAAAACCCGCTGGGCTGGGACCGACGGCGCAAGTTCTATAAGCTATACCCGCAAGTCATGCTGCCGACGCAGGTGGTCGACCGGGTGAGCTTTGGCCACCCTGAGCTAGAGCCAAACCGGCTTTTCTGGGGCGACAACCTCCACGTCATGCGCCAGCTCCCCTCCGAAAGCATCGACCTCATCTACATCGACCCGCCGTTCTTTTCGGGCAAGCAATACAATGTGCTATTTGGGGACCAGAACGAGCTTCGGTCCTTTGAGGACATTTGGGAAAGCGGCCTACCCGGCTATCTCATTTGGCTCAATGCCCGGCTGTTCGAGATGAAACGGTTGCTCAAGAAAACCGGCAGCATGTTCGTTCACTTGGACTGGCACGCAAGCCACTATGTCAAGACGGAGATGGATAAGCTCTTTGGCCACGGAAACTTCGTCAATGAAATCGTCTGGTGCTACGAGGATGTCGGTGGGAAGGCAGTCAACTACTTCAAGAGGAAGCACGATATCATCCTCTGTTACCAGAAGTCAGAACAAAGAGATGAGTTCAACATCCCACGAAAGGCTCTATCTGAAAGCACCATCCGCAGATATGGCCCATATCTTGACGAGAACGGACAAATCACTTATCGGCGGTTGCTGGAAACGAATCCAGGCGTGTTGAAGAAACTCAAGGGTATACCAGCCGACCTTGATGAGGTCTGGTTGGACGTCAAGAGGGGTCCTCCCTTAAATGACTGGTGGACAGACATATCCGCGATAAAGAGGGGATTTGGAGAAAGCATTGGGTACCCAACCCAAAAGCCCGAAGCCCTGGTGAGGCGCATCATCGAGGCTGGCTCCAAGGAAGGCCAAATCGTTGCCGACTTCTTTGTAGGCGGCGGAACCACGCCGGCCGTTGCACAGCAGCTCCGTCGCCGGTGGATTGCCTGCGACCAGTCCCGCGTTGCTGTCGCCATCACCGCTGACCGGGTGGCAAGGCTAGTCGAGCAGATGCCGTTGGGCGAGTCGGGCGAGGTCTTTGACGTACCGGATTTCACGGTGCAGCACTGGGGCATCTACGAGACGAAACGCCTGAGCCAGACTCCGCCTCACCAGTTCCGTGAATTCGTCCTGCGGGCCTTCGCAGCCGTGCCGGATAGCTCCCAGCCCGGCATCCACGGACACAAGGCTGCCGTGCCCGTTTGGGTAGGCGAGCCAGCGCTGACCTCTCAGGTGACCGCCAAGGATGTAGCGGATTTTGCCAATGCCGTGCGAAAGACGGTACGCTACCAGCAGGATAACCTGCGGGACGGCATCATGCTGGCCTGGGCCTTCAGGCCGGAGGCGGTTCAGGCCGCCGAGCGGCTGCGTGAGATGGAGGCGACTGAGCTTAACTTCATTAGGTTGGACCTTATCCGTGTCGACTCGCCGCGCTTCCGTGAGCATGTTCACGCCCTCTCCACCGAGCGCGCCGACTACAGCACCTTCCTGACCTTCGTGCAGCCCCCAAAGGTGGAGGTGGGCTGGCGCAAGGTCAGTGACCGGACGTACAAGTTCGACGTCAGCGAGACGGTGGTGCTAAACGCTGGGGCCAAGATTATCAACGTCCAGTGGGACTTTGACTACGATCAGCGGTTCACCAGCACCCAGGGATACTCATTCGTCCGGACACCGAATAAGGAGCCTGCCCTCCAGGTGGACTTTGCCTTCCCCGCAGTTGGCCGCTACCGCATCGCCTGCAAGGTGCAGGACGACGCGGGCGGCGAGGGCCTTTGGGTGGGCGACATCGAGGTGGAGTAGCGAGTGTACAACGAGTTCGCCCGCCACGAGGAGGAGTTCGCCCTCTGGCGTGAGGAGGGCTATCCTGGCGTCAAGCCCGAGACCTATCGCTACATAGACTTCCTCACCGACCCGAACGACGACCGGGCACCACGGGACGGGACGCTTTGGCCCCACCAGTGGGAGTCCTTCCTGCGCGCCATCTACTGCTTCGAGGTGCTAGGCAAGCAGAATATTGGCGAACACGGCGTGTTGCTCAACATCGTGACGGGCGGCGGAAAGACCGCTATCATCGCCGCCCTTGTCGCCTGGCTGCGCATCGCTCACGATGTCCAGACATTCCTCATGCTGTGCCCGAACCTCATCGTCCGCGACCGCCTGGAGGAGGACTTCGAGAAGGGACGAGTCTTCAAGGCGCGCGACCTTCTACCGGACTGGGGCTACGCTCGCCCCCAGGACTTCACGTTGACGACGCTGGGCAGCGGCAAGGACGGCGGCTGGGCCAGCTTCCTGGGGGCCAGCATCGTCCTCGGTAACATCCACCAGTTCTACCAAAGCAACAAGGCGGGCCAGAGCAACCTGTCGGCGCTGATGAATGGCCCGGACTTCGTCCTCTTCAACGATGAGGCGCACAATTCCCCCGCCGAGGAGTACGACGCGACGCTGAAGCGCATTGAAAGCAAGGTGCTACTGCGCGTCGACACGACTGCGACGCCCGACCGAGCGGATGGCAAGACGCCGGACAGCGACATGATTTATGAGTACGATGTCACTGACGCGCTTGCTGACGCCCTCATAGCTACGCCCGTCGTGTACCAGCCGGACATCCGCACCGTGGAGTTGACCTACACCGACGCCAAGACCGGCGTCACAAGGCGGGTCGAGGAAATCGACTGGGAGGAGGTTGAGAGGAAAGGTCTGACTGCCACCCAGTGGGTGACCGACGACGAGCCCATGCGACAGCAAATGGCCATAGCCCTCAAACGTCTCCAGGAGCAGGAGACGCGGGCGAAAGGACGCTACCAGCCCATCCTATTTGTCGTTGCGGTCTGCAAGGCAGATGCGAAGAAAGCCGAGAAGACACTGACGAACATCTTCAAGGTCAAGACCCTTCTGGTGACGGAGGACAGCGACGAGGACGACCGCAAGAAGGCCCGCGAGTTGGGCAAGGAGCAGAAGACCAAGTATCCGTATCGGGCGGTCGTCAGCGTTCTCATGTTGCGCGAGGGCTGGGACGTTCCCGAGGTCGGCATCATCCTCTTGCTGAGGAAGTTCAGCAGCAAGGTATACGGCCAGCAAGTCATCGGACGCGGCCTTCGCCGGGTTCGGCGGAAGGACATCGCGCCGGACGAGCCGCAAATCTGCGCCGTAGTCGACCATCCCAAGCTGGAGCACCATTGGCTCTGGCAAATCTTTGGCAGCAAGGTTCGGCAGAATGTCGGCATCGATGAGGAGTTCGACGAGACCGAGGATTTGCCCGAGCGACGACCCCGACAGGAGATTGCGCGACCCGAGTTCGTCATCGAAGTCCCGAAGGAGATTGAGGGGCTGGTCGACGACGAGGAGTTCGAGGTTGGCGAGCTAGAGGAGCCCGCCGAACCCATAGAGAACTGGGCGGAAGTGCTGGCCCGATTGGAGTATGACTCCACCACCATCGAGATAACCGGCGTGGACATCGAGGCAGTCGTTGGCAAAGAACTCGGCGGTGCCGGTTGGAAGACCGTCCATAGCGCGCCAGAGGTGCCTGAAGCGGCGGGCGAGGCGACAATCGAGCATTCGGACGACACCATCAGGGACGCCATCAAGTCTACCGTTCTGGAGGATGCGGAGGAGTTGGTTATTCAGGCCGGGTATGCTTCAGGCTTCAAGAGCGAGGTCTATAGCGCGCTCATGCACCACATCCGGGACAAGTTCATGGGCACGTCGCTTGGACTAGCCGACCGCAAGGCGCTGCTATATGCCTGGAAGATGTTGCCTCAGGTACGCAAGAAGGTAGAGGATATCCGCGGCCTCGTGGCGGGGATAATTGAGTATGCGAATCAGCAAACACGGTGACTACCCGAATCCCCAGAAGAGCCCATACAACTTCGAGCGCTACCAGAGTGGCCTAGAACAGCGCATGATGGAGCGCCTCGACGCCGACCCCACCGTCGCCAAGTGGATGAAGCGCCACGGCATCACCATCCCCTGGGTGGACGTACAGAAGCACATGCGCAAGTACGTGCCGGACTTCATCGTCGAGTACACTGACGGTCGCAGAGTCCTCATTGAGGTGAAGGACCCTAGCCGCATCGATAGCGACGAAGTGAAGCGCAAGCGGAAAGCCGCCGAGATATGGTGCAAGCGCCGCGGCATGGAATACATCGTCGCTACCATCGACTGACGAGCTTGACATCGCCTCCGCACCCTTCCCGCTGCCCAACGCCATCGGGTGGTTCGTGGTGGCGATGCTCCCTTCCCTTGCCAGCCCTCGCTCACCGCCTGATCATCGCACACTAACAGGTCATAGTGTCACCAATGTGGTGGACGCAGGGCTATACTGGGCGTCAGGCGTGCAGCTTTTTTCGTCGCTGGCTGCGCGGCCAGCAGCCAACGGTTCCCTACGTTAGCCGGCGTCCGCCGGAAATCAAGCTGATGCCCGCCTTCTTGGCTGCCTCGATAGCTGGCTGGGTGAAGCCGCTCTTACCTACGATCTCCTTTACACCCTTCTTCTTGGCACTGGCAATGATGCCGCTATGTACAGGCCGACTCCAGTTTTTCACCTCACCCTTGGTGGGGCCCCTCGTATAGTCGGGCTGACCCGAACCTCCCACGTGCTTGGCCCCGTGCTTGCGGGCCTGTCGTTGCTCGTAGCGGCGGGCTGTCTTCTGTCGCTTCGCCATCCTATGGCCTCCTCGACTAACAGAAATGGGCGACCCTTTGGGTTTGCAGGCAGGGACCAGATCGGGGAAGGCGCACACGCCTTTGCCGCACTCTGCAGGGTCGGCGCCATTGTCCCATGGGCAGGGAATCCCTGTCAAGACGGGCGGCACCATAGATGCTACGAATGGTCCCGCTGTGAAAGTCGCATGGCGGCCGCAGTAGGGCCATGGCGCGAATGCTAGGGCGACGGTCTGAGTCCCACCCCCGGATCACGGGTGGTTGCGGTAGGTCCAAGCAAATCCTTCAGTGGAGGTTGCACGCGGTCAGAGGAGAGCGTGCTCCGTCGGCAGGCTCTCCAGGATTTGCAGCGCAAGCTTCTCGCTCTTACGCCTCGCCATCCATCATCTCCACTTCCCACCGCTCGACCTCATTACCTGCCACGGTGCTGAAGGTGAGTGCCGGAAGTGCTCGCTGTCACGTTTCTCCTGTTCCCGCGTCTCTAGATCTATGAACAGAGATTGGCCGAGAGGTTACTGACAGGGGCTTACGGGGTCTGGACTGGAGCCTCGCTCCTGTACGCGTTGACAAGGCTGCCGCCTCGAGTGAAGGGGGCACGGTACTACCAGGAGCGGCCCTCGCTCGAGAACTGACGGTGCTGGCTGGAGGAAAGGCCAGGCAACGCTGTCGGGCCGCACCGGGCTCCTCGAAGTGGTAGCAAACGCTACCCTTTTCTTGGTGCCAGACGCTCGGCTTCATGGCCGAAGAGAACGGTGGGTGCTTCGGGCAGCGTCGAGAGACGTTGCCATACGGAGTGCCAGGTAGAAAGGAGAGACACATGGTCGCAACGACCGAGCGCAAGCGCATAGCCCGCGAGCTGCCGCCCGTGGGCACGATCCTGATCGCGAGGTACAAGAAGCGATCTTACGCCAAGAGGCGATGCTTCACAGCTAGGATCGTGGGGGAGAGGGCGTTCCGCGCTGGTCGGGCTGTGAAGTACCGCAATCGGATATTCGCCTCCGTCAGCGCCGCCGCCAAAGCCATCACCGGCTACCCAATCAATGGGTGGACTTTCTGGCACCGCCGGCCCCGCCAGCGGAACCGTCATGGGCCAGGCCGTCAACGGCTGCAAATTTCGGCAGGCCGCTGAGACCAGCGACCAGTAGGCCCACTCTCGACCGTCAAATCAGTTGCGAGAGCGCGTCCTTGGGGCGGGTTGCAGTGCCATGAGAAGACAGCGCGATCCCGGCCCTGTGGTTGCTGGTCACTTCCTGACGTGTCGTCGCCCTTTGCGGTCACCATCGGCCTGAAGTCTTGGCCGGAAAGGGTAAGTGCGACCGTATCTAAGCTGTCAGGACTGACTACCAGCGTGCGCCGTGACGGCCTTTCTGGGGCACACCTCGCCGCTGGTGCGGCTTTCAGGAGCGACTGCGGGGGAGAGGTTTCCCACAGAAACCAGCAACAAGGACCGCTTCCAGCAAGAGCCAGCCGCTAGCTCCTCGCCCTGTTTCATCGGCACCATCGCTATGTGCCCTCGTCACGGCCATCCAATCGCCTCCACGAAACCGACGGTGGCGTTGGCCAGCGGGAGGTGGGCAGGGTGTCGATAAGCATGCAGCCTTTCAAAGAAGGGGCAGCTGTACAGGCGGATGCCGAATCACGGTCATGGAACTGCCCTTCCTGCTCGAATTCCCCATAGGCAAGGATGGCAGACGAGCCATCGGAAGGGAACGAAGATGAATGGTTTCTGCGGCGCTACGGAGCGCGGGATCTTCTTGGACAAGCAGCCTGGCTTAGGGTTGGCAGGGCTGGGGCCGACATAGCGTCACGGGAGATGACTCAGCCAAAGCTGTGGGCTGGCGGTGTGGTAAGGGAGCACGGTGCCCGCACCACCAACAAGCCGTCCGCTATCACGTTCGTGGTGCCGTCTCGTCGCTGCAGCTCGCCCCTGACGTGCACGAAGGGCTCAGCTCGCACCAGGCTGCGGTAGCGCTCATAGAGCTGCGGCTTCACCACCACGTTGGCCATCCCGAACTCGTCTTCCAACAACAGGAAGACAAAGCCTTTAGCCGTCATCGGCTGCTGGCGGCAGACCACCAGGCCTGCCACCTCCACCTTGCTCCCATCGGGTAGATGCTCCAGGTGGGCGGTGGAGACAATCCCCTCGTGCAAGTGAGGTCGCATGAGGCCCATCGGGTGGTAGTGAGGCGAGAGAGCCAGAATGCTGTAGTCGGCGGCCATGCGCTCCCAGCCGGTCATCTCGGGCAGAGCCACCATGTCCTGCTCGACAGGCAGGGGCAGGGCGAACTGGCCGTTGGACGGGCGATACAGCAGCCCCAGCTGCCACTGGAGCTCCCGCCGGTTCAGGCCGAACTGGTCGAAGGCGCCCACCTGGATCAGGTTCTCGATGGGCTCTCGCTTCGGACTGACCCGCCGCACGAAGTCGGAAAGTGATCGGAAGGCTCCGTTGCGCCTTCGCTCCTCCTCCAGCGCCCTCGCCACCTTCTGGCCGATGCCCTGCACGTAGGCGAAGCCGATGCGCACGGCTCCTTCCTCCACCGTGCACCGGGCGCCGCTGCGACTCACATCTGGCGACAGCACTTCGATCCCGTGGCGCTGGGCGTCCTTGGTGAGGACGTGAGGCGGGTAGAAGCCCATGGGCTGGGCGTTGAAGAGAGCGCAGTAGAACTCGGCGGGGTAGTACTTCTTGAGCCAGGCCGAGTGATAGGCGAGGAGGGCGAAAGCGGCGGCATGGCTCTTGGGGAAGCCGAACTCGGCGAAGCCCAGGAGCTTGCCGAAGACGATGCGGGCCGTCTTCTCGTCCACCCCGTTCTCCAGAGCGCCGATGCGGAACTGGCGCCAGAAGCTCTCCATTGCCTCCCGCGAGCGCTTGCGGCTCATGGCCCGCCTGAGGGCCTCGGCCTGGCCGGCGGTGAAGCCCGCCAGGGCCATCGCCACCTGGAGCACCTGCTCCTGAAAGAGGATGACCCCTAGCGTCTCTTCGAGCGCTGGCTCCAGGCTGGGGTGGTCGTAGGTCACCGGCTCGCGGCCCTGGCGGCGCTGGGCATAGGGGTTCACCGCCTTGCCCACGATGGGCCCCGGCCGCACGATGGCCACCTCCACCGTCAGGTCCTCGATGGAGCGAGGTTGGGTGCGGGGGAGCATCTGCATCTGGGCTCGGCTCTCCACCTGGAAGACGCCCACCGTGTCGCCGGCGCAGATCATGTCGTAGACGGCGGGATCGGTGAAGTCGATGCGGCTTACGTCCACGCAGCGCCCGTGGTGCTCAGCGATGAGCTCCACGCACTCCTCCACCAGCGACAGCATTCCCAGGGCCAGGAAGTCGATCTTGATGAACCCAGCGTCGTCCACTGAGTCCTTGTCCCACTGGCAGACCACCCGCCCCGGCATGGCTGCTGGCATCACGGGCACCAGCTCCACGAGCGGCCGCGAGGAGATGATCATCCCGCCCACATGCTGCGAGACGTGGCGGGGGAAGCCGTCGATCTGGCGGGCCAGGGCCACCAGGTCGCGCCAGAGAGGAGCGTTCACCTTGTCGCGGAACTGCGGCAGGCGGGCCATCTCCTCAGCCAGGTCGCGGGCTCGGCCCCCCTCGCAGCGCTTGGCCAGCTTGTCCAGTTCAGCCTCAGGCAGGCCCAGGGCCTTGCCCACATCACGGACGGCGCTTCGGATCTTGTAGGTAGGGAAAGAGCACACCAGGACGGCGTGCTCCGGGCCGAACCTGTCGTAGACCCGCAGGATCAGCTCCTCCCGGATCTCCCGCGGGAAGTCCAGGTCGATGTCCGGCACCGAGGTCATCTCCTCGTTGAGGAAGCGGCCCAGGAAGAGCTTGTGCTGAAGGGGGTCGATGTGGGACAGGCCGATGAGGTAGCAGATGAGGGAGCCCACCGACGAGCCGCGGCCTCGCCCCGGCGGCAAGCCGGCCCTGGCGCGGGCGGAGTCCTTCCCCCGCACCTCCTCCGCCACCTGGCGAGCCAGCTCCAGCAGGTCGCGGTAGATGAGGAAGAAGCCTGAGAGGCCGTGCTTGCCCACCAGGGCCAGCTCCTCTTGCAGGCGGGCCTCCACCTCCGGCGTGATGTGGCCGTACCTCTCGCGGGCGGCCTGGTAGCAGAGCTTCTCCAGATAGCTGTCCGCCGTCTCTGCTTCCGGCGCCGGGTAGTCGGGGAAACGATAGTCCAGGTCGCGGGTCAGGTCGAAGCGGCAGCGCTCAGCGATGCGCACGCTCGTCTCCAGGGCCTCCGGCCACTCAGCGAAGAGGCGGGCCATCTCCTGGGGCGACTTCAGGTAGTACCCGGAGTTCTCACGTCGCAGGGTGTGCGAGGCGTCCAGGGTGGTGCGATGCTTGATGGCCACCAGCACGTCCTGGAGGCGGTGGCGCTCCCGCAGGTGGTAGTGGACGTTGTTGGTGGCCACGTAGCCCAGCTTCAGACGCTTCGCCAGCTTCACCAGGGCGCGAATGCGAGGCGTGTCGCCGTAGACCAGGTTCTGCTGGAGCTCGATAAAGAAGCTGTCGCGGCCGAAAACGTATATGTAGCGACGGGCCGCTGCCTCGGCCTCACGATAGCGACCGGCGGCCACCAGCGACGGCACCTCGCCCTTCTTGCAGCCCGACAGGGCGATGAGTCCGCGAGCGTATCGGGCCAGCATTGCCGGGTCGAGGGCGGGCTGCCCGCGAGGGCTGTTCAGATGGGCGTGGCTGATGAGGCGGCAGAGGTTGGCGTAGCCCTCCTGGGTCTCGGCCAGCAGCGTTAAGTGGAAGCCACCCTGAAGGGTCACCTCGGCGCCGATGATGGGTCGCACCCCGAAGGCATTGGCCGTCTGAGCGAACTCCATCGCTCCGTGCAGGCCGTCGTGGTCAGTGAGGGCCAGCGCCTCGTAGCCCAGCTCCCGTGCCCGCAGCACCAGCTCCTCGGCGGAAGACGCGCCGTCCAGGAGCGACCAGTGGGAGTGACAGTGGAGTTCAGCGTACAAGACTTATCGACTGCCCCTGCTCTGACTGCGTATAGCGGTATCAATCTCGTTGATGACACTTGTGATGTCATCTAGAATCACTCGCGCTTGTTGCTTGCTTTCAGGTTCTCCTCGGTGAACTATCGCATTGCGTCTCTGAACAGCGTTGCGAAGTTTGGCCCACTCCTTCAGCTTACCTACGTCGAGATTCCAAGCTTGCGACACAACCTTCTTGAAGGTCGTGTCTAGGGCACCAGGTCGGTTGAGCAGTTCGTCCAAAACGAAATCCGCGAACTCTTTGTTCCTTTGAAGGAAGGAATCTTGGAAGTAGGGGCGAAGAATGACTTCCCTTGCGAAAACCTCGAAGGCAGTAACACCCCGCGTGACCGAGGACTCTGGGTGCTGGTCCAGTAGTTCACTGGCTTCTGCAAGAAAAGCGTCGACGCGACGGCGCAGGATCTGTGGTTGCTGTCCGGCCAAGTCAAAATCCCATGCCATCACCCGGGTCACGACTTGTCGGACTTCTGACGCGGTCACTCCGAATTCTTCCCCTACCTTTTCAAGGGCCGGAGTATCATCATCGAGTTCGGTATACTCCGGCTCGTTGACCACCTCGAACGCCCGATCATGAATCTGAAGCTCACGAGTGCTCGGACGTTCTATCACCGGCACATCAACTTTTGGCCTGAAGTCGAATTTCCACTGGTGATTGCCATAGTCACCAGCAGCCACCTGGACAGCCTTTGACCATTCTCCCCATGGAGCCCAGTCAGCACTCGCTAAAGAAAAGACCCCTCGAGCGGCCGTTTCTCGGTCATAGAAGAGAATGTTTAGAGCGTTAATTTTGCGGAGAGCAATAGCGTTGTCCTTGATTTGCTCGGCTACACTTTGAATCTCGGTTCGCGTGGACTTAGGGTCTACGTACACCCGGGACCGGAGCCGGATTGCTCCAGCAAACGGGATATCCCGCTCTTCTAAAATCTTGTAGTTGTCCGCCATTTCGCTCCGTCCTTAGCTATAGGGCTGAGTCTGCCAAGAGCCGGTTACTAGGTCATAATACACCGTCACCACCCGCCCATCCTCCAGCAGCAGGCTGAAGTACACTCGGCTCACCTCTTTGCGCCACCACTCGTCGTCGATGCGCCAGCGGTCCTGCACCGCGGCCACCGCCAGGCGCTCGCGCCCTAACACGACGGCCTGAGGCTCACCTTGCGCATTCGTCTCCACCCGGATGGGCCGCGCCTGGTTCAGGGGTCGTAGTCGATGAGCGCGTGCCGCCGCTCGGGTATGCGCGACCACGGCTCCACCTCCACCGCTTGCGCCACCGGCGACCGCCCGTAGCGGGCCTTGAGCTGGTGGACCGCCTCTGCTACCTGGGGCTGCCGCCGGCGGTCGCCGGAAAAGAACCCCTCCTGCTTGCCCGTCTCTCCTGCAAAGCCGGAAAGCTCGATGCTTAGCTCCTCGATGGGCGCCGTCAGGGGTGCTGCCTCGATGGCCGACTTCAGCACGCAAAGCATCTGCTCGCGGTCGGCGGTGGCCTCGCGGAAGACGATGGTTCGCTCCCAGCTTCGACCGTCGCTGAGGAGAGCCCGTAGCGTCATGCGGCGGGCGGCCCGCCCTCTCATCGCTGGCTGTCCCAGCAGGCGGGTGAGTAACTCGCGGCTGGCGGCCACCAGCGCTTCTCGGCTAACGAGCGGCGCGTAGAAGGTCAGATGCTCCCGTATCGACTCCTCCCGTCGCAGCGGGCGCAGGGGTTCCCTATCGATTCCCTGGGCCAGTTCCCAGATGCGCCTCCCTTCACGTCCGAACTGGGCGTGCACCGCCCCCATCGGCAGTGAGGCCAGGTCTCCCATCGTCCGCAGGCCGAACAGCTCCAGGTGTCGCAGGGTATCGCGAGAGCAGGGCAGGAGGGACACATCGATGGGCGCCAGGAACTTCTTCTCCTGCCCCTTTGGCACTAGGCAGACCTCACCGGGAGCGCTCACGGTGGCCGCGACCCGAGCGGTGAACTTGCCCTCGGCCAGGCCGATGCTGGGCATGAGGCCAGAGGCCTGACGTACTGCCTGAGCCAACGCATCCCCCAGGGCCATCTCCTCCCGATAGTGACCGTTCAGCCCGTCCAGGCCGATGAAGGCGCAGCCTAGGCTCGCCGGGTCCACCAGCGGGCTCATGGTTTCCAGGGCACGCAGAATCTGGTCGAAGGCGTCGCCGTAGCGGGGCAGATCAGGGGGTAGGAACGAGGCGCTAGGGCAGAGACCCAGCGCCTGCCGTAGGGGCATGCCGATGCGCACACCTTGGCCCTCCGCCTCCGCCGAGCAGTCCAGTACAGCACCCCGCTGCTCCGTCGTCTCGCCGATGATCACAGCCTGCCTGTTCACAGCGGGACGGTTTTGCCGCTCTATGGCGATAGGGAAATGAGGGAGCCAGACGCAGGCTACTCGCACACCACTGCTCCTTCACAAATGGACGGGATGGAACGATCTTATGGTAAAAGAACAGGCGTTCTATTGTCAAGATGGGGAAGTCATGCCGTCATCTATGTAGGCGTAGTGGCGGTGGTCGCCTTCCAGTGCAAAACGCCCGAGTCGCACGGCGGCTCGTCGAGCACCAATCTAAGGGTGCCCTGGGCGCTGCCCTCGCGGGGAAACGAGCCGCTCACCTCGTACATCCCCGTAATACCTGGCCCGAAGCTGCCGTCCACGATGTCCAGAGGGATAGGGAACGGGCTTGGCCCCGTAAATTCGCAGACGTCGCCAGGTACGTCGGAAGCGGTGAACCCTTCCACCTGCGACCCGTCCCCAGAGACTGTGAAGTGCACCGTGCCACAGGGCGGCTCGCCACAGCCTGTGATCTCTCCAGTATAAGTAGCCCCCGCCACTGGTTGGGCCGGCGCATGCAACACCGACACGAGGCGCAACACCGCCGCAACGGCTGCGGCAAGCCCAGGAATGCGTATCGTTTTCATTTGCTTACCTCCTTCTTGCTACAAATGTGAACAGAACCTCAACGGTGCGGCCTCAATCGAGCCTATCGAGAAGAAGGCGTGACCGAGCCAGCGCTGCGCGGCCATTTCTCGAGACGCCACGGGCGCCTCTATCTTCCCGACGGCAGGCTCTCCAGCACCTCAGCAGGCTCTTCCCTATTCAGCTTCGCCATCCGCCTGCTCCTCGTCGTCGGGCGGCAGCGGTGCAAATTCGGGGATGTTCTCGCCCCTCTTCGCCGCTCCTACCATGATCTCCATTTCCCTGTGGTGTATGCGCTGCATCTCCTTCGCCTCGCGGTCCCAGATCTTCTCGGCCTCCTTGAGGGCGCGGTTGATAGCGGCTTCGCAGTCTCTCGGCACCTCGCCTTCTTCCTCTTGAGCTTGGGGGCCCGCCTTTTCGAGCACCTCTGGCGCCACTCGAATGACCTGGACCAGGGTGCGGCTGCGCTTCTCTGGATCCTCGATGCTCAGGGCATCGGTCGCCCCTCGCTCGAGGAGCGACACTATGTCGGCAGCCGACTTCAAGTTCACTGAGGTCGGCTCCCCGCGCTTGCGCTGGCCTAGACGGATACCACGCAATTCAGCGATCCGATCCTCCGCGGCCATGGCTGTCCGCAGAAAGCGATCCAGTGCGAACAGGGCCTGGGTGTTGGCCGCGGGGTCGTTGCGGACCGCGTCCGTCAGCCGTCTGACCATGTCCCAGGCGGTGCGCGCGATCTCCTCATGGCGAGCCTCCTGTTCTAGCAGCCACTCGTCGGATTCGGCCGTCTCGTCCCGCCGTCGGTCGAGAGCCTTCCTGTAGTCCTTCTGTGCCTGACTTAGGCTCATCGGAGGGTCGAAGGAGTCCGCAATGCGTTGCCAGGGCACGCGCTGGTTGCGGAGGCGGAGCACCAGATCCTCGCGAGTTCGGACTTCTTTGGCAGTGCTCTTCCTGCCCATCACTCGGCCCTCCTTGCCCGCTCGCCCGTGAGCGCCTCCCAGCGGGCCAAAGCTACCTCACAGAAGAGGGGATCGATCTCCATTCCCAAGCAGCGGCGGCCGGCCTTCTCGCAGGCGATGATGGTCGTGCCCGATCCGACAAACGTGTCCAGGACGGTTTGCCCCGGCCGGGAGCTATTCTGGACGGCCCGTCGCACCAACTCGACTGGCTTCTGCGTCGGATGTAGATAGGTGCGGGCGTCCTCGCGGTGCACCACCCAAACGTCGGTGTGGGTGCGGTCGCCGAAGAACTGGTGAGGCTTCCCCTCAGGCCAGCAGTAGAATACGAACTCGTGTTGCGGGTGATAGTCTTTGCGGCTGAAGGTGAGCGACCCTTTGTCCCAGACGATAACGGAACTGAGGTGCAACTGAGCCGCTTCGAAGGCGCTCATGTAGGGCACGAAAGTGCTCACGCCGCCGCAGATGTAAACGGCGCCACCGTTCGGGAGAGCCTCCACCAGGTTGCGGAAGGAGTGGACTAGGAACTCCTGGTACTGCTCTGGCGGCAGGTCGTCGGACTGCATGGGTCCGAAGCGCCTGCGGCGGCGGTTGCCGTTGCGTGACGCTGGTCGCCGACGAGGCGGCTCAGCGCGGCGGCCCGATGGGGATGCGTTAGGGTCATAGGCGACATTGTAGGGCGGGTCCGTAAAGACCATATGGGCCGCCTCGCTGGCCAGAAGGCGCTGAACGTCGCTGGTGGTCGCGTCTCCACACAGCAGGCGGTGGCGTCCGAGCAGCCACAGCTCACCGCGCTGGACGCGGCACTGCTTTTCAGCCTGCTCTAGAGCTTCCTCCAGGTCGAACTGCTCGTCCCTGTCCACGATGGCCACGACCTCAATTCGGGCGAGTAGCTCGTCGATCTCCTCATCGCGGAAACCAGATAGGGAGAGGTCGAGGTCGGGTAGGGAATCAAGCTCGTCCAGCAAGGCCGCCAGCTGGTTCTCGTCCCAGTGGCCTTGAATGCGGTTGAGAGCCAGGTTCAGGAGCCTGGCCTTGTCCTCGCTGAGATCGAGGAACACGACGGGGATCTGAGGGAGGCCAAGGCGCTGGGCGGCGACCAGGCGTTGGTTGCCACCGATGACCGTCCTGTCCTGCTGGCGGACAATGACGGGATCTACCAGCCCGAACTCCTGGATGCTGCGCTCGAGCGCCAGCATCTCTTCCTCGGGCATGACCCGAGGGTTTGACTCATAGGGCCGCAAGCTCTCGATGTCTACGTGCTCCAGCGAGATCCTCCTGTCGATGGTCCCCATCGACAGGTTGTCCACCCGCTCTTGAGGCTGGAGCTCGGGACGGGGATCGGCTCGCGCGCGCTTGCTTGGACCGCATTTCGTGACTGCGGCCCCTGCCCAGCCGCCCGTCTTACTCCGCTTCGCTTCTGTACCATTACGCATGACTACCACCAACCCTTCTTTCTTTTCTGCGTGATGCCGGGGGGGCTCATCGCCGCCCGCGGAGAGGCTCTAGCATTTGTGTCCTCTACTGATCATTGACGACACGCAGAAGAGTTGCGTGCATTAAGCGTAATGGGGGCAGATGTGGGCTAGGGGAGCGGCTGCCACCCCATGGTGGCTAGCCGTTGCAGCACGTGGTGGACCTCCTGCTCGAACTGCACTTCTTGGGAGGCGGTAGAGGAGCCCCGAGCGCCGTCCCACTCGAACAGGTAGCGAAGCCCGTGGTGGGTGCAGTGGGCATCCCAGAACCGGAGAGCATCCCGGTTACCCATGCCGCACTTGAGCTTGAGGCTGGCCGTGGCCCAGGTGCGGATTCGCTTGGCCATGTCGAACACCTTCGTGCCCCGGTCATAGAAGGGCTTGCCAGCGGCTTCCCCGCGTAGCACACGCTGAACGTACGACGCGGTTGGGATGAATCCCAGGTGAGGGAAGAGAGAGATCTTGAGGTGTGGCAGCGGTCCCTCTTCGACCCACTCGGCCTTCACGCCGGGACCTACTGTGGCACGGTGCTTGCAAGGTCGCAGTCCCAGATAGTCTTCGATAATCGCTCGGTACAGCCCGGTGATATCGCGCACCTTCGCCGAGTAGATGCGAAACACCATCGGTCGGCCGAGGTCCATAGTCCGATGAAATGTGACGTTGGGAGAGACTGGGGGCGTGCCGCACACCAGTGCCACATACAGGCTCCCTGAATAGGTTGGTAGCGCTCTCTCCAGTTGATCCAGTCGCTCCGCTACCTGCCAAAAGACTCGCGCATTCTCTGGACCTATCCCTTCGGCGATCGGCGAGGCGAGAATCTTCAAGGTCGTTCGCAAGTCGACCCTGGACATACCGTCAAACAAACTCTTGCTGCGAAGTTCCTCTGCCAGGTCCAAGAAGCGATCTCTGGCCATTTCGAAGAACGACAAGGGTAGGGATAGCTTCTCGAAGTTGCGCTGCAACGCTTGAATTTCCCTCCCAAGAGTCTGTAACTCGTCCATGGGCCTCGCTGATTTCTCCCTATTCATGCAGTGTTTGACGGTAAGGAGTTGCGCTGTCAGCTTCTCCATCTCGGACGATAGGCCCTCAGTCTCTGCCGTTTTGCGTTCCGCCTGCTCCTGTATCTTGCGCATCGTTGGCCCTACGTACTTACCGAAGGCCTCCTCCGCCTCCCACAGACCCATCGGCATCGGCGGGTCTTCCTGCCCATAGAGCTGCGAGCGCATCTGCTTCAACTCCAGTTGTAGTGCTTGATTGAAGAACTGGTGGAAGAAGATGTACTCGACTTCAATCAGCCCCCACTTCTGCGGCTCCCTCAGGAGTTCGTTAGCCAGATCCACGATCTTTTGGCCGCACAGGTTGGGTGGTGTATCACGGCCGCTACCGCCTCCTGGGTCTGCGCCAGGTGGGGCGACGATCCCTTCGCGGCGCGGGGGGCGTCTTACTCCGCGGATCGCTTGCGCGCGCCGAGCCTGGCGTTCTTGCTGGTCGCAGCGGAAGCAGAGCGGCTCAGGGTTGTGGGAGGATAAAGGAGTGCCACAGCGGCGGCATATCCGCCTCTCATCAGCTTGGCCATGCATCCCAGCCTCGGGCACTCTTGGGTCTCCTGTCGCCTGTCGGGCCGTACCTGCCCAGCCGACGGGGCAGCCCGCGTGGACACCTCTTCGGCAGGTGAAGTCATCCATGATATAGACGCTCGGAACAGGCCCATGAGACACAGAGCTGCTGGCCAGCCTACAAATCAGGGGGCCAGGCGCTCCATCATCCTCACCTCCAACAGAACCTACGGCAAGTGGGGCGACATCTTCAGCGACCAAGTGCTGGCGGTGCCTATTCTGGACTGCCTTCTCGACCACTCGGTGACCATCAGCATCCGCTGGGCTCCTGCCGCCTCAAGGACAGACGGAAGCAGGAGTCTTTCGAATAGAGGAGACGAGAACGGACGGTAGGACCACGTGGGGGATTTTGAGTTGACCGAGGCCGATCCCGTCGGGTCTTGCTACGGACTGGCAGGTGGGGGATGGGGACCCCCCCCTCAAAGTGGTAATAAATATTACCACCTTTCCTCGCGAAAGAGCTTGACTTCTGCGCTCGCTAGAGGGATGTGTGTCTGTCGACGGGTTCCAAAGACGTTGGCCCGTCGGCACAGCAACCTGTAGCGTGAGGAAGGAGGTGGATCATGACCACCAAGCGTCAGCGCAAGAAGATCGCCCGTGAGCTGCCGCCTGTGGGTACCACTCTCACAGGCCGATCCAGGGGGCAGTCCCACACGGCTGTCATCGTGGAGGCCAAAGACCGCCCCAGCGGAAGGGTCGTCGAGTGCGGCGACCAGCTCTTCGCCTCCCTCAGCGCCGCCGCCAAGGCCGTCACCGGCCACCCCACCAACGGCTGGCTCTTCTGGCGCGCCGGTGAGACCAGCGAGCAGTAGCTCCCTCTCGCCCTCGGCCAAACCAGCCACCAGCCACCAGGTCCGCCCATGCCTGGTGGCTGGCCCTTTTTTGGCGTTTGAGGCCCTGATTGTCCTGCGAGCCCGCCAATACGTCGATTTCCCCCAAACATCTGCCAGATTCGCGCCGTGTCGACTTGACTTCCTGGCCGAAGAGAGCGTCCATGTACGTACGCAACGTACGTTGCACCAGGTGAGCAAGCATGACCACTTTAACGGCAGTCGAGCAGCAACAAGACCTGGCCAGCCTGATCGACCTCTACCTCCTGCGCTGCCAGGTGGAGGGCAAGTCGCCGAACACTATCACGGCCTACCGGGAGACCCTGACCCTTTTCGAGCGCATCGCTGGGGAGGAGGACTTCCCGGAGGGCGTGCGGGCCATCACCCCAGTCCACATCTACGCCTACCTGGGTCGCATCGGCAGCAACGGAGTCAGCCTGGAGACGCGCCACCGCCGCCATCGGGAGGTGCGCTTCTTGTTCTCCTGGCTGAAGCGGATGGGGTACATAGAGGAGAGCCCCTTCGCCCAGATCAAGAACATTCGGTTGCCGCAGAAGATCGTACAGCCCTACACGGCGGAGGAGATAGGGAGGCTGTTGGGCTGTTGTGACAGCCGTTACTACTGGGGCAGTCGCAACCGGACGATGATATTGGTCCTTCTGGACACGGGTGTGCGGCGGACGGAGCTGGTGGACCTGGACCTGGCCGACCTGGACCTGGCCGGGCAGCGGCTGAGGGTGTTGCACGGGAAGGGGAACAAGCAGCGGGTGGTGCGATTGGGAGCGAGGGCCAAGAAGGCGGTGGAGGAGTACCTGGAGCGGTTCCGTGGCAGGGAGCCTGGACCACTGTTCCTGTCTAGATATGGTACGAGGATGAGCTCTCATTCGGTGTTGATCTTCCTGAGGCGGCTGGGGAGGCGGGCAGGGGTGGAGAAGGTGAAGGTACACCGGTTTCGGCATACGTTTGCTACCTGGGCGATAGAGAACGAGGCCAGGGAGCTAGACGTGCAGCACCTGTTGGGTCACAGCACGCCGGCGATGGTGCGGCGGTACTCAGCGACCTACGATGCGGAGAAGGCGGCGCGGGCCCATGAGCGGTTCAGCCCGGCGGACCGTATGGGGGAGCGGCTAGGCTAAGGGAAGGCCAGCCCGCTCGGGGCCGCACACCCCTGAATCCACCCTGTTTCTACCCCGGTTTCACCCCGATTTTTGAATCTAAGGGGTTAACAATTAGGCCTGTCTTGAGGCGTGACCTTCTTCCTTCCAAGCAGGTTGTCGCGGGTTCGATCCCCGTCTCCCGCTCCACCCCGCACCAAACGTTACAACGCATGCAAGGCGAGGGCCGCCGAAGGGCGGCCTCCTGCTTTCCAGGCAGGTCGTCGGGGCTCGCTTGGTCCATCGCCACACTATCTCGCATACCCGCTGGCGGCTCTTGATGCCGCTGAGTTGCTAGCTCGGGGTTGGAGCCCCGGACTTTCGATCCGGGAGTCGTGTGTTTGAATCCCACCCGGCCCTCCAGGAAGAAGGGTCGCAGGAACGCCGCCAAAGAACGTGGGCCAGACGAAAAGCGCGCCTCGGGTTTCAAGTCACCCTGACACTAAGCGTTCCTAACGGCAGAGTGCCGGCTTCCCAAGCAGATCGCCTGCTCTGCGGGCATGCACTCCGTGCCTGCCTGAACCCTCGTGCCCGGAGTCACCCAAGCTGCGACCTCCGACGAAGATCGACTGCACTTCCTCCCTCACTGATGCGTCGCCGCCGTCGACGCCATCTAGTGGGCCCTTCCTTCTGACTGGCGTACAAATCATAGACCACACCTCCTTAAGGGCCTTTCGCCGCTTAGGAGACTCGGGGAGAGACTCGGTATTAGGCGGCCTGCACGGCGAGTACAGTAGGCGGCCACTTGACGGCGGAAGACACGGATCGAATATTGGCACCCCGCAGCCAAATCTTTGTTATCCTTAGGAGAAGCCCATGGGTAACCTGATCTCGTGGTGGCTCGTCGTTGAGATTATCGGCCTGGCCGCCGTACCTTTTGCCTTCCTCTTTTTCCGGTCGCTGGCCGACAGGGGTTATGCTTTTTCCAAGCCCGCGGGCATCCTGCTGTTCACGTACGTGGTCTGGCTGGGCGGAAGCCTACATCTGTTCCCCGCTAGGGTCCCGGTCCTGCTGGTCCTGCTCCTCGTATTTGCCGCGACGTCCTGCTATCTTGCCGTGCGGCACCGCGAGGAACTCGGCGCGTTTCTCAGGTCGCACCTCAGGTACATCCTGTTCGTGGAGGTGTTCTTTGCCCTAGCCTTAGCTGTCGCTGTCTTCCTTCGATCGTATTTGCCAGATATAGCGGGCGGGGAACGCCCCATGGAGTTCGCCTTCTTTAATGCGAGCTACCGGGCGGACTTCTTCCCCCCGGAGGACCCCTGGCTTGCCGGTTTTCAAATCGCCTATTACTACTTCGGCTACCTGATGGGGGCCACGCTCAGCAAGCTGGCGGCCGTACCTACGAGCTTCTCCTTCTATGCCACCTTCTCGCTGGTGGGGGCCTTGGCGGCGGTAGCCGCGTTCGGTGTCGCATACAATCTCGTGGCGCACCGTACTCGCTCCGCGGCCCGGGCCCTCTGGTGGCCAGCGATAGCCACGGGCGTCGTAGCAGCCGTCTTCCTGGTCTTCCTGAGCAACCTGCAGGGCGTCATCGAACTGCTTTCCCGCTATGGTATCGGAAGCGGCGGCTTCTATCAGGCGCTCAATCTGTTCGGAGTCGACGGTCCCATCGACTGCCAAGCGAACCCGGAATGGTGTAAGGCCTGGTACCCGACGCGGGACGGCTGGTGGTGGTTCGCCACCCGCATGAGCTCCGCGTCCGAGATAAGGGAGTTCCCCTTCTGGAGCTTCCAGTTCGGCGATCTCCATCCTCATGTGATGGCCATGCCCTTCATCCTTCTGGCGGGCGCGGTGGCCCTTGAGCACCTGCTGAGTGACGAACCCCTCGATGGCCGGTACGTCTTCAATCACCCCTGGCGCATTGTGTTCACCGCCCTGGCCGTCGGCTGCCTGGGCTTCATCCAATCCTGGAACCTGCCCGCCGTCTTCTTCGTGCTGGGGGCCGCAGTGCTGCTGAGCAACGTGGTCCGATACGGCGGCTGGAGACGAGGCGCCATCGGGGACACCGTGGCCGTGGTGGCACCCTTGGCGGCCCTATCGGCCCTTTTCTTCTTGCCCTATTACCTGTCGTCCAGCCCGCCGTTCCGCGGACTCAAGCTCGTGGAGGTTCTCCAGAGGCCTGGTTACTTCCCCGAGGATTCGACGGTCACTCCCCCCATCCATTTTCTGCTGTTCTGGCTGCCCCTGCTGGTGCCCGTGGTCGCCTTTGCCGCCTGGTACCTCTCGAGCCGCCGCCTGGACTGGCGCAGGCCCTCGAACCTTGCGTTCTCGGTGCTTCCTTGGCTCATCCCGATGGCGATCTGGGGTCTAATTCTGCTGGTGCTGCGAGGGGTGGGGGGCTTCGTGGACGAAGTCACGGCGCGAGATGAGGGATGGCTCACGGTTGCCCTCATAATCGTGGTCCTCGGCGGCATTGGGCTGGCGGTGAGCTCAGCGGTCCACGAGATTATCGAGGGCCGCCGTGGGAGGGACACCCTCTTCGCGCTGGTCCTGGCGGGAACGGCGGTCCTGCTCTGGCTAGGGATGGAGTTCTTCTTCCTCGTGACCAAGGACGACCAGCGGGCCAACACAGTGTTTCGGCTGGGCCACCAGGCCTGGGTCATCCTGAGCGTGGTCGGCGCCTTCGCTGTCTTCACCCTGGCCGCCAGCCCGGCCAAGGAGCGCCCCCTGTTCACCTTCAGGCGAGCGGCACAGATAGGTTCGCTGGCCCTCATTGGTGTTGTCCTGGCCGCGGGGCTGGTGTTCCCGCTCACGGCCACCTTCTCTCGCACCGACGGCTTCACCACCCCCCAGAGACTCGACGGGCTGGAATTCCTGAAGGAAGCGGTGCCGGATGAATACTGGGCGGTCCGCTGGCTCAACGAGGAGGTGAGCGGTACACCTGTTATACTAGAAGCACCGGGACTGGATTATACGGATTTGGGACGGGTTTCGTCCCGGACTGGCCTCCCCACCGTCATCGGGCGCCATGACCACGAGCACGAGTGGCGCAACTTCCTGGAGCCGTTGCTGGAACGCATCTCTGATGTGGAGACGGCCTACACGACCATGAACCTTGCAGAGGCGGGTGCCATCCTGGACAAATACGGAGTGGATTACGTGTACGTGGGGAGCCTGGAACGGCTCCTGTATCCGCAAGAGGCGCTGGACAAGTTCTCCTGCCTCGGGGAGCCCGTCTTTTCCAGCCCTTCTGTCTCGGTCTACCGAGTCTTCGAGGGTGGGGCCATCGGCAACTGTCCGATTACCACTCGGTAGTCCCTAGCAGGAAGTGCTATGGCTCTTTTGCTATCCGTCGTCATCCCCACCAAGAACGAACAGGAGAACGTTGGCCCCCTGGTCGAACGGATTCACGCCGCCCTGCGGAGTCTACCTTACGAGATCGTCTTCGTCGATGATAGCGACGACGAGACCCCGCAGGCGATCCTCGGCCTCGCCGGCTCGTACCCTGTCCGCCTGATCGCCCGCAGCGGGAAGGAGCGGTCCGGCGGGCTGGCCGGGGCAGTGGTGGAAGGCATGAAGCACTCCGAGGGCGAATATATATGCGTCCTCGACGCAGACCTCCAGCACCCGCCAGACCAGATCCCGGGGCTCCTTGCCAAGGGACGGGAGAGCGAGGCGGACATGGTCATCGCGAGCCGCTACAGACAGGGCGGTTCCGTAAAGGGACTCGAGGGCTGGAGACGCAACGCCATATCGCGGGCCTGCAAATGGCTTGCCCGTATCCTGCTGCTGGGCGCTGCCCGCTGGCTCAGCGATCCCCTCAGCGGCTTCTTCCTGGTGCGCCGCAGTCTGGTCGCTTCCTCCGGCCTCCGGCCCGTCGGTTACAAGATAGGGCTGGAAATACTGGTGCGCCTAGGGCCAAGGCGGGTAGCAGAGGTGCCATATGAGTTTGCTGTCCGCCATTCTGGCAGGAGCAAGGCGAGCCTCCGAGAGGGCATCCTCTTCCTCGCCCACCTGCTGCGACTACTCAGAGAGGTGCCACAGAGCGGCCGTATCTGGAAGTTCGGCTTCGTGGGGCTGCTGGGAGTGGGAGTGAACCTGGGGCTGCTGTACCTAATGGGAATCACCCTTGGCCTCCCTGCGGGCCTGGCGTGGTTTCTCGCCGTCGAGGGGTCCATTCTACACAACTTCGCCTGGCACGAATGGTTCACCTGGAGCGATCGCAGGCAGGCGGCTGAGTTTGGTCTTATCCGCGACGCCGGCGCCTTTCACCTGGCGGTGGCAGGAGCGGCGCTGGTCAACGGTTTAATCTTCGCCGCCCTGTCCCTGATGGGGGCGCCGTTGCTGCTGGCGGGCGGGACAGGGATTGCCGTCGGAACCGTCTTCAACTTCATAACCGCAGACCGTTGGGTGTTTCGGCCGGCCCGATAGGCGCCGCCGCTCTTGTGCTGCACGGCATTCGCTCCCGCTCGGGCGGCGGCCCCTACCTAGCTCGCTCCACGGCGACCTTTTGGCCAACCGGCGGTGTCGCCCTGCCGCCGGTCCATGCGCCGGTCTATATCGGCGGCGAAGTGTGGGTCGTCAGCAACTTTCGGAATCTGTAAGGCCTGTTGCCAACGTACACCTGAAGGCTTGCTCTCGCTGTCCCCGAGACGGAGGTGCCCAGCCGGCCGCTATGGTGAGGGCGTCCTGATTGACAATCCGGGGCACCTGGCAGGGCTGATCGCCAGTTGATAGAGCTCCTGCTTCTCAGGCAGGTGCACAACCGCGGCTGGGCAATCTCTACGATCTAGCTCCGGGGCTAATGTCGTCCGGCGAATGTTGCGCCATAGCCCGGGGCCGGAGTAGGCGGCCGAGCCCACCCGCCCCCTCGCGAATGCCTGCGGCCTCCACAGGGGGTATACTGGGTACGATGCAGCCCGAAGACATATCCAGAATGCCGGAAGTTCTCAAGGCCTATGAGCGCCAGACTGCGCTGATCGACGCTCTCGCGAAGCAGGTCATCAACACCGACAGGCTCAACGAGATCCTGCAGACCAGTGTTGCGCTGGACAAGTTCCGCGACAAGATCGCCACCATAGCGGCTTCCTCCGCCATTAGTTCTTCGCTCGCTATAAGTGCCGAGGCCACTCGCACAATGAGCGCGGCACTTACCGGCCTCGGTTCCTATGACGAGTTGGTCGAGCGCCTAGCTCACAGCAACCGCTGGATCCCCTCACCTGATGCGATAGGAAGGATGGCGATCTCGGAGCACTTGAACCGGCATCTGGGCGTCATCCTTCAGTCAAGTCTTCTCACAGAACAGGCAATCGCCCGCATCGCTGCGCGGTCCCTTTCAATCTCACAAGTGCTTGCGCAGACCTTCCTCAAGATGGGCACGGCCCAGCGAGATATCTGGCGGAGTCTTGATGCTAACATTCAGAGGCTGGCCTCCATTCCACGGGTAGCGGTTGAGGCTGCTGGGGTTGACTACTACCTCGCTGCTCATCAGATAGATGTCCTTCCTGCTGACGCCAGCGTTCAACCACAGGACGAATCTCTTCTCGGTCAGTTATCCGCCAGGGTCACCGATATTCCTCGCTTGGTCACCTTGGTGGGCACCGACCTGCTGCCCCTTTATCGGGGCGCGCTAGAAGCAGTCAGATCGAAAAACCCAGACCGCATTCGCCACGCCTCAATATCGCTACGTGAACTATTCACTCAGATCCTCCACCGGCTCGCTCCGGACCCAGAAGTCCTTCAGTGGATTCCCGAGAGCTCTCTTCTTGATGAGAAAGGTCGCCCCACGAGAAGAGCTCGGTTGCTCTACATCTGCCGGCACGTACACCACGGGGACTTCTCGGCGTTCATAGAAGCAGACCTCGGCGCAGCAGTCGAGTTTCTGAACCTAGTGCAGAAGGGAACTCATGGTGTCACACCGGAATTCACCGACGTTCAGTTGGAGGCGCTAGTCACGCGCATGGAGTCACTTCTGCTTCATCTGATCAAACTCGGTACAGAGACGTCCTAGTCGATGGCCGGCTGGTAAGTCTCGAAGAAGCAGTGGTGGGACGATACGGCGACTACGTCGACTGGTACGACAAGGGATCCCTGACTATTTGGACTTAGGCGTGAGTTGAGCCAGCTGTCAACGCTGGCTACGATCGTGTTGTCACCGTGCCTGATGAGACCCGTTCAACTTGGCATCGAGTCAGGAAACGAAGATTATCTCCCTGTGATCACCATTGACGGGTGCGGCCGCGGCTCATCTGGTTGGATGATTGTGAGCCGCAAGAGCTCAGGCCAATCCCTCATCACGCCGCCGCCACCTGCTCGATCACCAGCGCGAAGGCCTTGGGGGCCCGTGTTTCTGCCTTCGCCTGGTCAAGTTGGGACGAGATCCGAGACCCCTAGCGACAGCTTCGGGCCCCGGGGGTGACACACACTATGGCGCAATAGTGCCAGCTCATGTGAGCTCACTGCTATAATCTCTCTGTGACGCGGCTTGTGTTTGAGGAGCGACAGGCTCCGCAGCCTGGATGTGGCAACGAGGAAGAGCTCGCTCATCACGACCTCGAATATCTTGTGGACTACCTTTCGCGGTCTAGGAGCGAGAGGTACGAGTTGGTTGAGCGGCCGGATCAGGTTCGACGGACAGGCGTGGCACCCGACTACTTAGTGAGGGAAATCAGGTCGGGAAGGCTGATTGCCGTCGAACGAGCACAGCTCATGAAAGAAGATCTGCAAGCAGCCAAGGCACGGCTGATTAGGGATGGCGCGAACGCCATTGTCGTCGGTCCTGCAGACATCAGCCCGCAGGAAATCGCGGAGCACCTTGTTCGCATGATCGAGCAAAAGATCTCACGGGGACAGCTTCTTGCTGTGTCTGCCGACGAACGCATTCTGCTTTTTCGGAACAGGCTCCTGGCCACTGCGCGAACGTTCCTTGATGCTGAAGTGCGTTTCGACAAGGCAGCTAGGCATGGCGTCGATCACACTTACGTCATCGCTAGTTCGCTACTCGTCGAGATCTGGTAGCTGTCAGGAGGTGGCCATGTCGAACCAGATGGCGAATGAGGCATCTGTGCGGGATACCCTGGAACGTATCTGGGAAGGGCGCAACCTGACGCACGTCTTTCCCGAGTGCCTCGATCTCTTGGTGGCGAATACAGGTGAGGGGCGTGCCCTCTCGTTTGACGACGGCCCGCCTCAGCTGTGGCTAGAGTTCACGAGTAAGCTATTTGAGCTTCGGGCCTTCGACCACACCATCGTTGCTCTTGAGGCATTGTATCGCCTCCAGTGCGAGGAGCAGCAGAGTCTTGGACGTCGCTATCACAAGGGTTTTGCCCTTCATAACATTGGCGCTGCTTGCCTAGCTCTTGGTCGGTCATCTATGGCTAGGCGCTATGTCTACCTGGCCCACATCGAAGACGTTCTGACGGGTGGGGTTGGGGCCAAAGATATGGCCCATGCCGTCCTTTATGGAATCCTCGGGGTTCCCCTGGGCGAACTGGATGAGCTTTCCGGGCACGCGAGCCGCTTTCGGACACCAAGCCCGAACCCTCATCCTGAAGACGTTCTACTGGCGTTCCAGGAAGAGCGAAAGCAGTCTCGGGAATCCGAGGCTCGACTGTTTCGCCCAAACCTTGTCTTCGCAAGGAAGCTATTCGACGAAGTTGATGGCGCTAAGACTAAGGCGAACAAGGGCCTTGCACTGGAGCGCTTGGTTGCCCATCTGCTGACATCGATAACGGGCATAGAGCTGGCCGAATTCCGCCAACCTGCGAAAGATCACGAAACTGACTTGCTCATTCGAAACGCGATCCAGGCCGACCCACTGTTTGAGGTCTTTGGCCCCTACCTCGGCGTCGAGTGCAAGAACTGGGACCGTTCCGTGGGTGTTCGCGAGGTGAACCACTTCATCGCCAATTTGCCTTTCGCCTACCTGAAGGCGGGAATCCTGGTGGCGCGAAACGGCATCTCTGGTGGGACTTTCAAGGAACGTCGCAACGCGGAGCTGGTGGTTCTCAAAGCCTTTCACCAGGACAACGTTATCGTATGCATCATCACCAGGGCGGATCTGGAGGCCGTCATCGAAGGTCGTGTCACTATGCCGGGGCTGCTGCTCTCCGAGTACGAAAGGATTCGCTTCGACAAGACGGCCAGGTAGGGGCACCGGGCGACTGCGGTGCGTCATGGGGTCGTGAACCGCGGCATACGGCGATAGACACCATGACCTGATCGTGTCCGGTCAACATCCAACGGACCACGCCATCCTCGGGTGAGTCTGGGCGCAATCACCGTTGTCGCTTATAATCGGGAATGATGATTCCCTCTGCTTTCGTAAAGAAATGGGCCGCGTCGAAAGGCAGCGAACGGGCGACGGCACAGGAACACTTCATCGATCTGTGCCAGCTGTTGAACGAGAAGACGCCCAACGAGGCGGATCCGAGCGGGGACTTCTACGCCTTTGAAAAGGGCGCGAAGAAGCTGGACGGCGACGGATTCGCCGACGTTTGGCTCAAAGGCCACTTCGCCTGGGAGTACAAAGGGAAACACAAGGACCTTCAGGCCGCCTACAAACAGGTCCAGACCTACCGGGAGGCGCTCGGCAACCCACCCTTACTCGTCGTCTGTGATATCGAGCACTTCGAGATCCACACCAACTGGACGAACACCGAGAAGTGGATCTATCGATTCCGAAACGCCGACATCACGTCGGATGCCAAAGTGGACGTCTCCACGGTGTCGGGGCCAGCGCCAGACGCCCCGGCGTTGAGCGCTCTTCAGGTGCTGAAAGCACTCTTCGAGGACCCGCAGCGTCTAAAGCCTCAGAAGACAACAGACCAGATCACGCAGGATGCGGCTCGGATGTTCGGAAAGATAAGCGACGAGCTCCGCAAGTGGAAGGTGGACGACATGCGGATCGCCCGGTTGGTTACGCGGGTGATGTTCTGCATGTTCGCAACTGACGTGGGACTGCTTCCCCGTCAAACGTTTTCGGAGATCATCGCGGTGCACAAGAAGAGCGGCGATGACAAGGCATTCCGCAAGCACCTCTCAGAGCTGTTCGCCGTGATGAACACAGGGGGACCGCTCTTGTGGTATGACATCCCGTACTTCGACGGCCGCCTCTTTGAGGACAATGACGTGCCGGACGAGATTACCACCCAGGAGATCCTGGTTCTTGCGGAGCTCGACTCCCTCAACTGGGCAGATGTTGAACCATCGATCTTCGGCACGCTGTTCGAGCGTGTCCTTGACCCCAAACAGCGGAAGATGCTTGGGGCGCACTACACCTCTCGCGCTGACATCGAGCTGATCGTGGAGCCGGTGCTAATGGCTCCGTTGCGCCGTGAGTGGGAGGAGGTCAAGGCTGCTGCGGAGGCGTACCTCAACGAGGCAAAGGAGCGAGGGACGAAAGAGGAGACGCAACAGAAACACCTGCGATCTCTGCTGGGCGGGTTCCACAAGCGCCTCACGACTATTCGCATCCTGGACCCGGCCTGCGGCTCCGGCAATTTCCTCTACGTGTCACTCGCGCTCCTGAAGGCCCTCGAAAAGGAAGCCATCGCGTTCGCTAGCTTGCACGGAGTCGATGGTATAACGTCACGCGTGCACCCCCGACAGCTGTATGGCATCGAGATTAGCCCCTACGCAGTCGAGCTCGCCTCCATCGTTATCTGGATCGGTTACCTGCAGTGGAAGCACCGCAACGTTATGCCATTGGATGACGAAGAGCCAATCCTAGAGCCCTTGGATCAGGTCCGCCTGATGGACGCTATCCTGGACCGCTCCGACGCCAACAGTCCCGAAGAGCCCCTCTGGCCAGAGGTCGATGTTGTTGTTGGGAATCCGCCGTTCCTCGGCGGTAAGCGTCTCCGTAGGGAACTGGGTGATGAGTACGTGGATCGCCTGTTCGCTGTCTGGGACGGGCGTGTAGCGCGGGAGTCGGACTTGTGCTGCTACTGGTACGAGAAGGGACGGGCGGCGATCGAGACCGACAGGGCCAAGCGTGTTGGGCTGCTCGCCACCCAGGCGATCCGAGGCGGGGCGAACCGGCGAGTGCTCCAGCGCATAAAGGGGACGGGTGATATCTTCTACGCCCAGGCCGATCGCGAGTGGATCCAGGACGGCGTAGCGGTGCGTGTGTCGATGGTGGGATTCGACGATGGCAGTGAGACGCGGCGCCTGCTGAATGAGAGCAAGGACGACGCCGCTGAGCATGCACTCGCAAGGGCGCGGCCTGTGGAGGAGATCAACGCTAACCTGACACACCAGGCGGCAGTCTCCAAGGCACGTCGGCTCAAAGAGAACTTGGGCATTTCGTTCATGGGAATCACAAAGGTGGGCCCATTGGCACGCCAGTTCCTTGCCAAGCCCAACCCGCACGGCAAGCCAAACAGCGACGTTGTGCGGCCGTGGGTCAACGGGCTGGACATTACGCGGTGTCCCCGGCGGATGTGGATCATCGATTTCCCGCCCGGGATGAGCGAGACGGAGGCGGCATTGTACGAGGCGCCCTTCGAGTATGTCAAGGAGCACGTCAGACCGACGCGCATCAAGAACAAGCGAAAGGCGTACGCCGAGACGTGGTGGATTCATGCCGAGCCGCGACCGGGAATGAGAGCCGCACTCGCGGGGCTGGAGCGTTATCTGGCCACCGCGATGGTGTCGAAGCACCGCTTGTTCTCATGGCTGCCAGCAGAAACACTTGCTGAGAATCTTGTCATCGTCTTCGCCCGAAGCGATGATTACTTCTTCGGCGTCCTGCACTCCCGCGTCCACGAGGTGTGGGCGCGAGGTACTGGGACCCAGTTGCGGGAGGCCGAGAGCGGATTCCGCTACACTCCGACCACCTGCTTTGAGACGTTTCCGTTCCCGCAACCGGCGCCGGAGCAGCAGGAGGAAGCGATCGCCGCCGCCGCTAAGAGGTTGAACCGCCTGCGCGAAGAGTGGCTCAACCCTGGTCCTGTTGAGGGGCTCCAGCTTCCCGAGACAGAGCTGAAGAAGCGGACGCTTACCAATCTGTACAACCAGCGCCCCACGTGGCTCGTCAACGCGCACGCCGCCCTCGACGCTGCCGTCCTTGGCGCGTACGGGTGGGGTGATCAGCTCTCTGATTCCGAGATACTCGCCCGTCTGCTGGAGCTGAACCTGCAGCGCGAGTCTGCTTAGGAGAAGCCGACTTGAAGGGGCCGACGCGTCTTCTGCTCAGGGCGGGGGCACCGTAGTCTGATCTCATAGCGCCTGGATGGGCTGACAGAGGAAGAGATAGCCATCGTGGAGTGGCGGGCGTAGTGGATTGCCCATGATCCCTCCACTCAGTCGAGGGAGACCGAACGGCTGTGGAGCCTGAGGAGCTGCAGCGGCGACTACGCATTCTGTTCGATCTCATCGAGCAGGGTAAGATGAACTTCGGTAGTGTGCCAAGAACCATCGCGGCCCTGCAGAAGGTTCGAAGGCTGCCCGACGGGAGTTTCGATCTAACCACAGTTGAGTCCCCAGTGCGAGCCCTCTGTCTAGTGGTTGACGAGATGATACAGCCTGAGCCGCCCCCGGCAGACTATGAGACCCTCGATGAACTGCCGACGGTCACCCTGCCAAAGGTGCGCAAGCGGCGGAGCTCGGAGAACGATTTCCTGCGCGATCTTGTCGAGGCAGCGAACGTGGTCCGTCAATATCTCGTCCTAGTCGCTGGGTTGTGGCCTGCGCGGCCTCTCGACCGACTCCTGAGGGGTATCCTCATGGGCCACATGGTAAGGGTGTTCAAGCTGTATGACTCCATGATGCTGCTGGTCGTCGAGCATCGAGGCGAGATCGCTCCCATACTATCGAGGGTGCTAATTGACACCGTCATCAACCTCAGATATCTCTTGAGACACCCCAGCGACGAAGAAGTTGGGAAGTACATCCAAGCGTCGCTTGCCTACGAGAAGAAACTGATGGAAGAGGTCCAGAGCCGCATGCGGCAGCGCCCACAGCCGCTTCCAATTGAGCTGAGTATGTTGGGCGGGATCGAGGAGACCTTCCGGCGAGTCGGTGTCGATCCTGCATCGATAACGGCGAGAGAATGGCGGGGTGCCTCAACGTTCCAGAAGGCCCGTGAAACCGGGCTGGAAGTCCTCTATGAGTTCGGTTTCCGGCCCACGAGTCACCAAGTGCATGGGACGTGGCACGACCTGGAATTCTATCACCTTGAAGAGAAGGATGGACAGTATAGGCCCGAGACCCGGTTCTCGCCACCGCGCCCACAAGTCGTGGAGATGGCGAGTGTGGCTTCCCTAGAAACATCAATCGCCTATCTTGACTTCGTCGTGCCTGGAACTGACGCTGATGAAATGAAGGACAGACTCCAAGAGTTGCTTGAGTGGTTCGTCGAAATGGGCCACCAACACGAACGTTGGTCAAGACGAAGGACGTCAAGACCAAGACGCTAGCGGCGGCGAGTCGCGTGGCGTAGCGAAGGAGCGGAGAGTCTTCATTATCAGAAACTGAGGGTCGGACCGAACTTGCGGTCCTCGCTCGTCGCCCGGCCATCGGCCACGATCCACACTTACTGTGCCCTCAAGCACGCCGTGCAATGGAGGTTATCGGCCGCTCAGCGACCTCCTGCTCCGTCGGCAGGAGCTCACCCTCGGCGCAGGGTCGGTGAGGCAGCAGCCTTCAATGAAGGTCTGGCCGGCGGGCAGCCATTCTTCGGAGCGCTGGGATCGCTTCTATCTTTTCCGGCGGTAGGAGCTTCCAGTAAATGCCGTCTGGGCGCGGCAGTGACGTGTGAGTCTCGATAAGCTCCTCTGGGGTGACGATGTAGTCGACAGGGATGTCGTGAACCTCGCGCGGTATGGCCTCCTCGACGAGCTGAAGGGAGTGGACGGTGGTGAGGATGGGGGTGTCGCTGGAGAGCCTGCCGGCGGCGAAGGCCAGGGCGTACTCCAGGTCGGAGTAGCCGCCACCCTTGCCGACGCGGGCACCCTCACGGTTCACGGCCACCGACCCACAGACCACCAGATCGATGGGCCGCAGCTCATCGACGGTCACCGGGCGGCCGTACCTGAACGCGCCGCGGATGGTGGCAGCGGTGCCCGCCCGCTGGCCTAGCCGCCGCGGGTCCAGCTCGATGAAGCAGCGCTCCTGGCGCAAGCGGGGCACGGCCATGTAGACGGTCTTGCCCTCACGGAGAGCTGCCTGGCGCAAGGGGAGCTGCGGGGAGTCGGGATTGCACTTCAGAACCTTGGCCCGCTGCCAGACCTGGAGGCGGCGCGCCAGCTCAGCGGCCTGCGTGGCGCCGTCGAAGTTGGGGATGCGGCCGACAGCGCCCGGGAAACGGGCGACGTCCTGGCGCTGAAGGGACTCCCAAATGCGCTCGCGGAGCTGCTGCTTCGTCGTCACAACGTCATGATAGCACCGCGGGCTGGCCCGGCAGGTTAGTCCCCGGCCGCCAGCAAGTGGAAGGCGGCGATCCCAGCTTCTTGCTGGCCGTCGCCAGCGAGGTTGCGAGGCTTGTATATGCGCCTACCGCTCTCCCAACTGCGGCAAGGCCCCGCACTGACAGGCCTTATTGGAGTTCATTGAGACCAACTCAGCCGATCCAGCGCCTCCCTAATCGCCCTGTCCGCCCTCGGGTTTCGGTACGATTTTTCGCTCCCTGGCCCTCCAAAGGTGACGACCCCCAAGATGCCGCTCCACTCGTCCTGCGCCGCCAGCCCCAGGGCCGTCATCAGGGACCCAAGCGAATCGTCGGTGTGCCGGTAGTCTAGAAGCTCCTGCTTCAGTTCCTCAGCGCCCACGGCGTCCAACAGGTGGAACCGGTCATTCTGCAGAAGATCTTGGAGGCGGGATACCAGCCAGCCCGTGCCGAGCCTGACCCCGTCGTCCTTTTCGGTTCGCTCATCCCCTGGCGTCAGATAGACCGGCTTCATCTTCGCCCGGACCCCTTTGCCGCGTAGCGCTCCTAGCACCGCCTTTCCCGTACCGGTGACGTTCCCGTAAAGTGTAGGCTGATACCGAGGAGCCCGACGGGTGGCCTCGTCGACGATCTCAGCCACACGCCGTACCGCTTCGTCATAGGAACTCGCGGACAGGCTCTCGAGGACCCACACATCGCGGTGACCCCGCCTCCAGCGGGCCCCGGGCTCCTTGCGCCCCTCCGTCGTCACAGCGGCGACGGCGGTAGGCTTCCCATTCTCATCGATGTCCAGCCCTATCGTTTCCATGGCGCTACCTCCTCCTGAGTGCTCGTTCGATGTCTTCCGGCCTGAACACGGATATTCCACTATCCTTGCTTGCCAGCAGGCAGTACACCTCGGCCTGGGCGTAGTGGTCGTCCTTGCCGCCGTCCAGGTAGCGCGCCACCCAATTGCCCTGCGCGTTCTGCTCCAGCGTCCGGTTAAGCGCCGTCATCTGCCGATAGTATTCGCCGAGGCGGTTCTCGATCCTGCCGCCCAGGTAGCGGGCCTTGGACGGAAGCTCGGCCTTGGTTTGGTGGAAGCGATCGAACATCTCGTCCAAGGCCTGAACGCGGTTGATGTGTACCGTGTTCTCACCGGCCTGGCCGCCCCGGTTCCACTCGTGGTCGCCCTCCTGACGATCGTAGTAGGCCAGCCAGACCTTGGGCTGCCACCTCCTGGCGAATTCGCGGGCCTTGTGGACATCCGGCAGGGCGTCGAGGACGCACCTGCGCACCCGGTAGCGCTCGATGAGACGTCCCAGTTCCTCAAAGGTGTCCACCTCGCCGATGAAGAGGGCGCGGGATCGGTCCTCCTCCAGTCGCTGGCGGATGACCACATGGAGCTTGAGGCCGACGTCCACCCCCATGTACGTATCAGTGTCAGCGCCGCCGGGCAGTTCGTAGTCGCGGCGGCAGCGGTCGAGGGTGTCGATGCTGATGCGGCCTCCTGGGGGCACGAAGGTCTCGCCCAGGTCGGAGTTGTGGAACTCCTGAAGGGCGCCGGGCGTGGTGGCCTGGCTCTCGTAAATCATCTGGGCGATGTTGGCCATGGGCGAGTAGAGGCGGTTCAGGTGGTAGCCGTGGATGTCGGAGTTGCCGGGGCAGGTGATGTCCCAGTGCCCTGGCGCCGATGGATCCAGCGGCTTGCGACAGCGGGAGCGGCGGCAGATCACCCGGGCCCGCTTGTGGTCGACGTTGTGCTCCCACTCCAAACGCTGGGCCAGGCCGCAGGCGGGGCACTTGAGGAAGTAGTAACGCTGGTCCGACTGAAGGAAGAGGGCGTTGATGCCGGCCTCCGGCAGGCGGGGGGTGGAAGCTACCCTCAGCCAGCCGAGTTTGCTAGAGGCCAGGCGCTTCTGGGCCAACTCAAGGACTCCCTCGCCCATGAGGTCGAACTCGTCGAGGAGCACTACGTCGGCGTCGACGGAGGTAAGCTGGCGGCGGCTGTCGGCACCGCGCAGGTAGATATAACCGAGGCCAACCTTCTTCAGCCGTTGGCGGGCCGGCCCCTGGCGGCCTGGCGGTGGCGGAAAGAGGCGGCGCTGGAGGTACGCGCTCTCGGCGATGGCCTTATCGAAGCGGGCCTGGGAAAAGTCGTCCACGTGGCCCTGAGTGGGCATGACGTACAAGGCGTTGCCGCGGCCTCCCTGCCCGGTGTCGGCCACCCAGAGGGCAGTGTTTAACAGGTATTCCGACACAAAGACCTGCGCCGCCTTCTGAACCACGACGATTGGATGGGTGTCCCGGTACAGATCCCGCAGAGCGGGGATGAGCCGCATCGGCTTCCCCTGGAGGAAGCGATAGGCCAGGGCCCAGTCCAGGAGGCTATCGGGGTTCCTCGTCGCCAGCGCGCTCCGCAAGGCGTTCCGCAAGTTCAGCCAGTCGGCGGAGCTCTTCATTGGTAAAGCTGCTGAGGTCGATGTGCCCATGGAGCATCTCCCCTTCCTGTCGAATGTGCTCAGTGGGCTCGCCACGGGCCAGCCGCTCCAGCCGGACGCCTTCGACGAGAGCGCGGACGGCATCGGAGGCCGAGAGCTGCTCCGACGATAGGGTCCCCAGGCGCTCGACGCCCTTCTGTTGGAGGGCGAGGCCCTCCTTGGCGTGCCGTTCGTTCATCTCTTGGAGGGCCCTGAGCAGTTCCTCCTGATCGCGCTCGGCGGCCCGCCGCTCGAGATCGAGGAGGCGGGCCTGCCAGTGGAAGGCGCTGGACCAGGCCTCGAGGGTGCTGAGGCTGGGAGCTCGCTTGAGGCCGATGAGGGACGAGTCGTCCTGCAACTCCCGGTGCAGTTTCTCCAGGCTGCGGCCGGCCCCCATCTTGACGTAAAGATCGAAGGCCAGGCGGTGCCGGGTCTTCTCTTTCACGCCGACCACCTCTCCCTGTAGGTCTTGGCGATCTGAGCCAGGGCGCGGCCGCGGCGGTTGGCGCCGTCGAGGCCGGCCGCTACTTGTTGCACCGCCTCCTCGATGGCCCGCTCGTCCTCGGCGCTCACCACGAAGGTGATGGCGCGCAGGCCGTTCCCGGCGTCGGACTCCCGCTGGAGGTCGGCCAGCAGCTCGTCGAGGTTCAGATCCAGGAGTTCCAGGCTCTGGCGGATGAGCGCCGCGCTCTCGGGCAGGAGCTGAGCCAGGTCCTCGGGGGAAGCCAGCTGGGTCAGCTCCCGCAGGAGCTCCGCGCGCTTCAAGGGATCGTCCTGGCCTTCGAGCCTATTGAGGGTCGCCAGCAGGACCAGCGCGGTGCGATCGTCGCAAGGCCAGACGTAGCACGTGGCTTCCTCGTGGCGAAGGTGCTGGAGCACCTGCCAGCGCTGGTGGCCGTCGAGGACCTGATAACAGCCCGGCTCCTCCGGATGAGGACGGACCACGAGGGGAGGGTAGTTTCCCTCCTGGGTGATATTCGCCGCGAGCTTCTCCAGCCGCTCCTCGTCCATGACGTTGGCGTTGGCCGGGTGGGGCCGCAGGCGGTTCACGGGAACGCGCACCAGGCGGCCGGTGCGCCGCGAGCCGGCGTCAGGCGGTGGCGAGGACGATGTATTCCCGGTTTGTCTCATTTTTCTCCTTCGATGCGATGCTGCCCAGGTGGCGGTAGGGCACTTGCACCGCTTTGACTTCGGGCCGATGACGACGGACCAAATCCAACAGCTGGTCGAGGGTGAAGACGGCATTGTTGAGCGAGACCACCCAGACGGGGATGTCGTTCGCCGCCTGGAAGAGCTCATCTAGCGCCTCCGTGTGGCTGCTGAACCGGCTCGGTGGAAGCTCCCGCCCCTCCAGCAAGATGTCCAGGGCGCGATACTCTTTCTCATAGGTGGTGGTGCCCGGGTAGGGTGGGTCGAAGTAAACGACATCTCCTTCGGTGGGACCCAGGAAGTCCACAGCGTCCATCTGGCTGGCGAAGCCGCGGCCGGGGAAGACGGCCCCGTTGATCTGCCGCGCCATGGCCACGACGGCCTTCGGCTGCAAGAGGCGCAGGGAGGCAACGTAATGGCCCACCCGGCGCGGGCTCACTCGGTCGAAGTCGCCTTCGGCGGCGGCGCGGGCGTCCGTCCCCCGCAGCTGGCTCATGGGCTGGCAACGCAGGGCCCAGCGCACCAGCAGCAGCTCTATGAGGTAGCGCTTGGCCTCAGGGAAGGCCCCCGACTGGGCGCAGTACAGGCCGCGGTCTAGGAAGCGGGCGTGCTCGCGGCTGAATACCGACGGAGAGAACTGCTCCTCTGCTGTGCGGCGGTAGTCTCCTTCCGGCTCCCGAAAGAGGAGGGCTACGTCCGCATCGGTGAGCGTCACGCTGGAGTTAGCGATGAGGGCATGGCCCACCAGCGCCGAGCGGTAGGCCAGGTCGTTGCAGTGGACCTCGAAGCCGTAGGCCTTGGCCAGCAGGCTGACGCTCCCGCCGCCCAGGAAGGGGTCGACGAACATCAGCTGGGGCCAGCGCTCGCGGGGAACTGCGGTGGCCAGCAGAGAGAAGATCAGCGGCGCCAGCTTGCGCTTGCCGCCGAGGTATGCTGGCAGACCCTTGGAGAACCTATTCATCGGTCGTGCGCGCGACCTCTCCCTTCTCGCCCCTGCCTTTGGACGGTCAGGGTGTGGTGGCCTATAGAGCATCTCCTCGCCGGCTGTCCGCGATATACCCTCACGCCGGTAGCCTCTCGTAGGCGTTCCCTCACGCATCAGCTTATGTCCCCTGGGCGCCGAGGCCTCTCTGCCGTTATAGAGTGGCGATGACCATGATTTGTTACAGTCGCGCGGAACCTCTTGTGGGCGATTGGCGTCTTGGAGGTAACGCCACGGAACGATCAGTGACTGCTATGGGTCGAGCCTTTCATTTGACGTGACCCCCAACACTGAGCCGGCCAGATCCGCGCGCCCGTGCCTTATCGAATCCGCGTGGCCTGGGACCCAGCGGAAGACCCGAATGTCGAACCGCTTCCCGGTAGTGGGTCATTTTCAAGGAGCATTACAAGGGCGGGCGTCCTCCCCTTGTGACCTTGCCCCCGAAAACGAGTCCAGTTCCAATGTTAGTAGACAGGGGTTCTGGACCAGGGAAAGGGGCAAGCTGCATGAGCAGGAAGCGCCGCACACCGGAGGAGATCATCAACAAGCTCAGGGAGGCGGAAGTGGGGCTCGCCAGGGGGATGACGGTGCCCGAGGTTAGTAAGAAGCTCGGCGTGACCGAGCAGACATACTACCGCTGGCGAAAGGAGTATGGAGGCCTGACGAGGGACCAGGCCAGGAGGCTCAAGGAGCTGGAGCGGGAGAATGCCCGGCTGAAGAAGCTGGTGGCGGACCTGTCGTTGGACAACGCCATTCTGAAGGAGGCGGCCCAGGGAAACTTCTGAGCCCGGCGAAGAGACGGCAGGCGATCGCGTGGGTGCGTGATGCGCTCGGCGGGCAGGTCGTCTCGGAGCGCCGGGTATGCCGGGTGTTGAGGCAGGCGCGTTCGACCCAGAGGAGAACATGCCGCCCTCCAGATGATGAGCCCAGACTTCGGAGGCGGATGGTAGAGTTGGCAACGCAGTATGGCCGCTACGGCTACCGGCGGGTGACAGCGGTGTTGCGTCAGGAGGGATGGTCAGTGAACCACAAGCGGGTGGAGCGGCTGTGGCGACTGGAGGGGTTGAAGGTACCGGCCAGGCAGCCCAAGCGGAAGCGGCTCTGGCTGACCGAAGGCTCCTGCATCAGACTGAGGCCGGCCTACCGGAACCATGTGTGGAGCTACGATTTCCTGCTGGCGAGAACCAGCGACGGACGTCCCCTGCGGCTGCTGACGGTCATAGACGAGTTCAGCAGGGAGTGCCTAGCCATCGACGTGGCGAGGAGGATCACCAGTGATGAGGTGCTGGGGCGTCTGACGCAGCTCTTCGTTCCGCGAGGGACTCCGGCGTACCTTCGGTCAGACAATGGGCCGGAGTTCACGGCGAGGGTGGTCCGGGACTGGCTGGCGCGGGTAGGGGTGAAGACGCTGTACATCGAGCCTGGCAGCCCGTGGGAGAACGGCTACATCGAGTCGTTCAACGGCAGGCTGCGGGATGAACTGCTGAACGTGGAGGTGTTCGATACGGTGCTGGAGGCGAAGGTGCTGTGCGAGCAGTGGAGACGGCACTACAATGCCGTTCGTCCCCACAGCTCGCTCGGGTACGAGCCGCCGGCGCCGGAAGCGATGCTGCCATGGCCATCAGCCTCCTCTGCGCTCCTCCAACAGGCCATGGCAGGACTAACATAGTGGGTGGTACCGTTCATGGGGGCAGGTCAATGGCCCTTGGAGACCGTCGTTGCGAGGGGTACAATGTCTTTGACGATGCTATCGCCATTGACAGAGAACGCCACGATGGCCCGACGAAAGGTATTGTTGGCGCTGGTGCCAGCCCTCCTCTTGGTCGTCGTGGCTGCGGCGTGCTGGAACCAGGAAGATGAGGGAGACATCGCGACGCCCCAGCCCACTGTCGATCTTTCTAGCCTGACCCTGGAGGAACTGTACTCCCGTCTGGCCGAGGCCATCACCCGGCCGGGGTTCGTGTTCCACACGCTAATCGACCTGAAGGTCGACGCTCAGGCCTATTCGCTTTCCGGAAGCATGGAGGTCTGGATTGATCTACAACGGGACGTGGCCCGGCAGGAGATCCGCCTCCGGCTTGATGGGCGCGACCTCGAAGAACAGAGCGAGACCGACCTCATAGTGGGCGATGCCTCCTACTGGCTGACATCCGAGGGCGAGGTGACCAAGCGCCATGCCTTGACCTGCCACCGCTCGGACAGTGGCGCGCTGTCCACTCTCTTGGGGTGCAGGGGCTTCACCGAAGACTCATCCACGCACGTGGAGACGGGAGCGGAATACCAGGGCCAGCCAGCGATAGCACTGGTCACCGTCGGCGAATCCTTCACCTCGGACGAGAACTTTGCCTTCACAACCCGGCTCTACCTGGACGAGGAGACGTTCCTGCCCATCGCCTCGGTCAGCGATGGCACGATGAATGATTTGCCCTACGACATCTTCATGCGCTTCGACAATGAGCTCCTGCCGACCGATTCCCTGCCTTCGGACTTCTTCGACCCGGTCGCCCTTGGCTACCCGTATCGCCACCCCGCTGAGGCCCTCGACGAGGCGGACCTCGACCTGGCCATCTACTGGCTGGGCGACCGCTTCTCCGGCCAGGAGCAGTATCCGGCCCTGGTCCTCGCCACTGTGTACCTGGATGAGGAACGTGAGAGGGTTGGCTATCAGGCCGTACTCGAATATTGGGTAGAGGGCTCCAACACGCCAGGGGTCCACCTGCAGGAATGGGATGGCGACGACTGGACAGCCAGGTGGGGCGACCTGGTGGGGGGTGGGTGGTGGAACGATCCCTGTACCGAGCGCGTGGAGAAGGTGCTGGAAGAGGGCCAGGCGACGATATTCATGGGCCACGAGGAATGGGCCGTCCAGGCCTCCCTTCCCGGGGCACAACCGCCCGCAACTGCAGAACGCGAATGCCCCTCCGCGCCCTTCGATCGGTTTGGCGCCCATGCGTATCTGGGGTCGACGTTAGTGGTCATAGACGCGCCGAGTTCCACCAGCGGCCGCCGAGTCGAACAAAGCCCCTACAACACTGCAGAGGGGATGGATGTCCTTCTGGAAGGCCTGAAACTGAGGAGATAGAAGAGGCAGATGCGACTACTGGTGCCCGTCATCCTGCTCCTCGTAATCGCGGCGCTCGCTTGCCAGGGCGACGAAGAGGCCTCGCCGACGCCCACGCCCAGGGCAACCCAAGTGCTGGAGACACTTACACCTTCCCCACCCGTTGCCGTTGCCCGGACTGCCACGCCGGGGCCGACAGCAACGCCGATGCTTTACCCCCCACCCCCCGCTGCCTTCACGCCGAGGCCGACGCCGACGCCCATACCGAGCCCCGAGCCAGTGATAGAGGGTGCGGGAGCGCCTAGCGGCTGCCTGTCATCTTCACCCAACCCGTACGAGGCGCCGGTGGACCTGGGCGAGCCGACGAGATACGCCCGCGGCATCTACTCGATCGGCCTCGACGGTAGCGGTCCTGCCTTACTCGTCGAGCGCGGCGGAGCCGTCGTGGGCACTGCGGCCTGGAATCCGCTGTACCAGACGTATTCCGCCACCTCAGACGGCAGCGCCGTCGCCTTCGTGGCTGGGCAACAGGCTCACCCCGGCCAGGCGGAGCTCTATCTGCTGGCCCCAGTTGGGAGCAGCGAGCCGCGGCTGCTGGCGACATTCAACGAGATATGGAGGCTGGCCATAGCACCCCAGGGCGATCAAGTGGCGGTGCAAGGATCGCGTGGAGGCGAAGAGACCCGTCTCTATCTAGTGGATACGGGAGACGGCACCGTCACACCGATCCCGCTGGCCCTCAGGTGGCCGGGGGGAGAGCCGATCTGGTCCCCCACAGGCGACTGGCTGGCAGTAGTGGGCTCGACGGGAGAAGAAGAGCCTGCTGGCATATACATCTTCCACGCTGATGGGAGCGGCCTGAAGCGCCTGGCGGATGGCGGGCCGCCGATGGCCTGGTCGCCGGACGGATCGCGCATCGCCTTCGCCATCGACCGCTGGCAGGAAGGGGCCGGGCTCTACACAACGGACCTTGAGGGACACGTAACCAAGGTATCGGACACGGTCACTATCCGATATCCCGCGATTCCTTCCCTCGCCTGGTCGCCGGACGGGCGCTGCATTGTATTCATCGCCTGGCCTGAGGAGGGCAAAGAACCCCCCATCAGAATGCTGGACGTGGAGACGGGCTGGGAGATCTTCCTGACGAATGGCGTGCACCCCACCTGGTCGCCCGATGGCCGACACATCGCCTTCCTCCGGGACGGCAACCTCTGGACCATGAACGTCGACGGCAGCCAGCAGACGCGGCTGACCAACCCCCGGCAGCCCTTCGTCCAGGAGCCGTTCTGGCTGCCCGACGGCTCGCGGCTGCTCTTCGCCTTTGTGCCGCCCATGGCCGGGTCGGTGTACGTCGTCAACCCCGACGGGACGGACGAAGTGAACCTGGCCGATGGCTCCGTGCCCGTGTGGTCGCCCGACGGGACGAAGATCGTCTTCAGAGGCGGCGGCAGCGGGCCGGCACTCGGCTCACAGGACGACATCTACGTGATGAACAGCGATGGCACCGGCCTGCACAAGATTGGGGAAAGCGTGCAGAGCGATGCAATCAGGCCTTGCATGTCCTGGCGGCCCTACGCCTGGTCGCCTGACGGTCGCTTCGTCGCCTACTATGACGACCGACAGGGTGTCATGCTGGCGCCAGCGGACGGTGGCAGCGAGCCCCAGCTGCTGGTGAACGGCACGGCTGTAGACTGGTCGCCCGACGGCAAGCGCTTCGTATATTCAGAATTCGACCAAAGCAGGGGCGAGTGTCACATCTACCTGCGTGATTTTCAAGGGGCCAGCCAGGCCCAGTGGCTCACGGAAGGGAGACACGCGGTCTGGTCACCGGACGGCCAGCGGATAGCCTTCGTCAAGAACGAGTCGGCGGGCGGAGGCGACGTCTACGTCATCAACGTCGACGGCAGTGGCGAGCGCAAGCTGATGGGCGTCGGGTCTACCAACACGTTGCCCCTCGCTTGGTCGCCAGACGGGTCCAGGCTGGCCGTCGCGACAGGTGGCCTGTTCGTGCTCGACCCGGCCACCGGGGAGAAGAGGAAGCTCTCGGAGAACGTCCACCACCCGCCCGTGTGGTCGCCCGACGGGGCGCAGCTCGCGTTCACCTTCTGGGAGGGCGATGGGCCCTCGGAATCCCCTGCGGTCTACGTTGTTAACGCCGACGGCAGCGGCCAGCCCCGCAAGCTGACGGACGGCCGCGACCCCTCTTGGTCGCCGGATGGCCGGCGCATCGCCTTCGCCAGGTGAGGGGACGCTGGCAGAGCCAGCCGTGCATCGAAGGGGAAGCGGAAGTGAAGAGGAAGCGTGGCGTCAAGCAGGGGCTGACCGGACGTCCTAGCGTGGTGTTGCGGGCAGGTCCCGTGCCGCCGAAAAGGCGCATGCGGGCGGTGGAAGGATGTGGATGTCTATCTTGAAGTTCGCCTGTGGCACGGCAGCGATAGCAGTTCTGTCCTTGGTCATCGGGACCGCTTGCGGCGGCGGGGAAACCCAACCACCGTCGACGCCGTGGGTCGCGCCGCCCGGCTTTCAGGCGGAGATCTACCCCCCGCCGCTTCCCGTAGCAGAGGGGGTCAACATATCCCCCTTGTCTGTGGGATGCCCCAACCCAGCGGGGCTCGAAAGGGGCCGCGAGCTCGATCTGGGCACCGCTCTCGAGGTGCTCAACACTTTGTTGCGGCCTGATGGCCTCGACGCCAAGCGTCGCGTCACTGACCCGGCCTTCTGGCCCCTGTTGAGCTCCGAGGGGCAAGGTGCACCATGGCCGCGGGACTGGCTGGAGGTGCACCCAGCGAGCGCTTCGCCGTATGGCGATCTCCTCGCCAACGGATGTGGGAAGCAGACTCTGGAACTGACGTCGTGGGTGAAGGTCTGCCCTGGGCCTTGTAAAGAGTCCGAGGGCACATCGCCGGCCCGGATCGGGCACCTCTTTCTGATCCGGCGAGAAGGCCACTGGTTGCTGTGGGCAGCGAGGTAAGGCGATGCTAGAAGACATCCCCGACGTTCAGCCGTTGGTCATCGGGGCCATCCTGGTTTGGTGCGAGGTCAGAGGACGCTGGCCGGGCGGGCAGCGCATCGAAGGGCAAGCGCAGAGTAGGAGGAAGCTTGGCGTCAAGCGGCGGCTGACCGGACGTGCTACCCTAATGTTGCAGGCACGTCGCCCCCGCTGAAAAGCGGCATATGGCGGTGGAAGGATGTGGATGTCTATCTTGAAGTTCGCCTGTGGCACGACAGCGATAGCAGTTCTGTCCTTGGTCATCGGGACCGCTTGCGGCGGGGAAACCCAGCCACCGCCCACGCCGACAGGCTCGTCGGCGGCCACCATCGGGCCGACGGCGACGCCGCCTTTCCCGCAAACCGTTGGTGGCATCACGGTACGGCCCCTCGCCATCGGTGATGAGGTTCCCCTGCCGGACGATGTGGCCCTCATCATTGAAACCGGCTGCTGGGCCTGTGATGGCCCAGCTGAAAGCTTCCTCCGAGTCTACCGCGACCCTTCCGGCCACATCAGAAGCGATACGCTCCTCACGATTGACGGCCTGGGCCTGCCGCCCCGCCTTGTGACGATGCCCGAGGGGGTCCGGGAGGAGCCGCCGTTCATCACCGGCTTCGCCATGCGGCCCGATGGCTCCGAGATGGTTGTCAGCGTGTGCGTACGCGAGTCCTGTGGAAGCGGTGGGCTCGAAGCCTGGAGCCCGAACTCCAAGACGGCCTTCTTTCGCTCCACGGACGGCGGAGTCACCTGGCAGCGGTTCGGAGAACTGGACGTCGGAAGCGGTGTCGTCGGAGTTGTCCGTGAGGGCGTAGCTTTAGTGTCATCGTGGCAAGCGGAGATGGCACCGGCTTCCTTCAGCCTCTTTCCCAGCGGCGAGGCCGTGCAGGCGCCCCCAGGCGTTACGTCTTGGTGGGCTTTTACCCTCCCGGGCGGCGACCTCCTATGGCCCACTGACGACGGCCGCCTTCTTCACAGCGACGGCAGTGTTTTCGCCGCGGTCCCCACGGACTCGTTGCGGTTGAGCTGGGTGCCGCACATCAATCACGACCCGACAGGCGCACGTTTCGCCCTCCAGTGGGTGCTGGACAATGCAGGGTCGCCAAGCTATCAGGCCCGCCAATACTTTGGTATCTTCTGGAGCGACGGCCGCCTTGACCAGGCCTTCTCCCCGTCGGAGTTGCTCTTCGTCGGTCCTTGGTCGGGCCCGGGTCTTCTCCTCGGCAACACCGGCATTTCCCCCAGCCAACTGCCGACTCCCATACCGCAGTCCTTTCTCGGTATCCTCCCCGCCCTCATCGATCTTGATGCAGGCCTCATCTACCCGATCACCGACCCATTCCTTGGGCCCGACTGGAAAGGGGGCCGCAGCCTTGTGCGGGCTGTCCTCCCCGGTCCTTTCAGCCGCGTCGTGGGCACGGGCGACTGCCTTAACGTCCGCCAGGAGCCGGGCCTTTCGACTGAGATCGTTGCTTGCGCGGCGGACGGCGTGCTGCTGCGCGACACCGGCGAGACGCGGGAGGTCGACGGCGCGATCTGGCTGCGGGTCGTGACGCCGGCCAGCGTGGAGGGCTGGGCGAGTACACAGTACTTACAGGAATAGGCGGAGGCTGCACCTCTTCAATAGGAGGTGATGAGCAATGGCCCGTGGTGGCGTCGCCGCTTTGGGTGGCGTGGCGCTCGCAGCCTTGCTGGCGGCTGCCTGTGCAGGCGGCGGTGCACAGCAGACCCCGACGCCGGGAACATCTTTGCCAGCCAGCGTTCGGCCGGCGGGCTCGCCGGCGGCTACCCTTACCGCAGCGCCAGCATGGGCGCCAGAGATTGCCTACGTGGAGCCCGACAGCAACGACATCACGCTGATGGCCGCCGACGGCACTGGCAAGCGGAACCTCAGCCAGGGCCGCTGCCTGGGGGCCCGGGGTCTCGAGTGGTCGCCCGAGGGCGACCGCATCGCCTGTATCACCGTCAACGACCGCCAGACGGAGACGCGAGTGCTGGTCTTCGACCTGGACGGTCGTCCCCTTCTTCGCTTACAGCACGCAGGGTACTTCCGCAGCTTCTTCACCTGGCGAGCCAAATTCGCCTCGCTGTGGGCACCGGACGGGCGTAACCTCGCCTACGTGGTTGAGGAACAGGTGACGCCTGTCCTCGTCATCGCCGATGCCACTCGGGGCATCCTCACATCCATCGCGGGTGGGCAGCAGCCCCGCTGGTCGGCGGACGGCGGGCGTCTCGCCTACTTTAAGCCGCCCGGCGGACACGCTAATGCTGTACGACCTAGCGTCGGGCCAGGAGAAGCCCCTGGGCGAGGGCCTGCGTCCTCTGGCCTGGGTGCTGGCCGACAGCGTACTGCTGGTGGCTGCCGACTACCAGGAGCAGGAGTTGGGGGACACCCAGGTGACCTATGAGGCGAACTTGCTTGACCCGGCCACCGCCCAGATGACGCGGGTGCCAGAGCTCGACAACTATACCGAGTTCTGGCTTTCGCCGGACAGGGGCATGGCCGTCGTATCGTCGCCGAGAGGCCCCGGCTTGGGCATACTCAATCTGTCGAATCTTCAGTTCACTCCCATCGTCGGTTCCGTCATCGGCTTCCCCAGTGACTTCATCCCTCAGAGCCAGCTCGCCTTTTCGCCTGACGGCTCCCAGATCTACTGGGCCGACCAGGGCGGCTGGGCACCCCATGCGACCTACAAGGCGAACATCGACGGCACAGGCCTGACGAAGATCGGCGAGGTGCCCGGCTGGTTCGTCGGCTTCTCGCCAGACCTCACGCGGATGCTATACTTCCCTTCCTCGGGCACTCCGGGCGGGCTGTGGCTGGCCAACATCGACGGCAGCGACGCCCGCCTGCTGGCCGAAGACGCCTCGGACGCCGCCTGGCTACCGCAGCCTTCGCTGGAGGAGCGACGGCCGCAATGAGACAGGAACGGGGATTGAGAGCAGCAGTCGCCTTGGCGCTGGGCGCGACCCTCGCGCTGCTGGCCGCCGCCTCCTGCGGCGAGAACGGTGGCCTGCCGACCGCCACCCCGCTGCCTTCGCCAACGCTGACCGCGATCGCTTCTCCCACCGTGTCGCCCACTGCCGTGCCGCCGGGCATCATTGTACCGCCCGACACCATCGTCGCCACTTTCTTCGACTTCAACAGAGAGATCTACACCGTGGCCCCTGACGGCGGCCACCTGGCGCGCATCACTGACACGCCGGGGCATGTGGAGTACGACCCCGTTTGGTCCCCCGATGGTCGGCTGGCGTTCGTCCGCTCCCCATTCTTTGTGTGGGACCAAGACGAGGTGGTGGTCGCGGAACCTGATGGCACCGACCCCGTCCGCGTGGCCGGAGGCATGGACATCATGTACCCCACGTGGTCGCCCGAGGGAGCCACCATCGCCTTTGTGGTGGACGCCATCGATGTCGCGTACAGCGACCCCCTGACGTGCCCTCAGACACGCGTCCCACGGCTGTTCCTGGCGGACGTGGCCCTCGCCACCAGCAGGCCTCTGCTGGAGCTGGCGGCACCCGACGGTTGCCCCATCCTCTCGGTGCCCCGGTGGTCGCCTGACGGCACGCGGATCGCCCTGGCCACCCGAGGCGTCTACGTGGTAGACGTGGCCAGCGGCCGACTGACGGAGATAGTGCCCCCTACTGACGCCGTCGCCGTGGCCTGGTCCCCTGACGGTCAGCGCCTGGCCGTGGCGGCTGCACACGGCTTCGGTGGCCCCTCAGGGCGCATCCTCGTCGTTGGCGCGGACGGCCAGGGTCTGACGGAGATAGCGCGGCAGGTCGACTCGCCGGTTCACAGCCTGGCCTGGTCGCCACAGGGTGACCTCATCGCCTTCATCGCCGGAACGGACGGATTCTCAGGAGAGGCCCGTCTGTTTGTGGTCAAGCCCGACGGCAGCGGCCTGCGCTCTTTGGTCCAAGGGGTTGAGAATGGGCTTGCCTGGTCCCCGGATGGCCGCCGCCTCGCCGTCTCCTTGGTGGATCCGTCTTTCTCACCCTTCAGCGGCGGCGTGTCCAACATCTATACGGTCGATGTCAGAGACGGTAGCACCACCCGGCTTACGGACGCTGCCGCCTCGGAATACGGCCCCGCCTGGTCGCCGGACGGGTCGGCCATCGCCTTCTTCTCGGGCCGTGACGCCGAGAGCGGCATCTTCGCGGTACACCCCGACGGTGCCCTCACGCCCCTGGTCCCAACCCTGGGCCGGGCAGCGCCACGAGTCTTCCTGGGTCCGGACCGCCGCCTGATAGTGCCTGTCGAGCCGTTCGTCGAGGTGGCCGACGGGCGTCGATACCCGCTGTTTGGCGGCACCCTCTCGCCGGATGGGCAGCGCCTGGCCAACTGGATACCCACGGGCAGCATGGAGAGCGAGGGGTGCGGAGGCGACGCTCAGGACATCTACGTATGGACCGTCGACGGCAGCGAGATTGCCAATGTGACCAACACGTCAGACATCAACGAGACAGGGCTCGTGTGGTCGCCGGATGGTCGCCTCCTTGCCTTGACCTCGGGGGCACCACCCCGGTGCCACTTCGTCCCTGGCCGCCTAGAGGTCATCAGAGCCGACGGCAGCGAGCGCCGCGTCCTGGCCGACTTCGGCTCTTCCCGCGGCCGCGTGGAACTCCCCGAATGGGTCTCGGGGGGTAGCGCCCTCCTGTTCTCCGTCACGCACCTAGGGCCCGGGCCTTTACCGGGACCCCCCGCTCCGGATGAGAAGGCCGAGGTCTACACCGTGAACATCGACGGCAGCGGCCTGAGGCAGCTCCTCGAGTTCCCTGATGCGCGCATCGAGTGGCTCCTGTCGCCGGACCGCACCCGCTTGGCAGTGGTGGAAGCACGGACGGCCGGGGGCTGGAGGCTGCTGCTGGTCAACACCGACGGCACAGGCCTGCAAGAGGTTGCGAGCGGCGAAGGCCAATTCCCGACGGTCGGTTGGTCGCCCCTCGGTTGGTCGCCCGATGGCAGTCGCCTGGCCTTCGTCGGCTGCGAGGGCGATCCCTGTCAGCCGGTCGTCTTTGTTGTTAATGGCGACGGCAGCGGCCTGCGAGAGGTGGTGCGCGGCCAAGGCGGATTCTCGGAGTTCAAGTGGTGGCCCAATAGCTGGTCACCCGATGGCACACGGCTGGTCTTTGCCGATTGCCAGGGCGACCCCTGCCGGTGGGCTCTATTTGCAGTCAGCGCCGATGGCAGCGACCTTCGTGCGCTGGTTGATCCCTTCCTGCCCTACGACCCCCCCACCTGGTCTCCAGACGGGAGCCAGCTCGCTTTGGTCACTCATCCAGACCCGTGTACTCCTGGCGAAGGGATTCCGCCGGGCCACCTGGAGGTAGTCAAGGTGGATGGCACAGCACGGCAGCGCCTCACCGAACGCTGCCTCGTCAGGGAAATCCTCGGGTGGCTGCCATAGGGCGCTCGCTGTCCAGATGGGTCGGCTGGAGCCTGGCCGTCAGCGGTTGCGCTCGTCCACGATGAATACTAGTCCAGGAGCCCCGACTTCGCTGCGTATGCTGCAGCCTCTGACCGTCGGGAAATCCCCAGCTTGTCCAGGATGTGGGTCACGTGATAGGTCCAAAGCGGGAAATGAAGTGCGGATTGACCGGGCATCCAGCGGTCAAAGCGGATCGAGTTCGGTTACAATCTGTCATGCGCTATCGCTGTAGGAGATCATGGGCGGAGAGGTGCGGCCATGGAGGCTCCTGAACTGAATGTAGTGACGGGGGCGTTCGGCTACACCGGCAAGTACATCACATGGCGACTTCTTTCGATGGGCAAAACGGTCAGGACGCTCACCGGGCATCCCAACCGCGAGAACCCATTCGGCGAGCAAGTGAGCGTTTCTCCATTCAATTTCGACAACCCGAGCGAACTGACCAAGAGCTTGCGTGGAGCTACAACCCTCTACAATACGTACTGGGTGCGCTTTTCGCATGGGCCGGTCACCTTCGACAAGGCCGTCGAGAATGGGAAGACGCTCATCAGGGCAGCCGAGGAGGCCAGCGTCCGCAGGATTGTGCACGTCAGCGTGACGAATGCTTCAGAGGAATCACCCCTTCCCTATTTCAGAGGGAAGGGCCTTGTGGAAAAAGCTATCATCCATTCGGGGTTGTCCTATGCTATCATCCGACCGACCCTGATCTTCGGGGCTGAGGACATCCTTATCAACAATATCGCCTGGCTCCTCAGGCGGTTTCCGGTATTTGCAGTCCCCGGATCGGGCGACTACCGAGTGCAGCCGGTCTTCGTGGAAGACGTGGCTGAGATAGCCGTCAGTACTGCTCATCACCATGAGAATGTTGTCGTAGATGCCGTTGGCGCTGAGACTTACACATTTGACGAACTGGTTCGGCTCATCGCCGACAAGATCCAAAGGAGAGTCAAGATCGTTCATCTGAGGCCGGGGCTGGTGCTTTTCCTCTCCAGAATGATCGGCTACATCGTCCGTGATGTGGTGCTAACGCGCGACGAAGTCGAAGGTTTGATGTCGAACCTTCTGGTTTCCGAGAGTTCTCCAACGGGGCAAACGCGTCTAAGTGATTGGCTTGGTCAGAATGCAAACAGTGTGGGAGCCAGGTACGCTTCCGAGTTGAACAGGCACTATCGCTAAGAGTCGCCCTCGCCCGGCACTCTCGCCGCGCACGAGCCTGCGTGGACAGCCTGTCCTCCTCTCTGCCGCCTTGCCAACCCTCGCGCCTGCGAGTAGGATGAGCCGCCGCGTCTTGACGCCTTCGAGACTTCCTGCCATGATGTGGGGGCTGGCCTGGCGGAAGGGGCGGCCTCATCAAGTCATGTGGAAGCTCGCACCGCTCATCGCCCTCACCTTCGGAATGATCACCCTCGCTTCTGCCTGTGACGGCGAGGGGCAAGAGGTGGGGCCTGCCCCGACTGCCACTACACCCTCCACGGTAGGGCGCACCCCTAGCCCGAGCGCTGCCGCCACGGGCAAGATCGCCTTCACTTCCTGGCGCGATGGCAACCACGAGATCTACGTGATGAACGCCGACGGTTCCGATCAGACTAACCTCAGCAACAACCCAGCCTTGGACGATTCGTCCGCCTGGTCGCCCGACGGCTCCAAGATCGCCTTCGCGTCGAACCGCGATGGGAACTCGGAGATCTACGTCATGGACGCCGACGGCAGCGGCCAGTCCAACCTGACGAACAACCCGGGCCTAGACTGCTGCCCGGCCTGGTCGCCTGACGGCTCCCGCATCGCCTTTACCTCCGACCGCGACCACGGTAACGCCGAGATCTACGTCATGAACGCCGATGGGACGGGCCAGACCAGGCTCACCAACAACCCAGAGCATGACTGGCGCCCCGCCTGGTCACCCGACGGCAGCCGTATCGCCTTCTTCAGGACAAACGCGGTCACTTTCGACATCGAGGTCTACGTGATGAACGCCGACGGCACAGACCCGCGCAATCTCACCAACGATCCGGCCACGGACTGGATGCCAGCGTGGTCACCCGACGGCTCCAAGATCGCGTTCAGCTCGAACCGCACCGGCAACCTCGACATCTACGTGATGAACACCGACGGTACAGGCCTGATTAACCTCACCAACACCCCGATAGACGACGAAACGCCGGCTTGGTCTCCTGACGGATCGAAGGTCGCCTTTGCCTCCGACGGCAAGGGCGAGATCTACGTCATGAACTCCGACGGCTCCGGCCTCACTCGCCTCACCGACAACTCCGCCTGGGATGGGAACCCCGCCTGGTCGCCGGCGCGGTAGGGGCGACCCCGACTACCACCGGGAGCTGGTAGCCGAGAAGCTGAGGCGCATGGCCGCTAACAGACAACAAGCACATCGCCAACACACCTGACACCCCAGGAGGCGGCGGCTGGGCTGATGAAAGGCTGGCTCCTCATCGAGACCCTGCTCGTCCTGCTAGTGGCTAACGCCCTCGCGTAGTTCGTGGTGGCGCAGGGCTGGCCCAAGTGAGGGCTCCTTGCCCACACTCGCGGCTGCGAGTATCATGCCGACAGAACTTCATGGAGGTGCAGCATGGCACGCCTGGCTTTCTTGCTTGCAGCGGTACTAGGGGTTTGCCTAGTCCTGACAGACTCGAGCCCCGTTCATGCCGAACTTCCGCCCTGCGCGACGACAGACGACTTAGACTGCGACTGTGAAGACTTTGACTGCCAAGAGGAAGCCCAGGCTCTTTATGACCTGGTCGACCCAGGCGATCCACACGGGCTGGATGCTGACGGTGACGGCATCGCCTGCGAGAGCCTGCCAGCCTGCGCGGCTCCGCCGCCACCGCCGGCGGAGACCCCGACGGTGAGTCCACCGGCGACACCTCCACCACCGGCGGCACCTCCCCTGGGAGGCACGTACGCCCCCCGCGTCGATGTGCTCCTCAGTGACTACAGCGCTGGCGCCAATGCTGACATCACCACCCGCTTCTCCCTTGATACGCCCGACTACAACTTCGGAGCGGTCGTCACTTTTACCCCCGTCGAGTGGTTCGTAGCCTCTGCGACTGACGTGCCTCTCGGGGCGGTGGTCGGCACGCTCGAGTCTGAGTCCACGCTGGGCCTTCTGAACGAGCCCTGCAGGACCCCCCAGCCCGTGAGCTTCGAGCTGCTAAATGCATCCACGGATACATCAGACACCGTGTCGTGGAACGACGGGTTCCTCGATATCATCCCCGCCAATGGGCTCCCTGACGCCGTGGACAGGTATCCCCGTTTCCTGCATTTGATTTACCCCGGCATAACTCCCAGGGCCCGACTGTACGGTCAGGTCAATGTGGATGGCGTGGCCATCTGCATAAACTTTCTGCTGTTCGAGCCCAGCACCATTCTGCCCGACCTCCCCGTCTTTGACCCAGGCTGGGGCTACCCCTCGGTGACCGTCCTCAACGCCCCTTCGGCCGCGACCCCGCCCATAAGCGACTTCTGTACACCGCTGGAGATTACCAAGACGGTCTGGGGCCTAAGTCGGGACAACCCCGATACGCCAGTGGATGAATCAGGCTATGAGGTGCGCCGCAATCCGCCCTTCGGTGGCATGTACGACTTCTGGACCTATGCCAGCAGCCTGCTGGACGCCGACGCAGACGGGTACGAGAACCAGCTCGATACCTGCCCGTTGGACGTCAATATGGACGAGTCGCCCAGGGAGGGCAACGGCCCCGATGGGGACGGCGTTGACAGCGTCTGTGACCCCGAGCCCGATGTCGGCAACAACGATCTGGATGACGACGGCTACATGAACCGTGGCGACAACTGCCCCTTAGTCTTCAACCCAGGCAACGCCGACGCCGACAGCGATGGCATCGGCGACGCTTGCGATCCGCACCCCTTCGACTGGAACGGCACATGGATAGACCTGTACCCATTGGTTGGCGTAAACATATCTGGTCCGCCCGGTGTGCGAGAGGCAACGCCAGAGGTGCCACCTGTGGGCGGCGGGCCTGTTCCCACCGGGCCCCCAGCTACTGGGGTGGGCTCTGTATCGGGCAGCTCGTGGCGGTGGTGGCCGCTTGTGGTTGCGGGAGCTGTCACTGGAGCGGGGGGCATGTTGCTAGCTTACCAAGGTCGAAGAGCAAGGCCGTAGTACAGAACTTAGGACAGGGGCGACACGGGTTAAACACGGCCGGCGCGCACGAAGGTGACACGGTGATGAGAGCGAACCTAGTGACGGCCTTCGTCCTTGCCATCTGCCTGGCGGCGGTAAGCGCCTGTGGCGGCGGTGAGGAGGAGCTAAAGCTCGACGAGTACTTGCCGCGGTTTGACCGAATCGGCGATGACGCCCAGACACGCGCTGAGAGGCTGTGGTCGGAGGGAGTCGGGCAAGACATTGAGGCAAGCCGGGATTACTTCGATGGCCTCGTAGACATCTTTGAACAAACCCTCAACGATCTGAAGAACCTCCAGCCACCAGCTGAGGCCCGGGATGCCCACGACGAATTCGTCGTCGGCCTAGCGGAGGCGCTGGCGGTATGGGACAATTTCAGTGACCAGCTCGGAGATGTCGAATCACCCTCCGAGATGGAAGCGCTGTTCGCGGAACTGAGGGACGACCCAGCATTGGGGGCGGTCACCTGGCGGATGTACGACGCCTGCCTCGAGCTTCAGGCAATCGCTGACGAGAATGGCATCGACGTTGACCTAGGGTGCGGCGGTGGGGAGGAGGAGCTTCCCTCCACAATGATGCCTCCCACCCAGACGGTTGGAGCCGCCACGGATCCGTGTGTCGAGACTGACGACCCGGAGCTGCTCCTGCGATGTGAACAGTTCTCTCAGCGGGTGTACTGGCTTGGCCAAGAGCTGGCGATCCCCGATGCTGACGATCTGGTTTTCATTTCATCATACATAGACGACGGCGATGAGCCGATCTCCCCTCATACACGCCTGGCGATCATCTACGGGCAGAAGAGCGCGCCAGGCTACCTCCCTGGGGAGATCTATCTGTTCGTCTGGTATCGGCCGACGTGGGAGGAATTCGTGGCCCAGTTCGAGGGCTATGACCCGTCGACGGTCCCGGCAGGAGGTCCGATAAACTGGTGGCAGCATCCGTGCGTGGAGGAAGAGGTATACAAAGGGGGGAACGGTGCGGACATTCACCTCTTCAGAGCACATCTGGATAGCCTTATCTATATCCCGCCTATGACCGCGGACGAGATCGCACAGTGCCTGGGCCGTCCCGTCGGGGCGCTAGGCGCGCATGTGTATTTCGAGGACACGGTGGTGCAATTTGAGGTGCAGGATCACGTCACGCCTGGCGAACTGGCGACGCCGGTGCCCGTGATTCCCGGGACTACCCCTTCAACGGAGCGTACACCGCCGCCTTTCCCGACGCTCGTTCTCAAAGCTAAGCACCCGTACAACGATGAGGCCATTGTGAGGCACATCGCCGCCTCGTTGCGGCCGTATGAGGGGTGATTGAACCAGAGGCCCAGGTATTCGGCTTGAGGGACGAAGATGAGCCGAGCCCTACGGGCAAGTTTCGCCGAATCTTGGTTGGATGACCCCAGTCCGACGCCCCTAGCTAGAGCGATGACCCATGGTTTGACTGGCTGCCCATCGAGTCCCCGTCCTCCCCCTGGCCAACGGCCTCGCCGCTCCAGCCGTATGAGCCGAAGGCCGCCCCAATGAGATCGCGCGGCTTCAGCCCTTTGAGATAGGTCAAGGCATCGGCAACGGTGGGAAAGACGTTGTTGTTGAAAGTCGGGGAGCCTACCAGGAGTGCGCCTGCATCGAGCATCTCTGTGGCTACATCGGTGCGATGACACGCCCGCAGCGGCATCAGCTTGGCGTCTGCTCCACCAGCCCTGATCCCCTCAGCGATCGCCCGCGCCATGGTGGCAGTGCTTTCGTACATCGTGTCATAGACGACCACAGCCTTTCTTGTCGGCTTCTGAGCAGCCCACCTGGAATAGAGCGCGAGTATCTTGCTGAAGTGTTTCCGCCAGATGGGGCCGTGGTCCGTTGCCACGATCCCCTTCGTGACATCAAGGCCGCCTATCTTCTCCAGAAGCCTGCTGACAGGGGAAGAAAGCGGCAGCAGGATATTGGCGAAGTACTTGGCCGCCTCGTCCTCCAGGATGTCGTCATCGATCTCGTCGTCAAACCTTTCCGTCGAGGCAATGTGCATCGAGAACACATCCTGCGAGAAGAGCACGCCGTCCTCAGCCAGATAGGTGAACATGCTATCCGGCCAGTGGAGCATGCGGGTCTCCATGAAGGACAAGTTCATGTTACCCAGGCTAATGCTCTCCCCATCCTTCACAGCCACGATTTCCTGGCCCAGGTGGAAATGCTCGGCCAGAGCATTGGCCCCCATGGCAGAGGCGAACACCTTCTCCGGCTTCACCGCCTGTATCACCTCCGGCAGGCAGCCGGAGTGGTCCATCTCGGAGTGGTTGGAGATGATGTACGTGATGTCTCCGGGATCGATGACCGAGGCGATACGGGAGAGCATCTCCTCCCCAAAAGAGTCTTTGACCGTGTCCACGAGGGTGATCTTGTCCGCCAGAATGAGATAGGCATTGTAGGTTGTGCCTCGGCTGGTTAGATGACCGTGGAACTCGCGGAGCGCCCAGTCAATGGCCCCCACCCAGTAGACGTGGTCGGTTACTCTAGTCGCCTTGAACGGTCCGCTCATGCTGCTGCCTCTTATCCTCCCAAGGACGCCATTTCTTTGCTGAGGACACCGATGTGGCTCATTTCCTCTTTGATGATGTCGTCGATTCTCTGCTTGCTCAGCCTTTCTGGAACCATCTCCTTCATCCCCAGGTAGAACACGATGGAGTCCTTTTCAAGCCCGATAGCCGTCTTGAGAATATCTGCCATCGTTTCCTCCCCCGTCAGCCGTTCGGACGGATCCTTCCTCACATCGAAAACGTGTCCGTCGGCCATCCCCCGCACATACAGAATCGCTTCGCCGTAGGGATCGGGAACCCTCGGCTCCCGTTCTTGCTGCAGCAGCTCCGCTCTGATGCCAGCGAAAACCTTCTCGTGCTCATCTTCCATGGCCGCCAGGTCTAGCATCAGCTGACGCGCGCGCGAATCGCTAAACCCCTGCGCCGCTCGGCGATAGAACCGAGCCCCGTTCCTCTCGATCTGCTCCGCCATCTCGAAAATCTCATCGGCCGTGGGGGCGATGGTCATTCCGTACCTCCTTTCGTTGTCGCAGCCGGCGCAACGGACACGCGCTGGGCCAGCTTGCGATCAATCATGAACAGACCGCCAGGCGCATCGCCCACGAGCTCCAGCCTTGAGTACCTGTCTTCTTCTGCCAAGAAACGGGTGCTATGTTGGCACCTCACACACTCTCACCACGGGCTGCTAGGCTCATTCCGCAGTGGCCTTGGCCCGTTCCTCGTGGGACATTTCGGCCAGGCGCTCGATCTCCTTAACGTCCAGCCCGAGCCCCTCGGCCACGCGACGGCCATAGTCGGGGTCGGCCCTGTAGAAGAGGGCTGTCTGGCGCAACTGGATGCGCTTCTGCGCGTCGCCCAAGTGAGCCACGATGTTGCCGATCAGGTGGTCCCGGTCCTCGTCGGTCATCACCTTGCGGTACAGATCCCCGGCCTGCACGAAATCATCGTTGGGGTGGGTGTACCGCTGGCGCGCGGCCTCCCCAGAGACCTCGAAGGCTGGCTCGGCCGCTTCGGGCTCGGGCGCGGGGCCACCAAAGCTGTTGGGGTAATAGTTCGGGCTGCCGCCGCCGTTGGAGTCAAAGCGCATGAACCCGTCGCGCTGGTAGTTGTCCACCGGAGCAGCCTTGGCCGAGTTCACCGGCAGCAGATGGTAGTTGGGCCCCAAGCGGTGGCGATGGGTGTCGTGATAGCTGAAGAGGCGCCCCTGCAGCATCTTGTCCGGCGAAGCGGCTATCCCGGGCACGAAGTTGCCGGGGGAGAAGGCGGACTGTTCCACCTCGGCGAAGTAATTCTCCGGGTTGCGGTTGAGGACCATGCGGCCCACTGGGTTCAGCGGGGCGTCACCCTGAGGCCAGACCTTGGTGATGTCGAAGGAGTCGAAGCGGTAGTCCTCGACCTCCTCGGGAGTCATGATCTGCGCGTAGACCTTCCAGGCCGGGTACTCGCCCCGCTCGATCGCCTCGTGCAGATCACGAGTGGCATGGTCGGGATCCACACCCTTCATGCGTTCAGCCTCTTCCCGGGTCAGGTTCTGGATGCCCTGTTCGGTCTTGAAGTGGATCTTCACCCAGAAGTACTCGCCCTTGTCGTTGTACCACTTGAAGGTATGCCCACTGTAGCCGTTCATGTAGCGGTAGGTCTTGGGCGTACCGCGGTCGGAGAAGAGGATGGTGACCTGGTGGATGGACTCCGGCGTAAGCGATAGGAAGTCCCAGAACATGTCCGGATCCTTGACGTTGGTGGCCGGGTTCCGCTTCTGAGTGTGGATGAAGTCGGGGAACTTCAGTGGGTCCCGGATGAAGAAGACCGGCGTATTGTTCCCCACGAAATCGTAGTTCCCCTCCTCCGTGTAGAACTTGACCGCGAACCCGCGGGGGTCGCGCTCGGCGTCAGCCGAGCCTTTCTCGCCGCCCACGGTGGAGAAGCGCGCGAAGACCTCGGTGCGCTTACCCACCTCGGACAAGAACTTGGCTTTGGTGTACTGGGTCACGTCGTGGGTGACCTCGAAGTAGCCACAGGCGCCCGCTCCCTTGGCGTGCACCACACGCTCGGGGATGCGTTCGCGGTCGAAGTGGGCCAGCTTCTCGATCAGGTGGACGTCCTGCAGCAGGGCGGGGCCAGGGCTGCCCGCGGTCATCGTGTTCTGGTCGTCATCGACTGGCGTGCCAAAGCTGGTGGTCAGGACCTCTTTCTTCTCTGCCACTGTGAACCTCCCTCCGCTGAGACTCCATACTCACAGTAGTGAACCGATATGCCCCATTTGGCGGTCGCCTTGGTCCCGGTTCGAGGCGCATCTGATTGTATGGTCTCTGTGTCGGGCCAGGCAAGAGCCTTTCCCGCGTCGCATCCGAGCCCTCAACAGCCTGTTGCTGGCAGGTAAGAGGGGGACCTCCCTCAAAGTGGTAGTAAATGTTACCACCTTTCGTTGTGAAAGAGCTTGACTTCTCCGCTCGTTAGAGGGATGTGTGTCTGTCGATGGCGTCCAAGGACATCGGCCAGCAGAGCAACCGATAGCTCGCAGAAGGAGGTGCATCATGACCACCAAGCGTCAGCGCAAGAAGATCGCCCGCCAGCTACCGCCTGTGGGCACCACCCTCACAGGCAGGTCCAGAGGGCAGTCCTACACGGCTGTCATCGTGGAGGCCAAAGACCGCCCGGCTGGAAGGGCCGTCAAGTACGGCGACCAGCTCTTCGCCTCCCTCAGCGCCGCCGCCAAAGCCGTCACCGGCCACCCCACCAACGGTTGGCTCTTCTGGCGCGTCGGTGAGACCAGCGAGCAGTAGCTCCCTCTCGCCCTCGGCCAAACCAGCCACCAGGTCCGCCCAGGCCCGGTGGCTGGGCCTCTTTAGGCAATTCGGCCCCCGACTGGCCATAGACGCGCGCCAATACCTCGATTTCCCCCAAATATCTGCCAGATTCGCCCCTTCTGAGCTTGACTTCCTGCCCCAACAGAGCGTCCATGTAGGTACGCAACGTACGTTGCACCAGGTGAGAGAAAATGACCACCTTAACGGCAGTCGAGCAGCAGCAAGATCTGGCAAGCCTGATCGACCTCTACCTCCTGCGCTGTCAGGTGGAGGGCAAGTCGCCGAACACTATCATCGCCTACCGGGAGACCCTGACCCTTTTCGAGCGCATCGCTGGGGAGGAGGACTTTCCGGAGGGCGTGCGGGCCATCACCCCAGTCCACATCTATGCGTACCTGGGTCGCATCGGCAGCAACGGAGTCAGCCTGGAGACGCGCCACCGCCGCCATCGTGAGGTGCGCTTCCTGTTCTCCTGGCTGAAGCGGATGGGGTACATAGAGGAGAGCCCCTTCGCCCAGATCAAGAACATTCGATTGCCGCAGAAGATCGTACAGCCCTACACGGCGGAGGAGATAGGGAGGTTGTTGGCCTGCTGCGACACGCGGTTCTACTGGGGCAATCGCAGCCGGGTGATGATACTAGTCCTACTGGACACGGGAGTGCGGCGGACGGAGTTGGTGAACCTGGACCTGGCCGACCTGGACCTGGCTGGGCAGCGGCTGAGGGTGTTGCACGGGAAGGGGAACAAGCAGCGGGTGGTGCGGTTCGGGGCGAGGGCCAAGGAGGCGGTGGAGGACTACCTGGAGCGGTTCCGTGGCAGGGAGCCTGGTGCACTGTTCCTGTCTAGGTATGGTACGAGGATGAGCTCTCATTCGGTGTTGATCTTCCTGAGGCGGCTGGGCAGACGGGCAGGGGTGGAGAAGGTGAAGGTGCACCGGTTTCGGCACACCTTTGCGACCTGGGCGATAGAGAACGAGGCCAGGGAGCTGGACGTGCAGCACCTGTTGGGGCACAGCACGCCGGCGATGGTGCGGCGGTACTCGGCGACCTACGATGCGGAGAAGGCGGCGCGGGCCCATGAGCGGTTCAGCCCGGCCGACCGAATGGGGGAGCGGCTGGGCTGAGAAAAGCATAGCCTGGCGGTCGCCGCATAGCCTCAAATCCACCCCGGTTTCACCCTGTTTTCACCCCGATTTTTGAATCTAAGGGGTTAACAATTAGGCCTGTCTTGAGGGGTGACCTTCTTCCTTCCAAGCAGGTTGTCGCGGGTTCGATCCCCGTCTCCCGCTCCACTCCGCATTAGACGTTACAACGCATGCAAGGCGAGGGCCGCTTTTCGGCGGTCTCCTGCTTTTCAGGCAGGCCGTCGGGGCTGGCTCATCGCGGGAGGCCGGACTCCAAACCCGGGAGTCGTGGGCTCGAATCCCACCCGGCCCTCGCGAGCCCCGGCGGATACTCTCCTGCCGGCACAGTTCTCTCACCCGCATCCCACCCCGAAAGCCCTCTAGTACAATGCGCACCTTCTCCTCAGGGGTGAACTTGCGACGGGTGGCTCTTCTTACCCGACGAATGAACTGGCGGGTCTCTTCGGTTCTGGCCTCCGCCTGGACGTCTGCTGGAGAACACTCTTGCAGCACTGCTCGCTCCTTTCGTTTGGGCGGTACCCTACCGCCCCCTGGGGAGCAAGAGCAAGCCTTCAGGTATCCATTACAAACTGCTTATATAGATTCCGAAAGTTGCTGACGATCCACAGGCAGTGCCGCACCCAGTTCGACCCGAAGGTGGTAGAGCTCTTCCTGGCGGCCAATAGGAAAGGGCTGATTGAGGACAAGGCCTTCTGCGAGAAGCAGGGGCAAGAAGCGGCGGTGCTCCATCTGGTGGCACCAGGGCGTCGGGAGGAAGCCTAGCCCCCACGAATCGGCTCCGGCATTCTTCACACAAGCTTCGCCATTCCTTCACAAGACCTCACCCCTTTCGCTGATCCATTTCAGTTCGTCGATCGCTTAGTATGGCCAAAGCTCCATCGGCTGGGACTTTGTGCGGCCTGTGGCTCCGCTGTCGTTCCGAGACAAGAGAGGTGATGGCTCGATGCAGCGGAAAGGTCAGACTTCCCTATCCAAGGGACCCGCTCCCCCGCGAGGAGACAAGAGGACAGTCATCTTCGTAGGACACGCCCGCCTGCCCCAAAGCCTGGCCGGGCGGGATGCTTCTCCTATGGTCTCAGTGGAGGTGGAGGCTGATACGGCTACCGGCACCATCCTCGGGGCCGCTGCTAAGGGCGTTCCTCCACTAGGTGCCAAGCTCCTGGAGGAAGTGCTGGCCGGTCGCAGGTTGGAAGACGGGCCCCAGGAGGCAGTGGACGAAGTCAGGCAGCGTTATGTCTGCCCTTCCCACAAGGCCCTTTGTACAGCGGTGGCGAACGCTTATGATGCCTATCACCGACATTGTGACCAAGGGTTACGCAGCCCTTAGACGTCGCTCTTTGAGCGATGATTTGGCTTCCAGGGGACAGGAGACGATTCCCACGGCGGCCGAGGATAAGAGCGAGTGCTGATGGCCGTCCGCGCCAACGTCTTGGTTGTCGATGGTGAGCCCGATATCTGCCGGGCCCTGGAGAGAGTGTTACAGGGGGAGAGGTGCCGGTCCATGACGGCGACCACCGCCCGCCAGGCCCTGGAACTCGTAAGGTTCGGGCCGCCCTTTAGGATGGCCCTCATCGGCGGCAAACTGCCCGATATGGACGGTCTGAAGCTGGCCTCCCTGGTCAGGGGGATCGACCCTCGGGTGGCCATTGTCCTGATTTCAGGCAATTTCTACGGGGAGCGTAGGCTCATCGCCGACGGCCTGGAACGAGGCACCTACGCTGGATGCATCGCCAAGCCCTTCGATTCGAGCGAGGTGCGTCTGGTGGTCAAGAAGGTCTTGAGGGCCCATCGACAGTCGTGGCGATCTGCCCTCCCCGTGGTGATGATTAGGCGATGCTTCGGTCTACAACCCCTCTTGCCGGCAGATCACGAAAATGATTAGCAACCTCGGATTTGTCACAAAGACATACCGGGATAAGGAGGATACCCATGCAAAGCGACCCCACAGCGCATGAGGGCGGCAAGCGGCGCTCACAGCGGTCGTCGCACGTGCTACAAGAGTATGTGAAGGGATTGGACAGCGAGCACGCCAATCTGGCGGCGCAGCGCGAGTACCTCCAAGCCAAGCTCGAGTTGGTCGAGCGACAGAGGGCTAACCTTCAGGAAGTCATCGAGATCGAGGAGAAGCTGGCCGAGATGGGCCGGCGTAGCCCAGGTGCGCCAGAGACTCCCGGCGAGGGCGGCTCCCAGGAGGGCGAAGTCGTGGTGGCCCCTTAAACGCCCCTCTTCGATCTCGCGACCTTGAGGGTTCTGACGATCTTGTAGCTGATAGGTCGCCGACCCTCACTCGTCCTTCCGACCGCTGCATCGAAGGTCCACCGACCGTAGAGGGTCCGGCTTCCAACTTGCGCTCTACCTCCGAATGGCGGGACACCGGCTGTAGTAAACGTCGGTCAGCTTCAGCAAATCCGCCAGCCCCCCGATGAAGCCCCTCTAGTCGCCCTCAGTGGTGACCGCCGTCTGGCGAGATGCCGTAACCCCTTGTCTGCAGCAAGCAGAAAGCTACTGACGCCCCCAGGAATTGTTTACTGAAAATCTAGCTTTCCCCTCACGACGAACGGTTGCGCTATAGAAACTTACAATACATAATAGCGACGCTAGTCTTTGAGAGGCGAGGCCACGTGCATAGGGACATCACGAGGCTCCATCAAAGACAGAGCTTTGCTCCGGTCTGCTAGCCTAGCGCTTCCGGCGCAAAGGCAGAATATCGTCAAAGCTCGGAAGGGGGCTATTTTGGGGAGAGGGAAAGACGTTTGGACTGCGGGAGGCGCAGGTTCCAGGGGGGTATTCGGGGATATCGGCCGCTCAGCGGAGAGGATGTCAAACCTCAGGAGCATCCCGCCCATAACATCGACAGGGATGAGCGGGGGCTTTTCATCCATGAGGGTGAGCCGAGCCCTTTCCCGGCGACAATATGGGGCTACCTCCGCAGGCGGCAATCACTCCCGGCCGAGGCCGACGGCCCCAAGGCCCTCAGCGCCATTCATTCCAGAGATAATCGAACCTCTCGTGGACGTTTTCGATGAGGGAGACTGCATTCTCGTCATAGCCGAGGTTCCAGGGGCAGAGGAGAACTCGATCGGGGTCGAACTTGAGAACCACACCTTGAAGCTTCAGGCCGGGGCAAAGTATAGAGCGTACAGGGGAGAGGTAGGGCTCCCGGCCGAGGTGGAACACAACAGCCTGGCCTGGACCCTAAACAACGGGATCATCGAGCTAAGATTGAATCGCAAGAAGAGGAAGCGAAGGGTTGCCCGCAGCCGCTCTGCTGGTGGCCACTAGCTGTAGCCAGCATAACAGCAGACATCCTCAGCGGGCGAGTGGCCAGGCTCTCAGGATCATTCCAGCGGACTTCTGACGGAGTTGGGAGAAACCGCGGCAATACTGACAATCCGAGGTCCTCTCGCTATAGTCATCACAGCTCAGCAGCACCTCGACGGCCTCCATCAACCTCTTCGCCTCAGAAGCCTTGTCAGTGCCGATTTTCGCCGCATTGATCTGATGGGTCAGCCCGGCGATGAGGCTCTCCTGGGCCTGAAACTTGGCACACTTGATGCCGGCCTGCTCGGCAGTCATCTTTGCCCCATGGCTTCCTCGAAGTGGCGCTTGGCGATGCGGAACCTACCATAGTCTGTCGCCTCAGGCTTCTTCTCTACGAACTGCCGAATGGCCAGCATGGAAGCCTGGCGACAGATGGCCTCGATGTCCGATCCCACCATGCCGTCTGTTCGGTCCGCCAGAGAAGCCAGATCCACGTCGGTGGCCAGGGGCTTGTCTCGGGTGTGCACCTGGAAGATGGCCAGTCGGGCCGCCCGGTCGGGCACAGGCAACTCGACCAGGATGTCGAAGCGGCCAGCCCGCAGCAGGGCCGGATCGACTATGTCCAGGCGGTTGGTGGCCGCCAGCACCACCACCCCCTTCAGCTCCTCGATGCCATCCATCTCGGTCAGGAACTGGCTAACCACTCGCTCGGCCACGTGAGAGTCGCCAGCGCCCGCCCCCCGCTGGGGAGCGAGAGCGTCGATCTCGTCGAAGAAGACGATGCAGGGCGAGGCCTGTTTGGCCTTCTTGAACACCTCGCGGATCCCTCGCTCGGATTCACCCACCCACTTGGAGAGAAGAGCGGGCCCCTTCACAGAGATGAAGTTGACCTCGCTCTCCTTCGCAACAGCCTTGCCGACAAGGGTCTTGCCCGTCCCCGGCACGCCATAGAGCAGGATACCTTTGGGCGGGTTGGTCTTGGCGTGCTGGAACAGCTTGCCATATTTTAGGGGCCACTCCACCGTCTCCACCAGCAGCCGTTTGATCTCCTCTAGGCCGCCGATGTCGTCCCAGCGCACATCGGGCACCTCGGTGAACACCTCGCGGATGGCCGAGGGCTCCACCTCCTTCAGGGCCTCCAGGCAGTCATCCATGGTCACCTCCAGCTCCAGGAGCCGTTCGTAGGGGATGGAGGCCTGGGCGAAGTCGATGTCCGGCAGGATGCGGCGGAGGGTGATCATGGCTGCCTCTCGACATAGAGCCTCCAGGTCGGCTCCCACGAAGCCGTGGGTGATGCCAGCTACCCGCTCCAGGTCGACATCCTCGGCCAGAGGCATGCCGCGGGTGTGGATGTCCAGGATCTCCCGCCGGCCGTCCTTGTCGGGGATGCTGATGACGATCTCCCGGTCGAAGCGGCCGGGGCGGCGCAAGGCGGGCTCGAGCAGGTTGGGGACGTTGGTTGCCCCAATGACGATGACCTGTCCCCGCGACTCCAGTCCGTCCATGAGGGCCAGAAGCTGGGCTACCACCCGTCGCTCCACCTGCTGGTCGCCTCGCGCCTCCTCCCGCTTGGGGGCGATAGCGTCTATCTCATCAATAAAGACGATGGCCGGCGCCTGGCCGCGGGCATCCTCGAAGATGTTCCTCAGATGGGCCTCGCTCTCCCCGTAGAATTTGTGAATGACCTCAGGGCCGTTGATGTGAATAAGGTAGGCGCTGGTCTCGTGGGTCACCGCCCGAGCGATGAGGGTCTTACCGCAGCCCGGGGGTCCGTGCAAGAGCACCCCCTTGGGGGGGTCAATGCCCAGCCGCTCGAACACTTCCGGGTATCTCAGCGGCAGCTCGATCATCTCCCGGATGCGCTGGACCTCCTTGTGCAAGCCGCCAATGTCCTCGTAGGAGATCATGCTTCTCAGAGAGGGAGCACCCTCTCCCTTGAACTTGATGGCCGTGGAACGCTGGATGATGACAACATCCTTGGGCGACACCTCGGCCACAGTGAAGTCCTGGGCACGCGTCCCGAAGAGGTCGAGACGCACCCGGTCGCCGTCGGTCACCGGCAGCCCTTCCAGCCGGTGAGCGATGTAACGGGTGTAGCGTCCCCCAGGCCAGGACTTCAGCGCCTCGAGGGGGACAAGGACAATGCTCCTGGCCGGCTGGTGGCCCACCAACCGCACGGAGACCTTCTCATCCAGGCCAGCCTGGGCGTTCTCTCGCAGGATGCCATCGATCTGGATCAGGCCCTTGCCTCGGTCAGCCATGTAGGTTGGCATGGCCTTGGCCACCGTTCGCCCTTTCCCCGCAATCTCCACGATATCGCCGATGGCCGCGCCCATCTGCTCCAAGACCTGGGGGTCGATGCGAGCTATGCCCCGGCCCACATCCTTGGCCTGGGCTTCGCTCACGCGCAGGGTGAGCGATTTTCGTCCGTTGTCGCTGTCCTTCGCTGTCAAGACGGCCTTCTCCTTCTGATTTTTCCTTCCCTTCACACCCC
>Ga0209979_1000289_pt1 | contig 74856 bp, 63 predicted proteins | sample AnhtaG_FD_183114 | JGI IMG/M metagenome (GOLD analysis project Ga0209979, IMG submission 183114) | Deep subsurface microbial communities from Anholt, Denmark to uncover new lineages of life (NeLLi) - Anholt_01485 metaG (SPAdes) (version 2) | ecosystem: Environmental > Aquatic > Marine > Oceanic...
CACTGGGTCTTGCGACCCCGTTCGACTTGCATGTGTTAAGCACGCCGCCAGCGTTCGTCCTGAGCCAGGATCAAACTCTCCGTAAAGAGTTCCGGATACGATTCGGGGCATTAGATGGCCCTCAGGTTCGTATCCCTATCCTTGGCTTTGCAAGTCCCCCCGAAGGGGAACAGCTTGCCTCATCTTCTCGACAAGGCCGCACTTGCTACTGGCTTCTTCGCTATCTAGTTGTCAAGGTCCGCGTCTTGGTCCCGTCTCTCGACGGGTTTCCCATCATATCGCATCCAGGAAACCCTGTCAAATGTGCCGGCGAACTTTCATTCGGTTGAATGGGGGTTCGTCAGGCGCCCTGGCAGCCACCAAGGTCGGTGGTCGGCCCGGAATGCGACGGGAGGGTTATCTTACCTCCAACCAACCGCTGGAGTCAACGATCAGAGGTTCATGAAGTTGGGGGCGATCGCCTTCACCCCCGAATCCAGCCGAGGGAGAGGCGATTCACCGGCTGGGACCGCCCCTCGTGGCGGGCGCGCGCCCCCCCATGCCTGGCTCTGTCCCATTCGGGAGAGAAAGTTCTAATTTAACGGCTTTCGAGGGATTGCCAGGGCGACGAAGGCTTGATAGTCTGTTACTTAACAAACCGTCATCAAGTTCATTAACCGTATGTAGACACGTGCTCGTCGAACTATCAAGCAGAGGGTAGGGATATCGATGATTCTGAACCAGCCGTCCCGACTCAGCGCCCACATCGTGCGCATCGCCGACAGTGCCGACCTCGAGGCCGCCCGTCGCCTGGACGTCTCCCGCTTTGCCTGCCAAGAGGGCCGGACGGTCGTCGTGCTCGACTGCACGGCCATTCCGCAATTCGACGTCCGGGCGCTCGAGGCGCTGCTGGCGCTGCGTCGGCACTTGGTGACCGATGGCGTCGGGACAGTCATGGTGGCCATCCGCCAGCCGACCCGCTGGGGGGCGGCCATCACCCGCCTCATTCCGGCCCGCCTCGACATCCTGCTAGCCCAGCTGCCCCGCCACGTCGGTCCGCTGCGGCGGGCCGTCTAAGGGCACCTAACAAAACCAGGCATGTTACCTCTATTTGGCCGACGTGTCGGCTCGTAGGAACAGTTTTGTTAGGCGCCCTAAACAACTCGCGGAACCCCACCAGGCTCCGCTTGACACTCGCCTCGTTTCTCGACGGCACCCCTCGGAGGTGGGAGAATCGCGGGTATAGAACCCTCGATTCCATGGGCCGCGTCCTGGCCGGACTTCGAGGTGCCTTCACGCATGGGTAGCGTCACGCCCCGTTCGATACCGTCTGCGCCCTCCCCCGAGGGACATGCTCGGGCGACGGGGGGGGATCCGGGGCCGGCCCCCGGGGGCGCCGTGACAGGCTCGGTCGTGGGCCGGGACACCGCGCGGACCGGGGACGCGAGGCCCGTCCAGGCACCCCTCGCGGAGGTGGCGGCGAAGGTAACCGAGGCCCGCTGGCAAGGCGCCGTGAAGGCGCTGCGGCTGGCGATCGCCGATGCCCAGCACCAGCTGGCGAACCACCCCGAGGCCCCGTACCAGGCCACCGAACAGCATCTCAGGGCCCAGATGACCGGCGTGGCCGAGGCCTTCAACCGCCTGCCGATCGATCGGCAGGCTGCCGTCCGCTCGGAGTTCGATCAGCTGCGCGCCCAGGAGGCGGCCTTGACCAGCAGCCCCGGCATGACGGGCGAAGAGAATTTCCTGCTCAGCAAGGGCCTACTTCCCGCTTGCTGGGGGGCCATCAAGCAAGCCGCATCCCATTCCAGCGACCCGGCCCAGGTGCTGCGCGCCACCGGAGATCCCCACCTGAGCGGCCTCGCGGGACCGTTCAACGAGCACTACGCGGACCCGGCCGCCATGCTCCGGACGGCTCGCCACATGCTGCAACATCCCGATCTGCGGCGCATGTTCGGCGAGCTGCGGAAGGGCGACCTGGTGCTGGAGGCGACGCCCCGACCGGACGTCGTCAAGCAGTTCACCCGCGGGGCCTACTCGCACGCGCTCATCTGCGTCGAAACCCAGCCGTTCCCGCAGTTCATCGAGGCCATCGGGATCACGGGGGGGCCCAACGACCACACATCCAACCGGGTGAGGCGCACCAGCTTCTACTCCGAGATCGACGACTCCCACCAATACCGGGTGCTGCGCCCCTCGAACGACCCGGCGGTCATCGATCGGGCGATTCGATTTGCCACCTCCCAGCTCGGGAAGCCCTACGACTACACCTTCGAGCGGCTTCCGCTGGGCGCTGGGAAGGGCCCCAATTCCTTCTATTGCAGCGATCTCGCCTATTACTCGTATCGGGTGGGCGCCGGGGTCGACCTGCCGATTCGCAAGGACGCTGGGCGCGACATCAAGCTCTTGGCCGTCGACCATCTGCTCGAGGCGCTCGGGGCCGACAACGTCCATCTGATGAAGCAACGCATCTCGCAGTTCCTCAACACCCACGGGCCGCAGGCGAGCGATCAGCAGGTCGCCCACTTCGTCGCGACCGAGCTCTTGCCGCACTTCGATCGGCTGCGGGAGGTCGCCGCGACCCCCAACAAGCAGGCGAAGGTCGAGCGAGCGCTCACCCGGATCATGAGCGGTCAGACCCAGAAGGGCCTGACCCAGGCCCTGGATGGTTCGGGGCCACCGGCCTCCTCCTGGGCGAAGGCCCTCATGGAGCACGTGGCCGGTCCTCCGGTCATGGCCGGCCTGTATCTCGCTCGGGAGTTTCACGAGGCCGGCCTCTCGGTAACCGTCGCCGCACGCCTGGCAGCCACGCTCGGCGAGGTGGGCCTCACCCACCCCTCGGACCTCAAGGGCCTGCTCGTACCGGACGATGCCGGCGAGGTCTACGCGGTCAAGAACGCGGCACCGGATCGCCCCTCACCGGACAGGCGGGATACCAAGCAGGAGTTCATCAGCCCGACGGACCTCGCCTTCGCGGCGGTCCCCCACACCGACTACACCCCCCGCCACCTGGGCTGAGCTCAGGGCACCGGCTGGATGCCCGGTCGGATGGCCAGCGCAGCGTTCAGGGAGGCGATCGCCACCTCGATTTGACCGAGATCGGCCGGCCGCGTCGTGATCCGCTGCAGCCACTGACCCGGCTTCGTCGCCCACAGGGCGAGGCGCGGGGCCCAGCCCGCCCCTTTGGAGGCCGTCTGCCCGGCCAGCCGGATCAGCTCGAAGGCGATCCCGGCCACGACCGGGAGCAACGCGACCTGCCAGGCGACCCGCTGCCAGACGGCCAGGCCCGGATCCAGGAAAGAGAAGACCGCGATCTGGATCAGCAGCGTGATCAAGAGAAAGCTCGTCCCGCAGCGCGGGTGGATCGGCGAGAAGGCCAGGGCGTTCTCGGGGGTGAGGGGCTTGCCGGCTTCGACGCAGTTGATCACCTGGTGCTCGGCACCGTGGTACTGGAAGAGGCGCTTCACGTCCTTGAACAGCGAGATCGCGCCGAGATAGCCCACGAGCAGCGTCACCCGGATGGCCCCCTCGATCGTGCTCAGGAGCACCCGCTGAGACAGCACGTGCCGGAGCTGGGCAAAGACCAGCGCCGGCAGGACCTTGAAGAACAGGATGAAGGCCGCAAGGCCGACGAGCAGCGGGATCCAGCCGATCCCTTCTTCGGTGGCCTCGGTGCCGGTGGCGATCGCCGCCGATAGGTTCAGCATCTTGATCCCGACGGTCAAGCTCTCGATCAGAGCCGCCACCCCCCGAACGAGCGGCAGCTTGAGCCACGGGTACCGCTCGCGCAGGCTCGAGACGCTCTCCTGCCGCACCTGGATGGTGCCGTCCGGGCCCCGGACGGCCAGGCCGACCCCGTGGGCCCCGCGCATCATGACCCCTTCGATGACGGCCTGACCCCCGATCGGGTCGACCCGCAAGACCTCACCCATGGCTACTCCTCTTTGAACACGCGCTTGACCACCTTGCCCTCGGCACCGAGGGTCCCGAGCGTCCGATCCCCGAGGGTGACCTTGATGCCGGCTCCGTTCCCGATGGTGACGCTCAGGGCGTCTCCCACGGGCCACGCCCGGTCCGACCCCGGCGCCATGACGTCGGAAAAGAGCTCATGGCCGTGCCGTACGACCCGGACCCAGGCCGCCTCCGTCGCGTGGAGCTTGAGCACCAGGCGGCCTTTGGGGCGCTTCGGGTTGGGCGCGGCGGAGGTGGTCGCGGGCGCTTCGCTCGGTGCCGGCGTTTCCTCGGCTGGCTGTGCCGCCGTCGGGGTGGGCTGGGGGCTCGGGGTTGGCTTGCGGGTCGGTTTCGGTTTGGGCTTGGCCGTGGGCTTTGGTTTAGGCTTGGCCGTGGGTTTCGGGCTGGGCTTGGCCGAGGGAGTGGCTGCTGGCTGAGCGCTCGGAGCGATCAACGCCGGCGCCGCCTGGCTCGGGCTCGCGGTCGGCGGGGATACCACGGCCGGTCCGGTCGAAACCGAGGCGACGGGAGGGGGAACGGCGCGCAGGCTCGGCTTGGCCGATGGCGTGGCCACGACCTCCGGGCTCGCCTCCGGCGCCGGGTTCCGTGAGCTGGCCCACCAGGCATAGCCCAACGCCGCCACGAGCAGGATCCCGAGCACCCACGGGAAGATCCACCAGGGTGGGGCAAACTCCTTGCTGGGCGGTGGCAGAGGAGGCAGCGGACGGGATTCCCAGTACCGATTGGCCAGCTCGTCGCTCGGTAACCCCACGGCCTGCGCGAACTTGCGGATGAAGCTCTTGACGTACACGGGCTCGGGAAGCCGCGACTCGTCCCCCGCCTCGATCGCCTCGAGGTGGTGCAGCTTGATGTGGGTTTCGAGGGCCACGTCCTCGAGCGTGCGTCGGCGGCCCTCGCGGGCCTGTTTGAGCGCCTGACCGATCTCCGTAAGTCGGTTCATGGGGTGGACCCCTCCTGTCCGCTGAGCTGTAACAAGGCCGCGATCTCTTGCTGTGTCAGGGGGCGCGCCGCACCGGGTTCGAGCCCGTCCAGGGTGACGGGCCCGATCGAGAGGCGCTTGAGACGGATGACGGGGTGGCCGATCAGGGCGAGCATGCGCCGGACCTGGCGGTTGCGTCCTTCGTGCAGGGTGATGCGCACGCGTGCGTTGGGGCCGTCGGTGCCCAGGCGGACCACCTTGGCGTGGGCCGTGAGCACCCCTTCGAGCGGGATCCCTTCGCGCAACCGTTGGAGCAGTCGCTCAGTGGGGTGCCCCTCGACGAGGGCGTCGTAGGTCTTGGGTACGCCGTAGCGCGGGTGGGTGAGCGCCAACGTGAAGTCGCCGTCGTTGGTGAGGAGCAGCAGGCCGCTCGTGTCATAGTCCAGGCGGCCGACCGGATGCAGGCCGGGGACCTCGGGGACGAGCGACATGACCGTCCGCCGGCCGCGGGGATCGCTCACGGACGTGATGTAGCCGGTCGGCTTGTTGAGGGCGTAGTAGGTGGGTCCGGCGGCCCTGGGGAGCGGGCGGCCGTCCACCTCGATCCGATCCCGGTCCGGGTCGGCCCGCGTGCCAAGCTCGGTGACGACGGCCCCGTTGAGGGTCACCCGCCCGGCCTGGATCAGCTCCTCGCTCTGGCGGCGGGAGGCCACCCCCGCGCTAGCGAGGATTTTCTGCAAGCGTTGGGGCGTGGGCATGGAGGTGCATGGCCTCACGGACCTGCTGCATGGTGGCCTCGGCGGCCTGGCGGGCCTTGCGGTTGCCCTCCTGCACGACGCGGTCGAACAGATGGGGATCCGAGGCGTACTGCTCGCGGCGTTGCCGGAGCGGCTCGAGCGTCTTGTTGACCTCGCCCGCGAGCCGGCGCTTGCACTGCACGCAGCCGATCGAGGCCGACCGGCACTCGTCGGCTACCTGGGGCACCAGGTCGGGGGCGAAGGCGTGGTACCAGGCGAAGACCGTGCAGACCTCGGGGTAGCCCGGATCCTGCCGGCGCTGGCGACCCGGGTCGGTCACCATCTCGCAGACCTTCTTTTCCACGACCTCGGCCGGATCGGCGAGCTTGATGTCGTTGCCGTAGCTCTTGCTCATCTTGCGGCCGTCGGTGCCCGGAAACGCGGGGGACTCGGTCAAGAGGCCCGCTGGCTCGGGGAAGACCTCGCCGTAGAGGTGGTTGAAGCGCCGGGCGAGATCGCGGCTGATCTCCAGGTGGGGCATCTGGTCCTTGCCGATCGGCACCTTGAGGCCCTTCATGGCGAGGATGTCGGCCGTCTGCAGCATGGGATAGCCGAGCAGCCCGGCCGTCATGGTGTCCTCGGCGATGTGCAGCTCGCTTGCTTGCTCCTTGACCGTCGGGTTGCGCTGCAGCCAGTTGACCGGCGTGATCATGCCGAGCAGGAGGTTGAGCTCGGCGATCTCGAGCACGGCCGACTGGACGTAGATGGTGCAGCGCTCGGGGTCGATGCCGGCCGCGAGCCAATCGAGCAGAACCTCGCGGCCGTTGGCGACGAGCTGGCTCGTGTCCTCGTAGCCGGTCGTGAGGGCGTGCCAGTCGGCGATCATGAAGAAGCAGTCGTACTCGTCCTGAAGGCGCACCCAGTTGACGAGCACTCCGAGCCAGTGGCCCAGGTGGAGTTGGCCGGTGGGGCGCATGCCGCTCATGATTCGCTGCTTGGACACGGTGGGGTCTGGGCCTCCCGCCCGATGGGACGCGGCCGCGCGCCGCCTGGAATGAGCGGTTCATTGTAGCACATGCCTCCCGCGCCCGAAGTGGCTACCCGTCACAATCCAGCGCCGTCCGTAGGGCAGGGACTCGGATGGGAGGCGATCGCCGTGCCGATTGACAAGCGACCCGCCCGACCCGATGATGGAAGCATTCGAGCCGTTTCGAGGGACCCCGGATGGCCCATCGTGCAAACCTCCAAGTGGTGGCCCTGGCCTTCGCCAGTGGGACGGTGCTGCTCACCGCCTGCAACGTGATCCCGATCGTGACGGGCGATGACCAGGTGTCGATCACCTCGGTCCGGGCCTTCAAGAACACCCTGTCTCCCGCCTACAATCGCCCGTTCGGCATCTTCCTGCGCGAGGCGAACTCCCTGCTGTCTTACGGCCTGCCGTCCCAGTTCGGGGTGGACCTTACCCCGTTCTTCCAGCCGTTTCCGGCCGTCCAGACCGGTCAGCAGAGCCAGCAGATCCAAGTCGACAAGGATCCGGGCACCGGGGAGCTGCGCAAGCTGTTCGCCGGGACCCAGCTCGAGATCGACTCCCAGGTCCAAGCCCAGGATGCCAATACCTACGTCTACACCCTGACGGTCGTCCGCACCCCTACCGGGACGGCCGGCCAGCTCGCGGTGACCACCGCTGGCACCAGCTGGTACGCGCCGCCCGGCGGCGGGCAGGGGCCTTACCTGCTCAACCGGGGCCAGAGCCCCCAAGTGATCAACACCATCTCGGCCAACGCCCAGATCAACCTCCCGCAGAGCGCCGGACAGGTGCAGTTGCAGGCGAGCCTCGGCTCCTTCATTCAGGCCGGCCACACGACGTTGCCCCGCACCGTGAACCTGGACCTCATCTTTCCGGGGTTTTCGGCCAACCTGCAGGGCACCTACCAAAGTGCTCAGGCCGTCCACCTGACCGGGCCCGTGTCGATCACGAGCGATCGCCTCGGCAACGACACCTACCAGATGCAGCTGGATTGCAGCCGCGCGTCGATCAAGGCCTTCCTGATCAACGAGGCGCGCAAGTTCCGGATCGACCTGACCATGGAGAACGGGGTCCTGAATGGGACGGCCAAGACGTCGGACTGGCGCGCGATGCAGCTGGCGAGCTTTTCGCAGACGGGCAACGGGCCGATCAAGGTCGATTTCGCCGATGGAGGGCACGAGACCTGGAACATGCAGGTGCCGACGAACTGAGCGGAGCGTGGCTACGTTCCGCGTCCGGTCGGCTTCCAGGAATTTCCCAAAAATTCGGTCACACGGCCTCATGAGCGTCGGCTGGCTTGGCTTCAGGTGGGAAATTCCTTCCAGCCAACCAGACGCTGCACTTCGCCACGATTGAATTAGTTCGCGATCGTGACCCGGATGGCCCGCGAGGAGTGCTTGTGCCCGCTCGCGTCGTAGGCCACCAACTGCACGGTGCAGGGCCCGTTGCTGTTGCCCGAGGTGTCCCACTCGAAGCGATAGGGTGGCTGGTTGGAGAGCCCCTGCCACTGCCCGTTGACCAGGAGCTCGACGTGATCGAGCGGCTCCTGACCGCCCAGCCGGGCCGTCACGACCGCGCGTCCCTTGAGCTGCTGGCCACTGCGCAGCCCCTGCAGCCCGACGGTCATGGCGGCCGGGGCGGCCACGACCGCCCGATGGCGACCCGCGTGGCGCGGGGCGGGGGCGATCGCCACCCCTGGCGGCGGCTCCAGGGCCTGCGCCCCCTTCGGAGAGTCGTCGCTCAGCATGGCCCAGATCTGCTTGCTGTGCTCGTTGGCCGCGGCCGCGCGGGCCGCCGCCTCGGGATCGGCCTTGAGGGCCTCGAGCTTGGCGGCCAGCGCCCGCTCCGGCCCGCTGAGGTTCTCCCCTCCAGTGACCTTGGCCATGAGGGCCTCGGTCTCGGCCGCGTCGGCGTCGGTGGTCTTGCCGGACTCCAGCCTCTGCACCAGCTGGTCGTACGACTCGTTGGACCCCGAGCGGCCCGCCATCGCCTTGAGCTGCTGCAGCGAGGCCAGGGGGGACTTCTTGGGGGTCATGTGCAGGATCTGCTGCACGATGTGGGCGTCGAAGTAGATCAGGGCCGCGAAGGGCGCGAGTAGGGCCACCCCGATCACCCATCGGGTCAAGGTCCGGCGGCGACCCTTCTTGAATTTCCGCTCGACGTCTTGTTCGGCGGAGGCCTTCCGGGCCTTCTTGGGGCCGGGGCGAGTCTCCGCCCCCGGAAGTTCGGGGCGCGGCAAGGCGTCGCGGGCCTTCTGCTCCTCTTCGGCGCAAAACAGGCACAGGCCACCGAACCGGATGCACTTGCCGCAGAAGGGGCGCTGGCACTCGCCGCAGGTCTTGATGCCGGTCAGGACCGAGGGGTGGACGGTGCACGACCGCACCGCCTTGACCCCCTTGGGGGCCTTGGCCGCGTCGACGAGCACGCCCTTGTTGCACAGAGCGCAGCTCTTGCCCGGACGCCCGCAGCTCTCGCAGAGGAGGGACTGGCAGGCTGGACAGTAGGCACGCGCCGGCTTCTGGGCATGAAAACGACAGGACGCCATGCCGCTACTCTACCATGCGATCGGTCGCACTCCCAACTCCCGTGAACCCGGAGAGGCCGATGACACGCCCCATAGCGACCTTTACTCCGGTCCGACCGGCCCTTATAATGGTCCCGATGACCCGGCCGCGCCGAGGATCAGGGGACGAGAGAGGGATGAGACGATGGCAATGGCCTTGACGTACATGGGCAATCCGGTATTGCGGGAGGTGTCGGCGCCGGTCCGCAAGGTCAACGCCGAGATCAAGCAGCTGGTGGCGCAGATGTTCGAGACCGTGGCCCTCGAGAACGGCGTGGGCCTCGCCGCTCCCCAGGTGGGCATCAACAAGCGGGTGATCGTGATCGACCTCAGCCACGAGGGGATCAAGCCCTTCGCCCTGATCAACCCCGAGATCCTCAAGGCCAAGGGCAAGGCCACCGACAGCGAGGGGTGCCTGAGCGTCCCCGGGGTGTTTCTGCCGGTCTGTCGTCCCGCCGAGATCAAGATCAAGTACCGAGACCTCAATGATCGCCAGGTCGTCATGGACGCGAGCGGCCTCTTGGCGCGGGCCATCCAGCATGAGATCGACCATCTGGACGGCAAGTTGTTCGTCGATATGGTCGAGGACGCGGCGGCCCTGGAGCGCGAGATGGTCGAGTACCAGGCTCGGATGCAGGGCAAGATCGTGGGCGAACCCAAGGTGGCGGAAGCGGTCCAGGGGTAGATGAAGAAGCCACTCACCATCGGGGTCGCCGGGGGCACGGGGTCGGGCAAGTCGACGGTCGCCCGCAACATCCTGGAGCTGGCAGGTCCGGAGAACGTCGCCTACCTCTGCCACGACAGCTACTACTTCGACCACAGCGCGCTGAGCCTTGACGAGCGGGCCAAGGTCAACTACGACCATCCCGACTCGCTCGACAACACCCTGTTTGCCGAGCACATCAAGCAGCTGCAGCGCGGGATCCCGATCGAGAGCCCGATCTACAACTTCACGACCCATGCCCGCTCGCTGCAGACCCGTTCGATCGCGCCGCGCCGGGTCATCCTGGTCGAGGGCATCCTGATCTTCGCGCGGCCCGAGATTCGCCGCCTCCTGGACATCCGGGTCTTCGTCGACACCGATCCCGACATCCGCTTCATCCGGCGGCTGAGCCGGGACATCCACGAGCGGGGCCGCAGCCCGCAGTCCGTGATCGACCAGTACCTCGCGACCGTGCGGCCGATGCACATGGAGTTCGTCGAGCCGAGCAAGAAGCACGCCAACATCGTCGTCCCCGAGGGGGGCATGAACGAGGTGGCGATCGACATCCTCAACACCAAGATCCAGTCGGTGCTGAGCAAGGTCACGGGCCAGCTGGCCCTCAGCTGACCTCGCGGGGGTCGAGCGCTCCGAGAAACGCCGGACGATCCGGCAGCGGCACCTGGGCCGGGTCCCGGCCCGTTTCCTGGTACCGGGCGATCCGGTCCCGGGCGAAGGCGATCGCCTCGGGCGCCACGTCGCAGCCGACGAATCGGCACCCTCGCCGCAGGGCGGCAATGGCACTCGCTCCGCTACCCAGGAAGGGGTCGCACACGACGAACCCGGGTTCGGCGCTGCCCGCGAGCATGGCCTCGAACAACTCGACGGGCTTCTGGGTCGGATAGGGGGCCCGGATGAGCCGCCGGAAGCTCCAGACGTCCGGGATGTCCCGCCGGCTCAGCTTGCGGTGGCCCTTGGAGGCAAAGAGCACGTGCTCGTGCCGCCGGCGGAAGTAGTGCCCCATGCCGATGGCGCGCTTGTCCCACACGATCAGGTTCTTGACCGCGAAGAATTCGCGGGCGATCGCCCCCAGGCTCAGCAGGGAGAAGCTGTCGAACATGACGTACAGGTGCCGGTCCGGCCGGAGCACCCGCAGGCACTCGTTCAGGAAGGCCCGATACGACTCCGGTTCATCGTGAAACTCGCGGAACCACCGGCCGTCGTCGGGGTCGGAATACTTCCCGACGATTCGCCCGTGCCCCAGCTGCAGGTGTTGGTTCATGCCCGAGTAGGCCGGATCGGTCGCGATCAGATCGACCGATTCGGTGGGCAACCCCCGCAGGAACTCGAGGCAATCGGCCTGTTCCAGCCGGACCGAGCAATCATCCATGCCTTCATCTTAGCGTGTTCAGGCGAACGATGCCCGCTACCCCACGTCATCCTTGGCTGGCAACCCGACGAGGTGATCGATGAGCTGGCTGATCTCGGTCGTCGTCAGCTCGGAGCGGCTCAGCTTGTTGAACGACCGGATCAGGAAATCCCGGCCTTCCTTCTCGGTCCAGCCCACGCGCGCCATCTCGGTGGCGACCTTGTGGATCTGCTTCTGGGTGGCCATCTTGGTGGGGGCCGCGGCCAGCACCTGCCCACCCTCGTGGCCGCCCCGGGCCACCGGATCCGTCGCCTCGCCCAGCTCTTCGATCGCCGTCATGCCGACGTTGACGGCGTCCCGCAAGGCGCGAGCCTTGGCTCTCGTCTCGGCCATGCGGATGGCATGGCGGGCGATCGCCGCGCTCGTGTTGCCGGGATTGGCGTCTCCCAGCCCGGTGAACACCCGGTCCCCGTCCAGCGTCACCTCGGCCGCCACGATGGCCGTGTGGCCGTTCTCGGGCCCAGGGCGCTGGATCAGCTGCGTCCGGATCTCCTTCAAGCCCCTTTGATGGGCCTCGTTCAGGAGCCCCTCGTAGGTGACGAACTCCTGTCCCTGCAGCTGGATAACGTGTTTCTTCTCCATGGTGACCCTCCAAACCTTGCAACCACCGGCCCCTTGCGCTTCGTCGAGGGTATGATTCAGCTCGGCTAGCGGATTCTACCCGATTTATCGAACACTTATTCGAATCGACCGCGATTTCCCCCTCCGGCGCCATCCTCCCTTATCCGCCTCATTGGAGCTTCTTAAGATCTTTGTTATACTGGCGTCATCAGTTCAGGGTTCACTGTGGGCCGCGTGGCGGCCCGGCTCGACGACCGGTGGCCTACCACCCTCGAAGGGCTTGTAACGTTCCGGCGACCCGGCCGGCTGTAGGAGGATGACCTTTGCCGCTTCTCAAGGAAACCAAGACCCAGATCGTCGGCGAGCACAAGCTGCACGACACCGACAACGGTTCGCCCGAGGTACAGATCGCGCTGCTGAGCGCCCGCATCGAGCAGCTCAGCGAGCACCTCACCCGCAACAAGAAGGACTTCGCCTCGCGCCGCGGCCTGCTCAAGATGGTCGGTCAGCGCCGGCGCCTGCTCAACTACCTTCAGAAGAACGATCTGTCCCGCTACCGCGCCATCATCGGCAAGCTGGGAATCCGGAAATAACCTTGGCCGCAGCGGGGGTTCGTCCCCGCTGTTTTCGCATGGGCGGAGCGGGTCTCCACCCATGCGATCGCCATGCCAACTTGGGACGGTGCGCCGTCCTGGCGGCGCTTCGAGCGTCGCGATCGCCCAAGGGGCAACCGGCCAGGGCGCGGTCGAGCGCCGCGGCGGCTGGATGTGAGGAAAGAAGAGAAAAGACACCATGAGCAATCCAGTGAGACAGTACCGCTACCAGCTCGGTGACCACGAGATCTCCATGACCTTCGGCAAATATGCCAAGCAGGCCGGGGGATCCGTGCTCGTCCAGAGCGGCGGGACGGCGGTCCTCGTCACCGCGACCATGTCCAAGAACCCCCGGGAAGGCATCGACTTCTTCCCGCTCCTGGTCGACTACGAAGAGAAGATGTACGCGGTGGGCCGCGTGCCCGGCAGCTTCATGCGCCGGGAGGGCCGCGCCTCCGAGAACGCCATCCTCTCCGGCCGCCTGATCGACCGCTCGATCCGGCCGCTGTTCCCCAACGGCTTCCGCAACGACGTCCAGGTCGTGGCCTACGTCCTGTCGAGCGACCAGATCATCCAGCCCGACGTCCTGGCCATGCTGGGGGCGTCCGCGGCCCTCATGGTGTCCGAGGTCCCCTTCGCGGGCCCGATCGGCGGCGTCCGCGTCGGCCGCATCCAGGACGAGTGGATCATCAACCCGACCTTCACCGAAACCGACGAGGGCGACATGGACCTCGTGGTGGCCGGTACCGCCGACGCCATCATGATGGTCGAAGCGGGCATCAAGATCGTCCCCGAGGCCGAGGTGCTCGAGGCCATCGAGGTGGGCTGGGAGGCCGTGCGCGAGCTGTGCGCCTGGCAGGACGAGATCATCAAGGAGATCGGCAAGGCCAAGATCGAGGTCGCGCCGGCCGAGCTGGATCCGCGCCTGGTCGAGTTCGCCATGGGCTACTACGACCGCATGAGCGAGGCCATGCAGAACCTGGACAAGGACACCCGTCAGACCAACGTCGACGCCCTGTCCAAGGAGATCTCCGAGGCCCTCGTCAACCTGCCCGAGGCCCACGAGCTCAAGGCGCTCTTGACCGAGCGGCCCAAGCTGGTCGGCGAGGCCCTCTACCACCTGGAGAAGAAGGTCCTGCGCAAGCTCGTGACCGAGAAGGGCCTGCGGGTCGACGGCCGCAAGACCGAAGAAATCCGCCCCATCACCTGCGAGGTCGGCGTGCTGCCCCGCACCCACGGCTCGGGCCTGTTCCAGCGCGGCCAGACCCAGGTGCTCAACGTCTGCACCCTGGGCTCGGCGGGCGACGCCCAGAAGATCGACGGGCTCGACCCCATCACGGCCAAGCGCTACATGCACCACTACAACTTCCCCGGCTTCTCGACCGGTGAGGTGCGGCCCAGCCGCGGCCCCGGCCGCCGCGAGATCGGCCACGGGGCGCTCGCCGAGCGCGCGTTGCTGCCCGTCCTGCCGGATCCCAAGGAGTTCCCCTACGCGATGCGCCTCGTGTCGGAGGCCCTCGAGTCCAACGGGTCGACCTCGATGGCCTCGACCTGCGGCTCGACCCTCTCCCTGATGGACGCCGGCGTGCCCATCAAGGCGCCGGTCGCGGGCGTGGCCATGGGGCTCATCAAGGAAGGCGAGCGCTTCGCGGTCCTCACCGATATCCAGGGCATCGAGGACCACCTCGGCGACATGGACTTCAAGGTGACGGGGACCCGCGAGGGCGTCACGGCCCTGCAGATGGACATCAAGATCCACGGCATCTCGCTGGAGATCATGGAGATCGCCCTCGAGCAGGCGCGCAAGGGCCGGCTGTTCATCATGGACAAGATGTTGCAGGCGATCCCGCGGCCGCGCACCGAGCTCTCGCCGTTCGCGCCCCGCATCATCACGCTCAAGATCAACCCCGACAAGATCGGCACCCTCATTGGCCCCGGCGGCAAGATGATCAAGCGGATCGTCGAGGAGACGGGCGTCAAGATCGACATTGAGGACGACGGTTCGGTGTTCATCACGACGGCGGACGCCGAGGCGGCGAACGCGGCCGTGAGCTGGGTCAACCGACTGACCAAGGACGTCGAGGTGGGTTCGGTCTACAAGGGCAAGGTGACGCGCATCCTGAACTTCGGGGCGTTCGTCGAGATCCTGCCCGGCAAGGAAGGCCTGATCCACATCTCGCAGCTGGCTCCCGAGCGGGTGGCCAAGGTCGAGGACGTGGTCAACATCGGGGACCAGGTCGTGGTCAAGGTGGTCGAGGTCGACAGCCAGGGCCGCATCAACTTGACCAAGAAGGGCGTCGCGCCCGAAGAGGCCGAGAAGGTCGGCGGCGCGAAGTAGTCTGGCGCTGAGCACGCAAGGGGGGCGGCTTCCGAATGGGAGGCCGCCCTTCTCCTCGGGATGGGCGACCTGAGCAGGAGCCCCCGCCCCCTGCCCCCGCCCCAAAGGGGTGGGGAATTTTCCCGGTGCTGGACGCGCGGGAAAGGGACGCGCGAAGGGTCGGCGATCTTCCCCCACCCCCTTGGGGCGGGGGTCAGGGGGCGGGGGCTCCTGCCCGGGCTGGCTACCACATAGGGGTGTTCAGAGAACCCCGGCGTCCCGCAACTGACGGATGTCGTCGGCGGAGTAACCCAACCGCGCCAATACCGATTCAGAGTGCTCGCCCAGCCGAGGGGGAGGTTCCCGCAGCTCGGTCGGACTCTGAGAAAATCGGTACGGCGGACCGGGAAACCGAATCATTCCGGCGCTCGGGTGTTCCATTTCCCTGACGAGGCCCGTTTCCAAGACGTGCGGGTCGGTGAACACGTCGCCCAGGCGATAGATGGGGCCGCAGGGCACGCCGGCCGCTTCGAGGCGGGCGATCGCCTCCTTCGTCGTCCACTTCGTCAGCTCGGCCTCGATCGCCTCGATCAAGGCCGGCCGGTGCTTCAGCCGCAGGGCATTGGTCGAAAACCGCTCGTCGGAGACGAGCTCTGGCCGCTCCAGGCAGGTGCAGAGCCGCTGATACAACCCCTCGTTGCCGCAGGCCAGGTTGACGTGGCCGTCGGACGTCCGGAAGGTCTCGTAGGGGGCGATGGAGGGGTGCTCGTTTCCGGCGAGCGCGGGTGACTGCTCGGTCGCGAAGTAGCGGCCCGCTTGAAAGGTCAGCAAGGCGAGCTGGCCGTCCAGGAGCGAGGTGTCGATGAACTGCCCCTCCCCCGTGCGCTCACGGTGGTAGAGGGCAGCCAGGATCGCGTGGGCGGCGAACATGCCGGCCGTCAGATCGGCGATCGGCACGCCCACCTTGGTGGGAGGCCCCTCCTTGGGGCCCGTGAGGCTCATGAGACCGCCCATCCCCTGCAGGATCAGGTCATAGGCTGGCCGGTTCCGGTTCGGCCCTTCTTGCCCAAAGCCCGAGATCGAGCAGTAGATTAGCCGCGGATTGTACTCGGAGGCGACGGCATAGCCGAGGCCCAGCCGATCCATGGTGCCCGGGCTGAAGTTTTCGACCAGGATGTCGGCGTCCTGGATGAGGCGCAAGACGATCGAGCGTGCCTCTGGTGCCTTGAGGTTGAGCGTGAGGCTCTGCTTGTTGCGGTTGCAACTCAGGAAGTAGGAGCTCTCCCCGCCCTGAAAGGGTGGCCCCCAACCCCGCGACTCGTCCCCCTTGCCCGGGGCCTCGATCTTAATCACCTCAGCCCCGAGGTCCCCCAGCATCATCGTGCAGAAGGGACCGGCGAGGGCGCGGGTGAAGTCGAGGACCCGGAGGGAACGAAGGGGCGGCGTCGAGGGCATCGTTGGCGTCTAGGGCGCCCCGTTCACGTCGTAGAAGGCGTGGCCGTCGGCGGGACCCGGATAGAAGTACATGAAGGCGTTGGCATGCTCCTGCGTCTCGACGCGCGGGCCGAAGCTGACGGTCGCGTCGCTGTTATTGTCGAACGTGCAGTCGTACAGGAACTTGTCGCCCGGCTGAATCTGCAGGGGGGGATCGAAGGTCTTGAACGGGGGCTCCGACCAGGTGTCGTTTTCGTAGATCAGGTCGCCAATGATCCCGTTGTTCCACTTGAAGGTCTTGAACTTCTTGCCACGGCTGTGGAAGTGCCCGGTCATGGCGAACAGGTTGGTGCCGTTGGGGAACTTGTCCGCCCCGAAGGTGATCGACTTGGTCGCGTCGTAGCCCAGGGTGTGCGGCGGAATGGCCAGCGTCTTGTTGATCGCGAACAGCATGCCCACGTGACCCTTGCTCTGGCCAGGCTGGGCGAACCAGATGTTGATCTTGACGTCGCCCTGGCTGCCGGCCTGGGTGACGCCGTTGACGTAGTGGGTCTGGATGAGCAGCTGCTGGTGAGCCTTCATGGGCAGGGTCATGCCGGCCGGGAAGGTGATCGCCTGGTTCTCGGCCTGCGAGGCCGCCCACATGTCATAGGTGTCGTAGGCCACCGCGTTGAACGTATCCACGGAGCCGTCCGGATGGTCCTCCGTGTCGCTCTTGAACACGTTGCAGTGGTGGCTGCCCTTGGCGTAGTGGAACTCGACCTTGGTGATCTCGACCGCTTGGTCGGAGGGCAGCTTGAGATAGTAGTTGCGCTGCACCTCGCTGCCCTGCGGCACGTCGAAGGGACCGACGTGCAGCTGGATGCCCTGGCCAGCGGGAGGCGGAGCGAAGTCGTTCAGACCTGGGGCGGCGCTACCCGACGTGCTGGGGGGCTGAAAGAGATTCTGCAGCTGGGGGCACCCGGTTGCCGACATGACGACCACTCCGAGCCCCAAGATGGGCCACATCCTCGTCGAATGGTGCATTCCTTATCCTCATCATCAGGCCTTCGGCCAAGTGGGGGTATCTAGGGCATCTTACCCTTGCAAACGAACGTTATCCAGGATCCAGGACCTCGCGGGCCCGATTCAGGTCCTTGATGAACCCATCCCCGAGCTCCGGGCTGCGGTCGGGGTGCCACATGCGGGAGAGCTTGCGGTACTGCTGGCGGATCTCGTCGGCTGAGGCCGCCTCGGTGAGGTGCATGACGCCGAGGGCCCAGCTGCGCGATCCCTCCGACCCCGGCACGCCTCCCCGCCGCGCCGCCAGACCATCTTCGTAGCCGAGGCGCATGGCCTCGTTGATCCGGGATTGCACGGAGGTTTCGACCTCGCGCCGGCCCTGCTCGTAGCCGGTCTGGAACCCTTGCTGGTAGCCGTCGTCCTTGGCCGAGCCGCGGGGGATGGCTCCGGTCCGGCGGGCCTGGCGCGCGGTTTCCCGTTCGGCGACCCTGGTCTCGAGGTTCCGGATCTGCTCGCCGTAGTCCTTCTCGAGGCGCTCCTCGAGGGCCTTCTCCCGCTCGCGCAGGGCCCGATCGAAGGCGAGGCCTCTCTCCTCGGCCTCCTTCAGGTTGGCCTCCACCCGGCGACGCTCCAGATCGGCCTGCTCGCTAAACCACGCCCGTCGCTCCCGCTCGAACTCGGCGTGCAGACGGTTTTCTGCCTCGGCCTTCCCGCGCCCGTAGGCCTCGGCCGTCGCCTCGGCGATCCGGGCCTCTGTGGCCTTCACGGCCTGTCGCACGTGCTCCTCGCTGGTGCCCTCTCCGGCCACGAAGCCGCGTTTGTATCCCTCTTGGATGCCCTCGTCGCGCGCGTCGGCGATCGCCTTCCGCAACTGGTCGATGAGCTCGGACAGGGAGTCTGGACGAACCTCCCGGACGGGATCCACGGGTGTCTAGAGCCCCAGTTCGGCCCGGATCGCGGCCACGGCCGGGCCAAAGACCTCGGGGTCGAAGGGCGAGACCAGCCCGGCCGACTTGACGATCTCGACCAGGGACTGCGAGCCCCCGATCCGGCACAGTTCCAGGTAGGTCTCCATGCACTTGGCCGGGTCCTTCTCGGCCAACAGCCAGAGCTGCAGGGCGGCGGATTCGGCGATCGCGTAGTCGATGTAGTAGAAGGGCGCCACGAACAGGTGGATCTGGCGCTTCCAGCGCACGGCCTTCTCGGCTTCGTGCCCGCTCCAGTCCACGCCCGGCAGGAACTCGTCCCAGAGCTCGCTCCAGGCCCGGTCGCGCTCCTCGGGGGTGTGGGTCGGGTGCTCGTAGACCCAGTGCTGGAAGGCGTCCACCACGGCGATGTAGGGGAGGATCGTGATCGTGTCGATCAGCTTGAGGCGGCGGAAGCACTGCACGTCCTCGGGGCCGAAGAAGGCGTCCAGGTGCCGGAGGGCCATGAACTCCATGCCCATCGAGTGGATCTCGCAGGCCTCGTAGGTCGGCCAGCGCAGCTCCAGGGGCTCGATCCAGCGGCTCTCCCACCCCTGGAAGGCGTGGCCCATCTCGTGGGTGAGGGTCGCGATGTCCTCGGAATCCCCTGTGCTGTTGCAGAAGATGGAGATCAGCCCCAGGTCCTCGAACCCGGTGCAGTAGGCCCCAGGCCGCTTGCCGGGTCGATTCTCCAGGTCGATCAGGCCCTCGGCGACCATTCGCTTGAAGTGCCCCCCGAGCTTGGGATGCATCCGATCGAAGAGCCCCTGGGCCCGCGAGAGCTGCTCACCGATCGGGGCCACCCCCGGGGCGAGCGACGCGCCCGGATAGTAGGCCATGTCCCACGGCCGCACGGTCGGAGTGCCCAGCCACTCGGCCTGCTTGCGGCGCAGGTCGCGCAGGAGGGGGACGATGTGGCGCTTGATCCCTTCCCGGAAGGTCTTGACCTCGGCCGGCCCGTAGTCGAGCCGGCGGTGCTTGCGGTAACCGAGCGGGATGAAGGTGGGCTCGCCCAGGTTGCGCCCCAGTTGATGGCGGCGAGCGACCAGCTCGGAGTAGAGGCCGTGCAACTCGTCGGCGTGGGTCTGGATCCAGCCGACGTACGCCTCCCAGGCGGCCTTGCGCTTGGTGGCATCCGGGTGGCTCAAGAGGGCGTTGACCTTGGGCAGGGTCAGCTCCTCGCCGTCGACCACGGGCCGCGCGTTGCCCAAGAGGCGCTCGAAGCGCGCCTCGAGCTCGCCCACCTCGACGTTGAGGGCGATGTTCTCGGGGGCGAAGGACGCTTGCGCGTTCTCGAAGACCTTGAATAGGAGCGGACCGAACTTGGTTTCCAGGGCCGCGCGGGCCGGGCTCGCGAGCAGGGCCTGGCGGATCGTGGCGTCGTGCTCTTCGGCGACCGGGTGGATCTCCTCGCGCATCTGGCGGAAGGCTTCTTCGGCCGCCTTGTCGTTGGTGTCGCGGGCCTCGGCGAACTCGCGGCGGGAGCTGTCGCCCCGGATCTGGACCTTGAGGTCGTTCCATCGGCGCCACAAGCCCTCCCAGTCGGACTCGGTCCGTAGGCTGGGCAGCGAGGCGACCAGGTCCTGGTAGGCCCTTCGGACGCCCTCGGGGGTGAGGGTGGGAGCCAGGCGGGACGGGGCGGCGGATGGGGTCACGGGGCGCTATCCTTTCCAGAACATCGGGGCGACGCCAAGTTAACAGTAACCTCCGACCAACCAACCCGCAAGGTCCGTCGCTCAATCCCTATAATAGAGTTATGACGGGGTTAATGCTCGTCAGCACGCTTGTGTCCGGCGCGGTTTGGTCACCCTGGCCAAGGCCATCGGGCAATCTGGCGTGGTGTTCGACACGGATCCCGCTAGCATGACGATCGATCCTGATAGGAACGGACGACCTGCCATTCTAGACACGACTGGTGAAACCCCACCTTCACCCATACAAGAGGAGGCCCCTTGCAGTTGAAGAGCAACGAATTACAACCCGGAATGCTGGTCAAGGAGACCGACGCCGAGGGTGCGGCGCGGATCTTCGTGGTGACCAAGCTCCTGGGCGAGGACCGCTACTGCGGCCACGACGTCTTCAGTTGGGACGACACCTTGGCCGAGGCGTGGACCCGCGAGCTCGGCGGTGACGCCAATGGCACCCGCTACGAGGTCGCCGACAACAAGCTCTGGTACGTCGAAAACGGGAAGCGCACCCTGTGCATGACCTTGTTCGAGGTCAACGGCCAGAAGTACTGCATCGGCTCGAATCCCACGACCAACGAGGTCAAGGCGGCCGAGCCCTACCTGCCGTACGACGAGATGCGGGGCAAGATCCGCCGCTCGATGGTGTTCTTCGACTACAACAAGTCGACCTGGGTGCTGTTGCCGACGGAATAGGCCGGCGCGAGCACGGTGCGGACCCACAGCCGCATCGAGTCGGCGGCCTCGCCCAGGGGCTGGTCGGGGTCGAGGTCGAGCTTGAGCAGAGGCAGGCCCGATTCGGCGATCGCGCTCTCCTTGAGGTCGGCGTTCTCGGCCTCGAGGTAGTGCAGCCCGTCGGGCGTTTCGAGCAGGATCAGCCCGGCGGGCCGGAAGTCGGCCGCCCGCACTGCGACGAAGTCGACGAGGCTCTGGCGCATGCGGTGCCAGCCCGTCTGGGCGAGGCGCCCGGGGTCGTAGACGGTCTCGAGCCGTACCTTGGGGAAGAGCAGGAACCCTTCCTGGGCGAGGGCCGGGGCGAGCACCCGGTAGACCTCGGCCTGCAGAGGGTCGAGGAAGGCCTCTTTGGGGACGATCAACTGGGGCAGGTCCTTGTTCGAGAGGCCCGCCTCGGGGTCTTGCGCCGCCGCGACGCCGATCACGATGACCAGGACGATGAAGACGGCCGCCAGGATCCAGATGACCAACGGTTGTTTCCCCCCTTCGAGGCTACCAGTATAACGCGTTGACAGGCCCGCGCCCACGCGGTACAAGGTGCGGCATGCTGGGCGGTGGTGGCTTTTACGGGGCGTGGAACATTGGGGCGCCGAGCGAGAAGGCGTCGCTCTCGCGGGCCCACCTGCGCCGCATCCTGGGCTACTTTCGGCCCTACTGGCCGCTCGCGACGGTCACCCTGCTCATCATCGCCTGCTCGGCCGGGCTGGGGCTCCTGCCGCCCCTCTTGCTGCGCCAGCTGATCGACGTGGCGCTGCCCCAGGGCAACCTCCGGCTCGTCAACTGGCTCGCCTTCGGGATGATCGGCTTTCCCTTGCTGGGCAGCCTGCTTGGTGTCCTCGAAACCTACCTCGACGAGCAGATCAGCCAGGGGGTCATGCTCGACATCCGGCTCGCCCTCTTCGCGAAGCTGCAGGACCAGACGATGGCCTACTTCACGGCGACGCGGCCCGGGGAGATCACGAGCCGCCTCAACAACGACGTGAACGACCTGCAGGACGTCTTCTCGGACACGGTCCTGGCCATCTCGAACAACCTGTTCATCGTCCTCTCGACGCTCGTCATCATCTTCTCGCTGAACGTCCGGCTCGCGGTGCTGGCGATCGCCATCCTCCCCCTGTTCATCCTGCCCGCGCGCTGGGTCGGCCAGGTCCGGCAGGGCATCGTGACGAAATCTCAGGAGAAGAAGGCCGATCTCACGAGTTACGTGCAGGACTCGATGAGCATCAACGGCTTCCTGATGCGCCGGATCTTCGGGAACCGTGCCACCGAGCGCGAGCGCTACGCGACGCTCAGCAAGGAGCTGCGGGGGATCCAGATCCGGCGCTCTTTGTTGTGGCGCTGGTTCACGCTCACCCTGGGGCTGTTCGCCTCGATGGGGCCCGCCATCATCTACTGGTACGGCGGCCACCTGATCGTGGCCCATGCCCTTACGGTGGGGACCATCGTCGCCTTCGTCGCCTACCTGGGGCGGCTTTACGGGCCGTTTTCAGCCCTGGCGAACGTCCACGTCGAGGTCATGTCGGCGCTCGCCGTGTTCGAGCGCTTGTTCGGGGTGCTCGACCTGGAGCCGGCCATTCGCAACCGGCCCGACGCCCGGCCCATCGGCCGGGTGCAGGGGGACCTGCGCTTCGAGCACGTCCACTTCCGGTATCGGGACGACCGGGAGCTGCTCGACGACATCACCTTCGAGGCCCATCCCGGGGAGCTGGTCGCCCTGGTCGGGCCGTCGGGGGCCGGTAAGACGACTCTTTCCTACCTGATTCCGCGCTTCTACGACCCGACGGCCGGGAGGGTCCTGCTCGATGGGCACGACCTGCGCGACGTGACCCTGGAGAGTCTGGAGGCCCAGATCGGGGTGGTCACCCAGGAGCCGTTCCTGTTCCACACGACGATCCGGGACAACCTGCTGTACGCCAAGCCGGACGCCACGGAGGCCGATCTGGTCGCGGCGTGCCGGGCGGCCAACATCCACGAGGCGATCGCGAGTCTTCCCGAGGGCTACGACACGGTGGTCGGGGAGCGGGGGTATCGGCTGTCGGGTGGTGAGAAGCAACGATTGGCGCTCGCGCGGGTGATTCTCAAGTCTCCGCCGATCCTGGTGCTGGATGAGGCCACGTCGTCCCTGGATTCTCACTCCGAGGCGTTGATCCAGCAGGCGCTGACGCCGCTCATGGAGGGGCGGACGACGGTGGCGATCGCCCACCGCCTCTCGACTATCCTGCACGCTGATTTGATCCTGGTTCTCGAAAACGGACGGATTGTCGAACGGGGCAAGCATGCCGAGCTGTTGGCTCGGGACGGGCTGTATGCCCGGCTCTACCACGAGCAATTCGCGCCGGATGCGGCGCGGCGGGCTGCGTCTTGAAGGAACGGCCTGCGGCCATTTGAAGCCGGCCCCGCCCCCTGCCCCCGCCCCAGGAGGGGTGGGGGACATTTCCGGCGCTGGACGCGCGGAAAAGGGACGCGCAACGCACGTTGGAAGCAGCGCGTTGCGTGTCGCAGGACGAGCTTCATCTGCCGCGCGCAGCGCCGGCCGACTTCCCCCACCCCTGAGGGGCGGGGGTCAGGGGGCGGGGCACGCACTCTGCCGCGTCACAACGACCCGTCGTCCTCTCGATGTCTGAATCGATTATTGACTGAGTGATTTGTTGATAACGCGATCGACCGCGTTCTGTACCTGGGCTGCCACCGCCTCCTCATCCCTCGCCGCGTCGATCCGGATGATCTCGGGGTCGGGCATGGCCAGGAAATTGGCCCGGACTTGCTCGAGAAAGGCCTCTTGCTCGTACCCCTGATTGTTGGCTTCGCCACGCCCCTGCCTGATCCGCTCGATGCCTACTTGGGGGGGAGCGTCGAAGAGCAGCATGAGGTCAGGGGTCGGAAACCGCGGCGAGTTGGCTGCCCGGATCCGCTCGGGATCCAGGCCCAGCGCCCCTTGATAGGCGATGTTCGAATAGAAGTAGCGGTCGACGAGGGCGATCCCCCCCGCCTCCAGCGCCGGCAGGATGTTGTCCCGCACGTCGATCTCGCGGTCCTTCAGGAACAGATCCAGCTCTTGCTCGAGCGACACGCCGTCCCGGCCCTCCCGAGCGATGCGGCGAATCTCGCAGCCGTACTCGCTGTCGGTCGGCTCGCGCGAGCGGCGCACGAAGTGGCCGCGCTGCTCCAGATAGGCCGCGAGGCGGGCGATCTGGGTCGACTTGCCCATGCCGTCGATGCCCTCGACTACGATGAACGTTCCGGATCGGTTGGTCATGAGGCTGATTGTAGCTTCCGGCGAGGCCCAGCGCCACCTGCCGCTCTGGTATGATGGCGCCCATGTCCACGCCACTCACCCTGGTCGCCACCACCGCCTTTGGCCTCGAATCCCTCGCCGCCCGCGAGCTCACCGCCCTCGGTTACGCCGAGCACCAGGTCGAGAACGGCCGGGTGACCTTTCAGGGCGACTGGCGCGCCGTCGCCCGCACGAACCTCTGGCTGCGCACCGCCGAGCGCGTGCTGATCAAGCTCGGCGAGTTCGAGGCGACGACCTTCGACGAGCTGTTCGACCGCACCAAGGCCCTGCCCTGGGAAGAGTTCATGCCCGGGGACGCCATGTTCCCGGTCGAGGGCAAGTCGCACCAGTCCCAGCTCTCCGCCGTTCCGACCTGCCAGGCCATCGTCAAGAAGGCCGTCGTCGAGGCCATGCGCCGCCGCTACCGGGTCGAGCGCTTCGTCGAGACGGGCCCGCGATTCCGCATCCTGGTCGCCCTCCACAAGAACCGGGCTACCCTCACTCTCGATACGACGGGCATCGGCCTGCACAAGCGTGGCTACCGCAAGCTGACCGCCCCGGCTCCCCTGCGGGAAACCCTCGCCGCCGCCCTCATCACCCTCAGCCGCTGGGATCCCGACCGGATCCTGCACGATCCCTTCTGCGGGTCGGGCACGATCCCCATCGAAGCGGGACTCATGGCCCGGAACATGGCCCCGGGCCTGTCGCGGGACTTCGACTCTGATGCCTGGCCCGTCATGGCCCGCGCGGTCTGGCAGGAGGTCCGCACCGAGGCGCAGGACCTGATCCGGCACGACGTTTCCCTGCGCGGGATCTACGGCAGCGACCTCTCGGCCGAGGTCCTGAGCACGGCGCGCTACCACGCTCGCGAGGCTGGTCTCGAGAAGGATCTGTACTTCGAGCGCAAGGCGGTGCAGGACTTCCAGACCAAGAAGAAGTACGGCTTCCTCATCACCAACCCCCCGTATGGAGAGCGCCTGGGCGAGAAGCCCGAGGTCGATCGCCTCTACGAGGAACTCGGCAAGGTCTGCGCCAAGCTGGACACCTGGTCGTTCTTCATTTTGACCCCTCACCAGGGATTCGAGCGCCTGTTCGGGAGGGTCGCCCACAAGAAGCGCAAGCTCTACAACGGCAACATCCGCTGCGACTTCTACCAGTACTGGGGCCCCCGGCCGCCCCGGCCCGGACTCGCCGACCGGATCGAACAGGCCCTCGAGGCCGCGTCGGATGCATGAGGGCTGCCTGGCCGGGGCGGTTACCTTGCCCCTGGCCTCCATGGGCGATCCGGAAGGCGATCGCCAGCCCTTCGACCGCCCCGTCATTGATGCCCACGTCCACCTCTTCCCCGAACGGGTCTTCGAGGCCCTCTGGCGCTGGTTCGACACCCATGCCTGGCCGATCCGCTATCGCCTGCACGCCGAACAGGTGATCGCGTTCCTCTTGGAGCGTGGCGTCGAGCGGATGGTGGGCCTGCACTACTCCCACACCCCGGGGATGGCGCGTGAGCTCAACCGCTTCGCTCGGGACCTCGCGGCGGCCCACTCGCAGGTCTGGATGCTCGGCACCGTGCTGCCCGGCGAGCCCGACGCGCGGGCGATCGCCCGCGAAGCCCTCGAAACCTACCGCCTGCGCGGACTCAAGTTGCACTGCCACGTCCAGCGCGTGGCCCCCGACGACCCTCGGCTGGACGAGATCTACCGGGTGTGCGCCGAACTCGGCCGCCCGGTGTTGATCCACGCGGGACGCGAGCCCGCCTCACCCGCCTACGGGATCGATGTGCGCCAGATCTGTTCGGCCCAGGCCATCCGGCGGGTGCTGGAGCGTCATCCGGACCTCACGCTCGTCGTCCCGCACCTCGGGGCCGACGAGGTGGCCGACTACGGGCAGCTACTCGCCGAGTTCCCGAACCTCTGGCTCGACACGACCATGATGCTGGCCGACTACTTCCCGCTGCCGCCCACGCGGGCCTTCGTGGAGCGGTGGGGCGATCGCCTGCTCTACGGATCCGACTTCCCCAACCTGCCCTACGCCTGGGATCGGGAGCTGAGGGCCCTCGGGAATCTGGACCTCCCGGACGCGGTCCGGCAGACCATTGTCCGGGACAACGCGCGCCGACTCTTCGATCGCCTCTAGCTTTAACAGCTCTTGAATTGGACTTAAGAATCTTTTCGCTTGCCGTCTGGATAACGACAGGGACCAGCTCCATGCCTCCGGGGGGACGATCTTTGCTGCAGACCAGACTGGCCAAAGGGTTGAGTGAACAGGTGGCGGGCAAGGCCGCCGCGCGCGTTGCCACCGCCACCGTCGAGGCAGTCGACCAGGCGGCTCGCGAGCTCCCCAAGGCCGCCACCGACCGGATGGCCATCAGCGGCGCCGCGCGGGCCGCGCTCAAGCCGATCCAGCTCGACATTCCCAACTTCGGTATGGTCAACGACCACCTGTATCGCTCTTCCCTGCCCACTGACGCTCAGCTGACCCAGGCCGCGGCCGCCGGCATCAAGACCGACATCTGCCTGCTCAACCCGGCCAAGCCCAAGGAAGCCGCCTTCATCGCCCACGAGAAGGCCGTCGCCGAGGGGCTCGGCATGAAGTTCGTGAACATCCCCATTCCCTACGACGTGGACCTGCCGCGCGAGATGAGCGACCAGTTCATCGCGACCGTCGAGAATCAGGGCATGCAGCCGGCCATGGTCCACTGCATCCACGGGCGGGATCGCACCGGCGAGGTCGTCGCCGACTACCGGATCCGGCACGACCACATCTCGGGCCAGCAGGCGCTCGGCGAGATGGAGCAGCACGAGTTTAGCCCGGAGACCTACCCCTACCTGGCCAACTACGTCCTGAAGCTGGGCGGCGGGGAGGTCCCCAGGCCCACCGGCACCTAGAGGGCGACTGCCGATCTCCCGGCCAAGGACGTCGTTTCAAGCGCTCGTGGCCAGGTGGCGCGGTAGCTGACCAACGGTCTGGTCGGCCTCCTGAGGCAGCGTGAACCAGAAGGTGCTTCCTTTGCCCGGGACGCTGCTCACCCCGATCGTTCCCCCATGGGCTTCGACGATCGTCTTGGCAATGCTGAGCCCCAGACCCGAGCCGCCCTTCCTCCGTCCACCGGGCTCCAACTGGCTGAACCTTTGAAACAGCTTGGGGATGTCTTCGGCGGCGATCCCCAGGCCGTTGTCCTCGACCTCGCACCGCACGTGATCGGCCTCCCGCCTGACCCGCAGCCAGATCCGACCCCCGGACGGGGTGAACTTGATCGCATTGCACAGGAGATTGGCGAGCAGCCGCTCGATACGCTGCGGATCCATCCGGATCATCAGGGGGGTATCCCTCAGTCCGACCTCGATGGTGATGTTCGACTCCTTCGCCTGGGGGGCCACGCTCGCCACGATCTCTCGAATCTTGAGACCGAAGTCGCCCACCTCCGGGTTCAGCCGGAACGTTCCCGCCTCGATGCGGGCGAAGTCCAATAGGTCGTCGACCAGGCCCTCCAGGCGACTGGCACCCTTTTCGATCTGTTCGACGAACTCTCGCTGCTGCGAGGTGACCGGTCCGGCGATCTCGTCCTCGAGGAACTCGGCATACCCCTTGATGGAGGTGAGCGGCGTTCGTAGGTCGTGGGAGATCGCGTTGACGAAGTCCGTCTTGAGGCGATCCAACTGCTTGGCGGCTGTCAGCTCGGCCAGGGCCTTCTGCTCGCTGATGAGGAGCCTCTGCCGCTCCTGCTCGGCCTTCTTGAGCTCCGTGACGTCGGTGGAGACGCCGCACATGGCGGTCGGGTTCCCCGCCTCGTCGAATAGCGGGAACTTGACTGAGATGTACGTGCGGAGGACCCCCTCCTGCACGACATCCTCCTCGAATTGTCGGGGCGAGCCTCCCTCCAGGACCTGGCGGTCGCTGGCTCGGAAGACGGCCGCCATTTCGGCTGGAAACACCTCGTCGTCCGTCTTTCCCCTGATCTCGTCCCGGGGGATGCGGAAGATCTTCTCGTGCCAACGGTTGACGAACAGATAGCGGCCCTGGGCATCCTTCAGGTAGATCACCGCCGTCGTGTTGTCCAGGATGGTCCGCAGGAGAACCTCTCTCTCGCGAACAGCGGCCTCCGATCGCCGCAGATCCGAGTAAAGCCGGGCGTTCTCCAGGGAGATCGCCACCTGGGAAGCCAGGAGATCGAGCACCGTCAGCTTGTCCGGAGTGAAGGCCCCGGCGATCCGGTCGTTTTCCAAGTAGAGAAGGCCGATCAGCTTGGCCTGCTTGAGGATCGGCACACAGAGCACCGATCGCGGAGCATGCGCGACCATGTAGGGGTCTGACGCGAACAGAGTCCCCATGGCGCCCGGCAGCACGACCTTCTCGGAGGTGCGGCGTACGTAGTTGGCGATCGCCTCGGGGACGAGCCCCTCCGGGCTTCTCGGCTGCTCCACGGACAACACGACGTCCGTCCGTTCGGCATGAGCCTCCGCCATCAGCCGGAGGAGACCTTCCTGTACGAGGAGCAGGCATGCCCGTCGGGCCCCGGCGTTCAATAGCGCCGAGCGCATGAGGGTTTCGGCGAGTCGCGGCAGGTCGATCTCCTGGGAGATGGCCTGGGATGCCTTGATCGCGGTCAGGAGGTCGAGCTGCTGGGGGGTGGTTCCCACGGTCGCCATGGCGAGAGGGGTATTCCCATCGCGAAGCTGCGGATGGCGGGCCTCCAGCCAACTGACCTTGCCCATGGCCCCCCAGCGCGCATAGGCGTTCGCGGCCTCCTTGAGGTAGGCGAGGGAGATGGTTTCGAACCCTCGAGCCAGGTGGAAGCGGGCGGCGAGTTCGTTGGCGATCGCCTCGTGCTGGACGAAGCCGTTCTCCCGGGCCGAGCGGATCGCCTGCTCGTAGAGGCCCATCGCCGCGAGGTCGTCCCCGCGCAGGCGAGCGAGCTCGGCCGAGACCAGCGCGTGGCGGTTCTGGAAGTTCTCCGGGGCGTGATGGGCCCAGAGCGCGAGCTTTCGCTCGAGGCGCTCCAGTTCGGCCACGTCCCGATCGGGTAACGCCGCCAGGAGCAAGGCCTTGAAGAACGTGAAGGTGGCCTCGATCGGCATGGCCATCGCGGCGCCGAGGACCGCTTCCGCCTCGGTCATGGACGCTTGGGCGGCGCGTTCGTCGCCGTTCAGGTAGCAGGCGATCAGCTTCATGATGTGGTAGAAGACGACCCCGCATCCAAAGCTGGCCGCCGTCACGCTGGCGAGCGCGGCGGATTCGTCGAAGGAGGCGTCGGAGAGCGAGTCCAGAGCGGGGGTTTCTCCCATCAGGGCCCGGGCGAATTGCTGCTCGAGCTTGATGGTCTGATAGACCGGCTCGTTTCTCGATCGCCGCGCGAACTCCTCGTACTTCCGCGAGAACGCGAGGAAGCTGCCGAGCTCGTCGCCCCGTTCAATCGCCTGCCAAACCGTCTCGAAGGCCAGGAACCCCGCGTAGACCAGGTCTCCCGCTTCGATGCAGGCCAGGAAGGCCTGGTCGAGGATGGGGAAGTCGGTGGCGATCGGCCGGCACCAGAAGTTGATGTGGTCGCCGTGGAGGTGCAGGAGCGTGCCCCTCAGCTTGATGTCGCCATAGCGTTCGTTCAGCCGGAGCGACATCTCCGAGAAGGCGTAGCCGGAAGGGATATCGTCGAAGAGCGAGACGAGCATGAACCCGTAGATGCTGTAACCGAAGCAGGAGGGCTTTGCGTTCCCGTACCTCAGCGAATAGGTCACCATGTTGAGGGCGATCAGCGGGAAGTACTCGGGGGCGCCGATGTAGGCGCATGGCGCGGCATCGGCCAGGAGCTCGATGACGGTCCGGATGGCAGGGTCCGTCACGTCCGGGGCCTCCGCCAGATCGGAGATTGGGCGGTCCCTCAGGAGCTCGTCGATGGAGGCCTTTTCGGCGGCGATCGCGCGCTCGATCGCTTGCTCCGACTCCGGCACGTTGAGGCCAAAGAGGCGGAGGGCCTCGACTCCGAGCCAGAATCCCGCGCGATAGCGGCCCGAGACCTGGTACAGCCTCATGCGAAGGCCGGCGATCGCGGCCCGGTCCAGGTCGGATCGGACCCGCCCCCGAATCGATTCGAACAAGGCGTCGGATTGATCGAAGTTCCCGGAGAGGTACTCGACCTCGGCCAGATCCATCGCCAGGGTAAAGGCCCAATCGTAGTGTTCCGACCACCACGCCTCGGGCATCAGCTGAGTGGCCATGGCGAGGTAGGTCTGAGCGGGGCCGTAGGCCAGGGAGGTCTTGGCCTTCCTTCCGGCGGCGGCGTTCAGCTTCATGAGCCGGAGGCGCTCGGCCTCGTCGGCCATCAGGTCGGCTCCCTGGTTCAGGTGACCGACGACATCGAAGATGGAGTCTCCCAGGGCCTCCGCGTCGCCCTCGCCCGCCATCAGCCGGCCGACCCTGAGGTGGATCTCCGGGCGGTCCGCTGCGTTGGCCAGGGTGTAGGCCGCCTGCTGGACTCGATCGTGGAGAAAGCGATACGGCCCCCGCGAGGGCAGGATGAGCCCCTCGCGCACCGCCTCCTGGAGGTCCCGCGCGCAGGCTGTCTCCGAAGCCTCCCCGAGCCGAGAGAGCACGGACAGGTCGAACTCGTTGCCGAGGAAGGCCGCCAGCATCAGCAGGTGCCGGGTCCGTCCCGAAAACCGACCCATCTTCCGCAGCAGGAGCTCGACCACGTTGTCGGTGTAGCCCATCGCGCGGATCCGATCCAGATCCCAGCGCCACGTCCGGGCTTCGGTGAACGCGAGGAGGCCCTCCTGATGGAGGGTCGCGAGGAACTGGATCACGAAGAACGGATTGCCACCAGTCTTCTCGTGTAACAGTTCGGCCAGCTCGCGGGTCTCGTCGGGCGAACAGCGGAAGGTTTCGCCAAGCAACCGCTGCAGGTGCCCCGCCCGGAGGGGGCCGAGCACGATGTCGCGGACGCAGGCCTGCGCCGTGCGGACCCTGTCGATCGTCAGCATCAGGGGGTGCGCGGGGTTCACCTCGTTGTCCCGGTACGCCCCGATCACGAGGAAATCGTGGGCGTCGGGCTGGGTGATCAGGTGGGAAACGAGGGCCAGGCTCGCTCCGTCGACCCACTGGAGGTCGTCGAGAAAAATGACGAGCGGGTGGCCGCGCCGCGAGAATACCCCCAGGAACCGCATGAAGACGATGTGGAAACGATTCTGCGCCTCGGTCGGTTGCAGCTCGGCCACCGGCCGTTGCCGGCCGATGATCAGCTCGAGGTCCGGGATGAGATCGACGAGCAACTGACCGTGGATCCCCACGGCCTCCTGGATGGCGCGCCGCCAGGTCTCGAGGCGCGCCTCGCTCAGCGTCAGCAACTGCCGGACGAGATCTCCGAAGGCCTGGGAGATGATCGCGTAGGGGATGTCTCGCTTGTACTGGTCGAACTTCCCCGCGAGGTAGAAGCCTCGCTCTCGTATGATCGAGGCGTGGAGCTCGTTGACCAGCGTGGTCTTGCCGATCCCGGAGTAGCCCGAGACCAGGACGAGCTCGGGCGTTCCGCTGGACAGCACCCGTTCGAACGCGGCACGGAGGGTGGCGAGCTCCCATTCGCGGCCGTAGAGCTTCTGAGGCACCCGGAACACGTCCGAGACGTCCGACTCTCCAAGCGGAAAGGCCTCCAGGTGCCCGTTCCTCAACTGAAAGAGGCAACGCTCGAGGTCCGAGCGCAATCCTGCCGCCGTCTGATAGCGCTCCTCGGGGTCCTTGCTCAGCAGTTTCATGACGAGGTCGGACACGATCCGCGGGATCCGGGCCTCGCGATCGGCTGGAGGAGTCGGCTCCACGGCGATGTGGCAGTGGACCCACTCCAGTGGGTCGTCGCCTTCGCATGGCAGGACTCCGGTCAGCATCTGGTAGAGCGTCACTCCCAGGGAGTAGAAGTCCGTCCGGTAGTCGATCGCCCGGTTCATGCGGCCGGTCTGTTCGGGCGACATGTAGGCCAGCGCCCCCTCGAGGAGGGTCGGATTCTGGACGGAAGGGGGTTCCACGGGAAGGAGCGTGGCGATCCCGAATCCCGTCAGCCGGACGGCGCCGGTGCTCGGATCGACCAGGATATGGGACGGCCGGAGGTCCTTGTGGATGAGGTGGCGCCGGTGCAGACCCTCGAGGGCCCGTGCGATCCCGATCGCGACGGACAGAACGGATTCGAGATCCGAGGCGGGTAGCGTGTCGAGCGGCATGCCCTCGAACCCTTCGAGCACCAGCACATGGCGCTCGAACGCGAGCGGCGGGACGGACCACTCGTGATCCAGGTGGGGCGCGAGGAGCGCCTCGTGTTCGAGCTGGCGAAGCGTCCGGGGTGACGGGCGGGAAGCGCTGGGGAGCTTGAGGAGGACGGGGATCCCGTCGCGAACGCGTCGGCCCCTCAGCAGCAGGAAATCGCCATCGTCACTGATGGAGTGCGCGATCGCGTATCCGGGGAGGTTGAAGACCGGCTGTCCACTCACGGGCAACTTCCTCGCGGGCCCATGAGAGCCGCCATCAATCCGCCCTCACGGCGCCATACTTTCATACTATCCGGAAAACCTCGCCGCGCAAGCCTTTCGGACGGGGACGGAAGTCCTCGGTTTTCGGCCGATCGTCCCTTTCCCGATCCCCCGAAACGGGATCGGATGCCCGGGGTCGACCCCCAATTGACAAGGGACGGATCTCCCTTTTAGGATCGGGACCTGCTCCCGTTAACGATCGCTTGAACGGTCCTTGCCTGGGAGGTGGACTGGTGGGCGACTCCTTGCCCCCCGAAACGCTGGCGTTGGCCGCCTTTGTCCCTCAGATCCGGCCCTCGATCGACGAGATCCGGATGCTCGCGACGTCCTTGCTGCGGCAGGCGGGCGAGGGTCAGAATGCCGAGGAGCGTCGGTACCTCGACCGGATCATCGAAGCCACCCAGCTGCTCGACCGCCTAATAGGCGACCTCGAGGCCCCCGATCCGGAGCGATCGGGCCCCGACTTGGTGACTGCTCGGATCCATCCGAGCCAGGTCCTGCAGAGTGTGATCGAGGCCTTTCAGGATCTGGCTGACCGGGGTCAGATCTCCCTGGTCTTGCGCCTGTCGCCATCCTTGCCGGCCAGCCAGGCCGATCCGGACCGGTTGCGTCAGATCCTGACGAACCTGGTCTCCAACGCGCTCAAGTTCACGCCTCCGGGCGGGACCGTGACCCTGAGCGCCTTTCCGCGCCAGGATCAGATTGTCTACGCGGTCGCCGATACGGGGGAGGGGATTCCTTCGGACGCGCTGCCTCGGCTCTTCCAGAGCTTCTACCAGGTCAAGCCGCGGCCTTCCGGCAACGGCCTCGGCCTCGCGATCGCCAAGCAGCTCGTGGAGGCCCACGGCGGCCAGATCCACGTCGCCTCCGAGCCGGGGAAGGGGACGGTGTTCACCTTCTCGGTGCCGGCCGCACCGGGCCGCCGTCACCAACCGCGGGTCGGCACGGCCATGCTCGACCCGACGGCCATCCGGCCGGGGGCGTAGACCCATTCACAGTCGGCCTTGTTGCGGCTTACGTCCTCGCTTTCACGCCTCACGTACGGAAAGTACGCTGCGGCGTGAAAGCTGCGGGCGCGCTCGCAACCGGCTCGACTGTAAATGGGCCTAGATCCTCACTTGCCCTCGAGGCGGTAGGCCCTCAGGGAGAATTCCCGGTTGGCGCCGCCCGACTCCTTGAGCAGGACCTTGACGAGCCCAGCTTCCCGGTCGATGGGCCGTGAGACGCGCACCGTGCCTTCGACCGTTTCGTTGGGCTCGATCCGGCCGAGAGCCGCCGAAACCGACGACCAGTCGATCGCGGCCGTGTAATCGGTGCCCCGGTCATCCGCCACGCTCAGGGCGGCCGGATCGGAACCGACCAGCGCGACCGACTCGGTCCCGGCGTTGGTCACCTTCAGCGTGAGCAGGGTGTCACCGGCCTCCCGCGGTTCGATCCGCTCGACCTGGACGGTGAGGGCGTCGTGGCTCACGGGGGCGCTGGCCCAGCTCACGGCGACCGGAGGTGTGGTCGGGGCCACGGTCGGCGTGGGTTCGGGGGTCGGGCTCGTCGTCGGGAGCGGCGTGGGGGTAGCGGGGGCCAGGGACGGGCTCGCGATCGCCACGTCCACCGCGCCCGGCGTCGCTGAAGCCTCCAGGCTCGGCAGGTGGGCGCCCCCCCAAAGGGTGGGACCGCCCAGGTAGATGAAGGCCGCCCCCCCCGCGAGCACGAGCGTGAGCGCCCCCCCTAGAGCAAAGGCCTTCCAGGGAACCTCTCCCGTCGGCAGGAGCCCACCGGGTTCGCGCTCGTCTTGCGCGTGGGCCAGGATTTGGAGAAAGTCCGCCATCGTCTGGGGGCGGTCTTCGGGCGCGAGCGAGAGGGCCTTGAGTAACGGGGCGTCGAGCGCGGGCGGCACCGCCAGATTGAGGTGGCTGGGGGGAGCCACCCCGTCCGCGAGGTCGGCCTGATAGCGGCTCATGATGAGATTGGCCGGGTAGGGATAACGCTCGGTCAACAGCTCGTAGAGCACCACCGCGAGGGAGAACAGGTCCGCTCGGGCATCCAGGGGCCCACCGCGCAGAAACTCGGGGGCCATGTAGCGCGGGGTCCCCGCCGCGCGATCGTCGCTCGATCCCTCGTCGGGGCCCATCGAGGCGAGCCCGAAGTCGAGGATCATGGGCTGCCGACCCACCAGGAAGAGGTTCTCCGGCTTGATGTCCCGGTGCACGACCCCCTGCTCGTGCGCATAGGAGAGGGCTTCCCCCACCTGTTTAACCAGGTCCAGAGCCTCGTCGACCGAGAGGGCGGCTCGCTTGCCGTCGAGGTGCTCGCGCAGGTCGTGGCCGTCGAGCCACTCCATGACCAGGTAGGGGTCGTCATCCTCGACGAAGCGATCGAGCACCGTCACGATGCGCGGGTGGACCAGGGCATGGGCGATCTGGGCCTCGCGCAAAAGGCGCTGAGAGGCGGCCTTGCGGTCCTCCGGCGGCAGCATGGGGTCGATGAGCACCTTCTTGAGGGCCACCTCGCGGCTCGCCTCCACGTCCGTCGCCCGGTAGAGCAGGCTGTTGCGGGTGCGCTTGACCAGCTTGCGGTCGACGTAGCGGGCCCGGGTCGGCTCGCCGGGCCGCCCCTCGCGAACAGCGAGCATCCGCTCGCGGAAGGCCGCCATGGTGGAGAAGCGCTGGACCGGGTCGAAGCGCAAGGCCTGCTGAATCACGTCGTTCAGCGCGAGCGGCACCGAGAAGTTGACCGCCGACGGCGGCTCCCAGTACTTCTCGTCGAGGTGCATGGGCGGTTTGCCGGTAAGGGCCTCGTACAGGACAGCCCCCAGCGCGTACACGTCGGCACGGACGTCGACCCGGTGCGGGCCTTCGGCCCCGAGGCGGAATTCAGGTGCGGCGTAGGGATTCTCCTGGGCCATTTGGCGCAGGTCGAAGGTCGAGCGCGTCGCCAGATCGGCCTTCTTGGCCATCTTGAAGCCGGTGAGCTTGACCGTACGGCCCGCGATCAGGATGTTCTCGGGCCGCACGTCGCGATGGACGATCCCGCGGGCGTGGGCGTAGGCGAGGGCGTCGGCGCAGGCGATCGCCACGTCCAGCGCGGCCTCCATGGCCATTTCACCCTGGCTCTCCACCTCGCGCAGGGACTGGGCCCCGTCGATCCACTCGGCGACGACGTAGTAGCAGTCGTCCTGCGGGATCAGCTGCTCGGTGCGGGCGATCGCCGGGTGGTGCAGATCGAGCGTGAGCTTCGCTTCGCGCAGGAGCTCGGTCCGGTTCCGCTCGAGGTCCTCGGGCCGCTGGAAGGGGTCGTAGGGCAGCTCGTGCAGGGTCACGAGTCGGTTCTGTCGGGTGTCGTAGGCTAGGTAGCTCGCGTGGTCTCCGCGCCGCGAAAGCAGGGAACTAAGCCGGTACTGGTTGACCATGCGAGGGGGAGTCGGAGGGCGCAGCAGGTCGGCCGTTGAGCGGGTCCAGGGCGTCGATTCCCCGGCGAGCTCCTCCTTCACCCAGGCCGCACAGCGACTTGCCGGCAGGACCGTCACCCCCGCGTCGCCCAGGAGCTCGGTGCGATCCGGGACCACGACGGCCGTGACCAGCTTGGGCGGGGTGAGGCCGCTCGCCGCGAGGTGCTCGCCCAGGGCCTCGGCCTTCCGTCTCAGGCTCTCGGCCGGGTTGGGACGGGACTCCGACCCGCCGCCCGTAAAGCGCAGCACCCAGGCCTTGCCGGCAGGCGCCACGGTGAGCCGACCGTGCCAGTGGCGGTATTCCAAGAGGGCCGCCCCCTGCGGACCGATTACGAGCAGGTCGAGGTCGTCGGGGTTGCGGCTGCCCAACAGGCCCGGCAAGAGCAGGTGGGGCAGGATGACGTAGTCGTCGCCAAGAGGCAGGAGCGCCGAGACGATCGCCGCCTCGCCGCGCTCGGTCAGCTCACGATGCGTGCGCAGGTCGGCCATGCGAGCCGGACTCCTTGCGGGACTTCTCCTGCTGCTCGCGCAAGAGCTTGATCTGGTCGCGGATCGTGGCCGCCGTTTCGAAGTCCAGGATGGCCGCCGCCGCCTTCATCTGCGTTTCGAGATCCTTGATCAGGCGCGGCAGGTCGTCGGGCTTGGCCGTCGCTGCGAGGGACGGCAAGGGCGCGCCCAGCTTCTCGCTCGACAGGCTCTCCAGGATGAGGTTGCGGGCGCTCTTGACGATGGCCCTGGGCGTGATCCCGTGCACCCGGTTGTGCTCGAGCTGGAGGGCGCGCCGCCGCTCGGTCTCGTCGAGGGCCCTGGCCATCGAGTCGGTGACCTTGTCGGCGTACATGATGACGCGGCCCAGGGGGTGGCGGGCGGCGCGGCCGATCATCTGGATGAGCGAGCGCTCGGCACGCAGGAAGCCTTCCTTGTCGGCGTCCAGGATGAGCACCAGGGACACCTCCGGCAGGTCGAGGCCCTCCCTCAAGAGGTTGACGCCGACCAGGACGTCGAAGACCCCCGTGCGCAGGTCGCGGATGATCTCGATCCGCTCCAGGCTGTGGATATCCGAGTGGAGGTACCGCACCTTGATGCCGATCTCCTGCAGGTACTCGGTCAGGTCCTCGGCCATCTTCTTGGTGAGGGTCGTGACGAGCGTGCGCTCCGAGCGTCCCACCCGCTCGCGGATCTCGGCCACCAGGTCGTCGATCTGGCCCACGATGGGCCGGACCAGGACTTCAGGGTCGACGAGGCCCGTCGGGCGGATGATCTGCTCGACGACCTGGCCGGACACGGCGAGCTCATGGGGGCCGGGGGTCGCCGAGACGAAGATCGTGTCGCCGACGCGCTCCCAGAACTCCGCGATCTTGAGCGGGCGGTTGTCTTTGGCGGACGGCAGCCGGAAGCCATGCTCGACGAGGACCTCCTTGCGGGAGCGATCGCCGTGGTACATCCCCTGGATCTGCGGGACGGTCACGTGGCTCTCGTCGATGACGAGCAGGAAGTCCTCGGGAAAGTAGTCGAGCAGGGTGGGTGGGGGCTCGCCCTCGCTGCGCCCCGTCAGGTGGCGGGAGTAATTCTCGACCCCGTTGCAGTAGCCCACCTCGCGCATCATCTCGAGGTCGTAGGTCGTGCGCTGCTCGAGGCGCTGGGCCTCCAGGAGCTTGTTCTGGCTCCTGAGCTCGGCGAGGCGCCACTCGAGCTCCTTCTCGATGCCGACGATCGCCTCCTGCATCCGCTCTTCGGAGGTGACGAAGTGCTTGGCCGGGTATATCACGAGCTCGTCGCGCATGCCCAGGATCTCGCCCGTCACGGGCTCGATCTCGGAGATCCGGTCGATCTCGTCCCCGAAGAGCTCGATCCGGAAGACGTGGTCCTCCCACGAGGGGATGATCTCGAGCACGTCGCCCCGCACCCGGAACCGCCCGCGCGCGAGCTCGACGTCGTTGCGCTCGTACTGGACCTCGACCAGGCGCAACAAGAGGTCGTTGCGGCCGATCTGCTCACCGAGCCTGAGGGTGGTCGCGCCCTTGAGGTACTCCTGCGGCATGCCAAGGCCGTAGATGCAGGACACCGACGAGACGACGATGGTATCGCGCCGCTCGAGCAAGGAGCGGGTGGCCGAGTGGCGCAGCTTGTCGATCTCGTCGTTGATGCTCGCCGTCTTTTCGATGTAGGTGTCGGTCGACGGGATGTAGGCCTCGGGCTGGTAGTAGTCGTAGTACGAAATAAAGAACTCGACCCGGTTCTCCGGGAAGAACTCGCGCATCTCGTTGCAGAGCTGGGCCGCGAGCGTCTTGTTGTGGGCAACGACCAGGGTGGGGCGCTGCACCTCCTGGATCACCTGGGCGATCGAGAAGGTCTTGCCGGTGCCCGTCGCGCCTAACAGGGTCTGAGCCGGGAGGCCGCGGCCCAGACCATCGACCAGCTGGGCGATCGCCTTGGGTTGGTCCCCTGCGGGGGCGTATTCGGAGTGGATCCGAAAGGGGTGGCGCACCAGGGCTCCTGCTTGCTAGGTGTGCGGCTGATCCTTGGGCTCGGAGGGGGCCGCCGCCGTGGGCGGCGTGGCGGGCGGCGCGGACTCGGGCTTGGAGTCGAATTCGCGCCGGAAGGTCTCCTGGGCATCGGCGGCCCCGGCCTTGAACTCGGCGAGGCTCTTGCCCAGGCTCCGGGCCAGCTCGGGAAGCTTCTTGGGGCCAAAGACGACGAGCGCGCCGATGGCGACGAGGGCGACGGTGGTCGGGGTCAGCATGGGGACCTCCCTGGAAATGGCGCGCCCTCACAAATGGCGCGCCATCAGCCATTATATCCTGGCGCTCAGGCAGCGTCCAACGCGGCTCCCTACCCCGATTCCTTCCGCCTTCGCAAGAGGGTCCCGCGCTGGATGACGTGGGTCCCGAACCGCTCGCGCAACCCGTCCATGGCCTGGTAGAGCCGCCGATCCTCCTGCCGGGTCGACGCCCCGAACAGCGTGAGCTGAGTGTTGGGCTGGAAGTTGGAGAGGCTCGCCCCGATGAGCCGCAGGGGCTTTTGCCCGTCCCAGGCGACCCGCAGCAGCTCGCATGCCGTCTGGTGGATGGTGGCGTCGCTGTCGGTGGGCACGACCAGGGTCGTGCTGCGTTCGAGGGTCTGAAAGGTCCTGGCGAACCGGATCTTGACCGTGATGGTCGCCGCGAGCAGCTCCTGCTGCCGGAGGCGGTAGCCGATCTCGTTGGCCACGCGCAGGAGCCGGCGGTGAAGGTGGGCCCGGTCGGCGCTGTCGGCATCGAAGGTCTCCTCGCTGCCGATGCTCTTGGGCGGCCCGGGCGGGGCCACGGGGTGCGGATCGAGGCCCCTGGCGATCGCATGCAGGTCCGCCCCGTGCTGCCCGAAGTGGGTCATCAGGAGATCGAGCGGCAGCTCGGAAAGCTGCCCGACCGTCTTGATACCCAGGAGGTAGAGGCGATCGCGGGTCTTGGGCCCCACCCCGGGGATCACGGACACGTCCTTGGGGTGCAGCCAGGCTGCCTCCTGGCCGTCGGGCACGACGCAGACCCCGGCGGGCTTGGCTGCCTTGGAGGCGATCTTGGCGAGCAGCTTGGAGGAGCCGCCGCCCACCGAGCAACTCAGCCGGGTCTCGGCCAGGATGGCTGCCCTGAGGGCGTGGGCGACCTGTGCGGCCGGGCCGAGCAGGTCCTCGGTGCCCGTCATGTCGAGGTAAGCCTCGTCGAAGCTGACGGGGGCGACCACCGGCGAGAAGCGGCCCCAGATGGCGCGCAGCTGGTGGTTGGCCACCCGGTAGGCCTCCATGTCGACCGGAACGCGGACGGCATGGGGGCAGAGCTCGACGGCCTTGTAGAGCGGCATGGCCGAGCGAACCCCGAAGGCCCGGGCCTCGTAGCTCGCGCTCGCGACCACGCCCCGCTGGATCGAGTGGCCCCCGACGATGACGGGCTTGCCGCGCAGGGCGGGGTTGTCCCGCTGCGCGATCGAGGCGAAGAAGGCGTCCATGTCGACGTGCAGGATGGAGCGGCGCTTCATGAGACCCCCCGGCGATCGCCCAAGGGCTCGATGCCGTTCACGACGAGCAACGGCTCACCATTCTCGACCTCGAGGGTCCCGAAGAACACGGCCGTCCCTTGTCGGGCCGCCCAAGCGAGCTCCCGGTAGGCGCGCGGGAACAGGACGGCCTGGCACTGCTCGACCCCGTCGGACAGGGTGAGGAAGGCCATCTTCTCTCCGGCCCGCGTCCGGTGCGAGAAGCGCCCCACCACGTCCGCCACGACCCTCACCCGGGACCGGCGCGGCTGGCGCTTGGCCGCCGCGAAGTCGATCGTCCCCTTTTCCTGCGGCATGGGGACGACCGAGACCGTGAAGCCGAACAGCTCGAGTTCGATCTGCCTCCGCTCGGAGACCGAGTAGTCGATGAGGGTGGAGGGCATGGCGGGAGCGGGCTCGGTCAGCGTGAACAGGGTCGGTTGAACCGGCCCCGAACGGGTCCGGCCGCGTTCGGCGAGCTGGCGCATGAGGGCGGGGCGGGTGAACCCGAAGCACTCGCACGCGCCCACCCGGATCAGGGTTTCGAGCTCGGGCCGGCTCAGCCGGGTGCGGCGCCGCAGGTCGCCCAGATCCTGGAAGGGCCCGTCCATGCGGGCCGAAAGGATGGCCTCCACGCTGGCCGGGCCGATGCCCTTGATTCCCGAGAGGCCGATCCGCAGGACACTGGCACCCTCCACCGTGTAGGTGGCCATGGAGCGGTTCACGCACGGCAAGGCGATCGCCGCCCCGAAGCTGCGGACATCCTCGATGTAGACCCGCGGCTCGTGGTAGCCCACGCCGGTCGACAGCACGCAGGCCAGGTACTCGACGGGCCAGCGGGCCTTGAGATAGGCCTCGCGGACCGTCAGAGCGGCACACGAGGCGGCGTGTGCCTTGACGAACCCGTAGCCGGCGAACTTCTCGAGCAGGGCCCAGACCTCTTCGGCCCGCCTGGGGTCGCGTCCTTGCCGCCTAGCCCCCTCCAGGAAGGGATCCTTGAGCCGCTCGACCTCCCGGCGGTTGCGCTTGGCAATCCCCTTCCGCAGCTCGTCGGCCTGGCCCATGCCGAGCCCAGCGTAGGTGGTCATGACCTGCAGGCACTGCTCCTGGTACAGGATGAGGCCGTAGGTATGCCCCAGGATGCCCTTGAGGCAGGGATCCGGGTAGGTGACGGCCTCGGTCCCGTGCCGGCGAGCGATGTAGCGGGGCTTGATGCCCCCTTCGATCGGGCCCGGGCGGTACAGGCTGGTGATGGCCGTGACGTCCTCGAAGTGCGAGGGCTGGAACTGCCGGAGCAGGCCCTGCACACCCCCCGACTCCAGCTGGTAGATCCCGAGCACCCGCCCGGTGCGCAGCAGCTTGAAGGCCTCCAGGTCGTCCAGGGGCAGGGTCTCGGGAACGAGGCCGAGGCCGTGCCGTTCGTTGACGAGGGCCACGGCGTCGTTGAGGATGGCGAGGTTGCGGTTGGCGAGGACGTCGAGCTTGAGCAGGCCGACGGCCTCGACCCCCTCCATCTCGAACTGGGTGACGACGGGGCCCTTGGCCGATTGCTCGAGCGGCACGACGTCCGTCAAGGGATCGCGGCTGATCACGATCCCGCAGGCGTGGATGCCCAGGTGATCGGGGAGGCCTTCAAAGGCCTGGGCCGTCTTGAGGAGCGATTTGTAGGGCTCCTGATCCAGGGGCAGGTCGGCGCACTCGGGGCTCTTGGCGATCGCCTGCTTGAGGTCCCCCCCGCCCGACCAGCGCGGCATGCGGCTTGCGAGAGTGTCGATCGCCTCCTCGTCGAAGCCATGGACGGCGCCCGCGAGGCGCACGGCGCCCCGTGGGCCGTGGTGCTGGTGGGTCGTGATCCGCGCGACGTGATCGGCCCCATAGGTCCGGAAGCAGTAGTCGACCACCTCGTCCCGCCGCCGCCAGTCGAAGTCGAGGTCGATATCGGGGAGGTCCCGCCGGTCGGGGTTGAGGAAGCGCTCGAAGCACAGGGTGTGCTCGAGCGGACAGATCGGGCTGATGTCCAGCAGGTGCAGGACTAGGCTGCCGGCGGCGCTGCCGCGCGGCAGGTGCGAGATGCCCTGGTGGCGGGCGAACCGGACCAGATCCCAGGCGATCAGGAAGTAGTCGGCGAATCCCTTTTGGGCGATCACCTCGAGCTCCCGCACCATGCGCGCCCGCGCCTCGTCGAGGCAGGCCGTCCCGGCGTACCGCGTCGCGAGGCCCTGTTCGCAGAGCGCTCGCAGGGTCTCTTCGCTGGATCGCCCGCCTGTGGTCGGGAAGGCCGGCAGGCGAGGAACCCCGAAGACCGGCTCGAACCGGCAGGCGTCGGCCACGGTCCTCGTGCGGGCCAGGGCTTCGGGAACATGACGCCAGGCCTGGCGCAGCTCCTGCTCGGTCGCGAGGTGGCGCGGACCGGGGGCCGGGTGACCGAGCCCATGGGCTGCTTGCAGCCGCTTCCAGGTGGTCTCTTGATCGGCGCGCAGGTAGAAGGCCTCGTGGGCGACCACGGTCGGCAGCTCGAGGGAACCGGCGATCGCGAGCAGCCCCGAGGCCGGCCACCAGGGACCGAGCTGGATGAGGCAGGATTCGGCGCCAAAGGCCTCGCGCCAGGTGGTGAGCGTCTGCCGGGCCCGCTCCTCCTGCCCGGTGGCGAGCAGGCGCGGGATCAGGCCGTGCTGGCCGCCGGTCAAGAGCGTGAGCCCTGCCGCGTGCTCGGCCAGGGCGTGGACCGGCACGCCGCGGCGACCGGTCAGGTGGTGCTGGCTGATGAGCCGGCTCAGGTTGGGAAAGCCCTGGTCCTCCCTCACCAGCAGGGTGACACGGGAGGGCAAGGGGCCCGCAGGCCCCTCGATCGAGAGGGTCAATTCGGTCCCGACCAGCGGTTTGATGCCCGCCTCGCGGGCCGCCTGGACGAAGGGCACCATGCCGTACAGGCCATCGACGTCCGTCAGGGCGATCGCCCCCTGTCCCCTGGCCCGGGCCGTGGCCACCAGCTCTTGCGGGGTCGACAGGCCCTGGCGAAGCGAATAGACGGAGTGGGTATGCAGGTGGACGACGGGGCTCACGGTCACCTCCGATCCGCATCCGAACATTTGTTCGATAAGCAAGCATACATGACCTTCCGATGGCCTGTCTACGGCTGCAACGCAGCAGGTCAGGAAGGGAGGGTGCCCGTCGCTCCGTCAGGCCCATTCAGCTCCTCGATCGTGATGTCGTGGGATGTTGATAAATGGATCTCGATGAGGCTCAAGACGGCCGTTAGATGGCCTGCCAGACCAGGACTACTCGGTTTCGAGGGCGATTCGAGCCGCCGCCAGGTCGGCGATCCCTTCGGCCAGCCGTTCGCTGTAGATCGCTCCGGTTTGGCGCAGCAGGTAGGCGGGGTGCCAGGTGACGAGCGCCTTTCGCCCGGTCAGGCGCTCCGTGAACCAACGGCCGCGTTCACGGGTGATGGCGAAGGTGGGGCCGGCGAGGGCCTTTCCGGCGATCGCTCCCAGGCCGACCACGGCGACGGGGCCGATCGCCTGCAACTCCTCCTGCAGGACCGGCAGCCAGGCCTTCACTTCTGAGGTGAGGGGGGCGCGGTTCCTGACCCGGCCTCCTTCGTCGATCACCGGGCGGCACTTCACCGTGTTGGTGATCCAGAGCTGGTCCCGGCTGAGGCCGGCCTCGGTCAGCATCTGGTCGAGCAGCTTTCCCGAACGGCCGACGAAGGGCCGTCCCAGCCGATCCTCGTCCGCGCCGGGCGCTTCGCCGACGAGGACGAGGCGGGCCGCGGGATTTCCCTCGCCCGGCACCACCTGGGTGGCCCCCGGAAAGAGCAGGCGGGCCGGACAGGCCCGGGCGAGGGCGCGCAGCCGTTCATCCATCGCGGGTTGGGTCATGAGCCACCTCCCGTGAACCACAGGGCGATGGCGGCGATCGCCATGCCCAGGGTCGCGAGGCCTCCCAGGAAGTTGAGCACCGGTCCGTTGACATGCTCCCCGAGGATCTGGCGGTTGTTGGCGACCAGCATGAGCAGGACCAGGATGGGCGGCGCCAGGAAGCCGTTGAGGACGGACGCCCAGAAGAGCGCGTCCAGCGGGTTGATGCCCAAGTAGTTCATCGCGACGCCCAGGGCCAGCGACGCCCCGATGACCCCGTAGAACCGCCGTGCCTTCCAGATGGGGAGGTTGAGCCCTCGTGGCCACTTGAAGGTCTCGGCGAGGGCGTAGGCGCTGGATCCGGCGATGACCGGGATGGCGAGGCAGCCGGACCCGATGAGCCCGATGGCGAGGAGGATGGGAGCGGCGGGGCCGGCGAAGGGGCGCAGGGCGATCGCCACCTCGTTCGCCGTGCGCAGGGTGGGGTGCCCGTGCGGATAGAGGGTGAGGGCCGGGGCCAGCAGGATGAAGTAGGTCGCGAGGGCGTAGAAGATCGTGCCGGCGTGGATGTCGATGGCCGCGTGGTGGAGCTCCTGGAGCGGGAGGCCCTTGGCCGCTCGCCGGTGCCACCCGTGAACCTCGCGCTGGGCCTCGACCTCCGAGCTGGCCTGCCAGAAGAAGAGGTAGGGGGAGATCGAGGTCCCGACGAGCGCCAGGAAGGCCGCGAGGTGGGCGCGTCCCAGGTGGAACTGAGGGACGAACGTGGCGTGCAGCACCTGCCAGGCGTTGGGCCGGGTGAGCAGGGCAGAGAAGATGTAGCTGAACAGGGCCAGCGTCAGCCATTTGAATACCGCCTCGATCCGCCGATAGGGCTCGAGTACCTGCAGGCCGAACAGCCCCAACCCGACGAAGGGCACGAGGACGGGGGCCGGCACGGGCACCAGCAGGTTGACGGCGGCCGCGACCGCCCCCAGGTCGGCCCCGATCGTGATCGTGTTGGAGACGAGCAGGGCGACGACGGCCGGGTACAGCCAGCGGGCCGCATAGTGCTGTCGGATGATCGAGGCGAGGCCGGCTCCGGTCACGATGGCCGCGCGGGCGCACATCATCTGGATGGCCGCCAGGAGGGGATACAGCAGGAACGGCACCCACAGCAGGGCGGTGCCCAGGGACGATCCGACCATCGCGAAGCTCACGACGCTGGTCGGATCGGCGTCGGACGAGCCCGTGATCAGGCCCGGCCCCAATAAGCGTAGGATCCGCGGTGCCCGCACAGCCTCCCCTCCTGCGCCCATGCTAGCACGTTAAGGTTTGGTTATCGTGCTGCCATGGATTCGGTAAGAAAAAGTCGCCAAAAGTTTGGCAAAAATGCCACTCACCCCCTGTTAAAGCTGTGCGGGTTGTGATAATGTAAATTTAATACAAGCCACCCTTCCCCAGCCACACCCCTTTTCTTGGAGGATTAGAGATGGACACCATCGGCACCACTCCTCTGCCCACGGGTTTGACGGTCAGCAAGGCGATCGCCATGTGGCAGGCCGGTAACAGCGGCGGCACAATCTCGATGGACACCTTTCACCCCGACTACGCCCTCATGGCGCCCGGCGAGATGCACGGGATGACCCCGATCCGGTATCGCCGTCCCCGCGCGCCGCGGATTCCGGCCGAGGTCTAGTCGGCGTGACCGAGCCAGCGTCCCCCTACAGCCCGGAGCCGAACGTCGACCGGGAGATCTGGTGGATGATCGCTGGCACGGTCGCTCTTTCGGTCGTGATCGCCGTGATCATGAGCTACGCCCCGTAGCCCGCGGCTCGAACCGACCCTTCGAAGAGGCCAGGCGATCGCCTGGCCTCTTCGCTTCCGCGACAGGGGAAAATGGCCTAGTTGCCGTACAGCTGCTGCGCGAACTGCACGTACACCGCCTCGCTCCAGTTCAGCGGGAACGCGCTGACCCAGCGCTTGTTCGCCTCATCGAACTGCTCTCCGAGCATCAAGGCATCGGTCTGCTGGGCATACCGCGTCATCGTGTCGAACAGGGCCTGCGCGCCCGCCCGGTCCCCCTCGGCTAGCCGCACCATTCCGAGCCAGGCCGTCGACACCGGCCAGGGCTGCCCATCGTAGTAGCGATCGCCCTCATACCGCCGGATCCCTCCCCACGGCGAGATCAGCTTCCGGCCCACGGCGTCCGCCGTCTGCTTCAACCGCGGATCCGAGTCGCTCCAGACCCCGAACGTGTTGCTTCCGAGGGCCAGGTTCGCCGCCTCGAGCGTCCGATCGACGCCTCCGCCTCGCGCGCCCCGCACCAGCACCCCCTCGAACACCAGATTCTGCTCGATGGCCGCCTTGAGCCTCGAGGCCGCCGCCAGGTACCGCTCTGACTCCGCGTCGTGCCCCAGCTGCTGCGCGATCCGCGCGCCGGCTTGCAGCCCGGCCCAGGCGGCCCCGTTCGAGTAGGTCCAGGAGCCATCGCTGTCCAGCTCCCACAGGTCCCGGCAGGTGGTGAGAAGCCCGTTCGCTTGCTGCTGCCTCAGCAAGAAATCGCAGGCCTTTTGCACGGCCGGCCAGCGGGCCGCGAGCCAGCTCGTGTCCCCGTCCGCCCGGAAGGTCTCGTCCACCCCCCAGACGAAGGTGCCGACCTCGTCGTGCTCGTCGCCCTTGGCCCCGAACTCCCACAGGGGACGTGATCCGTCCGGGAAGTAGTTGACGGCCCAGCCGCCATCCGGTCGCTGCAGGCGCTCCTGGAACTCGAAGCAGCGCCGCGCGTCCGCATCGAACCCGACCGACTGCAGGCACCGCGCGATGAAGGAGCCATCCCGGGGCCACACGAAGCGATAGGGCGGGTTCAGGTTGGTCGGGGCCGCGATGATGCCCCCCACGTCGTTGACGGATTGCTCCATGGTCACGAGGGCGCGCCGATAGACGGCCGCGGCGGCGGCCGGCATCCCCTGGGGCTGGTGGGCCCGGGAGAGCCACTGCCCCCAACGGGCGAGATCCTCTCGCCGGCAGCCTTCCCACCCGGCCTCCAGGGCCGATTGCGCCTCGCCGATCGCGGCCTCCTCCGATCCGCCGACCCCGATCACGTAGGTCGCGTCCACGCTCGCCCCGGGCGCCAAGGCCCCCAGAGTCTGCTGCATGACCCCATTGACCCCGGTCGCCAGCGGACCGGCGGCTTCATTGCCCGGTAGACGCTGGGCCTCTGCGGCCATCCGCGCATCCTGGCGTTGTCCCAGCGGCAGATTGGCGTCTCCGCATTGCCAGGCTCCCATCGGCCGGTTGCACGAGACGGCGATCGCCACCCTGTCGTCCGACTGGACCAGCGCGTTCCGGGCCCGATCGACGTGGAGGCGATTGCCCCCCGGCAGCCCGCCCAGGATGAAGAAGCCGTAGAACGAGCTCGTCAGCCCGTTGAGGGGCGCCATCCCGGTGTTGGTGACGGTCACGTGCCGAACGTGGGCATTGGCCTCGGGGCGCACGACGTCCTCGATGGTCAACGTGTAGCCATCACCGCGGAAGGTCGACACGGCGATCCCGCTGTCCGGCACGAGCTGCTGCCTGACGAGTTGAAGGTCGTGAGCCCACTTGAAATGCCCGTTCGCCCCGATCCCGACGTAGGAGTCCCACAGGTGGTCGGTCGCGTAGTGCGGATAGTAGAGCTCGACCAGGGCCCCGGGCTTGGCCCCGCGCCCGAAGTCCCGCGAGACGACCGTCATGAGGGTGCCGTTGCTCATCTGAGCGAAGTTGGGGGAGTCGCCCGTGATCGCCGAAATGGGCTCCCGTTGGGCGCTGACCGTCTTGTCGACCGCAGACCCCGTGCTGGGCCGCGGGGCCGGTGTCCCCCAGCCGCAACCCGCCACGGCGAGGATCAACCCCGCCACGAGTCCCCGCGATACCCCGTTCCACAGCGCCATCGGCCCCACCCCCCGAGGGTTGGCGGATCCTTATCCGCCACTTAACACCCCCTTGTCATGGGTTGTCCGGGGCGGGGCCGAAAAACTTGCGCGGATTTAGGGCCGGCTGGCGATTTCGTTGTTGCGGGCCGCGATGGCGTCCTCGACCGACGGGAAGCGCTGGTAGCGCTCGCAGTGCTGGTCCATGACCAGGTTCCCGTGAATGAAACCCATGGAGCCCTGGAAGTTGAGGTGCAGCAGCCGGGTCCCGTAAAGGCCCGCCGACGTCTCGCCCTTCTGGATGGTGACGGTGCCGCTGTTGGCGTGGTCTGGCATGGCCGCCGGCACGTAGCGCACCTCGACCACCCGGTTCTCGCCATCGAACTGGACGGTGCCGTTGCCGTGGTTGGAGTCGACCTTGCGGGCCTTGAAGCGCACGGTGTGCGGGGATCCTGGCTCCAGCTCGAAGGAGTAGTCCTCGGTGTAGCGCGGATCGTAAGGGGGCTTGAAGGCGCTCTGGAAGCCCTGGTTGTTGCGCTCCTCCTCGTCCTTCATCTCCTGCCTGGAGGCCTCCTTGCCGTTGATGATCAACCTGGCGAGCAGGCTACGGACGGGCTTGCCGTCCTTGCTCACGATGTAGGAGACCGAGTGGACCTTGCGCTGGTACAGGGGGGCCGAAATCTCCTGGTCGGCGATCGCCCGGTAGCTCACCACGCCGTGGACCTGCTGGGTGTACACCTCGCTCGCCGCGCGCATCAGGTCAAGGGCCGACCCCTGCGCCCGCGCCGGAGTCGCCTGAGCGACGGCCCACAACACCACGGCTGCCAGCTTCCACGCGCGCGTCTTCGGCATGATTCCGGCTCCTCTTCGATCCTGCCCGGCGACCAGCCCACCGGGCCCTGCCTCACCCATCACACGGTAGAATGGACCGATCCGTCGACGACGGAAATGCCTATAACCTTCTACCCATTTCTCGCATTGCTCAGGCCTTTCATGAGGGAGTCGCAACGATGAAATACACGCACCTGGGTCGCACAGGCCTGGAGGTCAGCCGCCTCTGCCTCGGCACCATGAACTTCGGGCCCCGCACCGACGAGAGCACTTCCTTCACCCTCATGGATCGGGCGCTGGAGGCCGGGATCAACTTCTTCGACACGGCGAACGTGTACGGGCGGCCGATCAGCGCGGCGCCGGGCGATCGCCCCGGGCATGTCGGCTTGACCGAGGAGATCATCGGCCGCTGGTTGGTGCAGGGCGGCGGTCGCCGCGAGAAGGTGGTGCTCGCGACCAAGGTGTACGGCCGGATGGGAGACTGGCCCAATCAGAGCCGCCTCTCGGCGCGGCACATCCGCCAGGCCTGCGAAGACAGCCTCAGGCGCCTGCAGACCGACCACCTCGACCTCTACCAGATGCACCACGTCGACCGGTCGACCCCGTGGGAGGAGGTCTGGCAGGCCATGGAGCAACTGGTGCGGGAGGGTAAGGTCCTCTACGTCGGGTCATCGAACTTCGCGGGCTGGCACATTGCCCAAGCCTGCGAAACGGCCAGGTCCAGGCATTTCTTTGGCCTCGTCTCCGAGCAGAGCCTCTACAACCTGACGGAGCGCACCGTCGAGCTCGAGGTGCTACCGGCATGCGAGGCCTATGGCTTGGGCTTCATCCCCTGGAGCCCGCTGGGTAGCGGCCTCTTGGGAGGTGTGCTGGGCGCCGAGGCCAAGATGCGGCGCTCGGGCCGCATGGTTCAAGAGGAGCTCGAGAAGTTCCGTCCGGGCATCGAGGGGTACGAGGCCTTGTGCCGTGAGCTCGGCCTGGCGCCCGCCACGGTGGCCCTGGCCTGGCTCTTGCACCAGCCGGTGGTCACGGCCCCCATCATCGGGCCGCGGACCATCGAGCAGCTCACGGGCCCCCTGGAGGCGCTGGACGTCACCCTGTCGGATGACGTCCTCGCGAGGTTGGACGAACTGTTCCCCGGCCCAGGCGGCCCCGCCCCGGAGGCCTACGCCTGGTGAATCGACCCGTCGCGGCCTGAGCGGCGGATATGATAGCATTCAGCCACCCCCACGGCGATCGGGAGGCTGAAACGATGACGGGTTCCCCCTCTGTGCCGGTGTCAGAGTGCCAGACGTACGTCGACCTGCTGAGCCTGCGGGCCGCGATGCAGCCTGATCGGCTCGCTTACCGCTTTCTGGATGAACGAGGCCGCGAGACGGCGACCTTGACCTACGGCGATCTCGATCGCCGGGCCATGGCGATCGCCGCCCACCTCCAGGCCCGGTCCCTTCACCATGAGCGCGTGCTGCTGCTCTTCCCCTCGGGCCTCGACTTCGTCTCGGCTTTTTTCGGCTGTCTGTACGCGGGGGCGATCGCCGTACCGGCCTATCCACCCAAGCCGGGCCCGATCCAGGAGCGCTTGGACGCGATTTCCCATGACTGCGGTGCCCGGGCCCTGCTGACCACCCAGTCCCAGCTGCCGAGCCTCGCGACGGTGCCGGCCCTGCAACACCTGCTGCCCTTGGCCGTCGAGGCGCTGATCGAGGAGCCGTCCGGAGGGTGGCGATCGCCCGGAGTCCATCGTGAGTCGATCGCCTTCCTGCAGTACACCTCGGGCTCGACGGCTGCCCCCAAGGGGGTCGTGGTGAGCCACCACAACCTCCTGGAAAACCAGAAGCTCATCCAGGCCTCGTTCGAGCACGACGAGGAATCGGTCGGGGTGGGCTGGCTTCCGCTGTTTCACGACCTGGGGCTCATCGGCAACATGCTGCAACCCGTCTTCGCGGGTTTCCCGGTCACGCTCATGTCGCCCATGACCTTCCTCAAGTACCCCCATCGCTGGCTGGAGGCGATCGCGCGCTACGGCGCGACGACGAGCGGCGGGCCGAACTTCGCCTTCGACTACTGCGTGCGCAAGGTGACCCCCGAGCAACGGCAGGCGCTCGACTTGAGCACCTGGAGCGTCGCCTTCACGGGGGCCGAGCCGATCCAGGCCGATACCCTCCATCGCTTCGCCGATGCCTTCGGGCCATGCGGCTTCCGGCGGGAGGCCTTCCATCCCTGCTACGGGCTCGCCGAGGCGACCCTGCTCGTCAGCACCAAGGCACGGCTCGAACCGGTCTCGGTGCGCGACTTCGAAGACGGCGGACGGCGGCGCCCCGTGGTGGCCAACGGGTGCACGTGGTTCGACCAGGAGGTCCGGATCGTCGATCCTGAGACAGGACGGGAGCTTCCGGAAGGCGCGCCGGGCGAGATCTGGGTGCGAGGCCCCAACGTCTGTCAGGGCTACTGGAATCGCCCCGAGGGGTCCCGTGAGACCTTCGAGGCCTTCACGGACACCGGGGATGGGCCCTTCCTCCGCACCGGAGACGTGGGAACCTGGCTCGATGGCTCGCTCTACATCCGGGGCCGCCTGAAGGATCTGATCATCGTCCGAGGGCGCAACCACTTCCCGCAGGACCTCGAGCGCACCGTGGAAGCGACCGATGCCCTGGTGCGAACCGGAGGTTGCGCGGCCTTCGGCCTGGAAGTCGCGGGTCAGGAGCGGGTCGTGGTGGTCGCTGAGCTCGATCGGCGATCGCCCCCCGAGGCCGCCGAGGCGGCTCGCCTGGTCGAGGCCGTCCGGGCTGCCGTCCTGGAGGCCCACGACCTCGCCCTGCACGATCTGGTGTTCATCGCCCCAGGGGCCATGCCGAAGACGTCGAGCGGCAAGATCCAGCGTCGCCAGTGCCGAGACGACTATCTGGAGGGGCGCCTGAAACCGCTCTCCCAAGTGGTCGAAGCCTCGTGAGCAGGCAACCGGTGTTCGGCGTAAGGGTATAACACCGCTATGCCCCACCCGGCCCCGACCGAAGAATGGCCGATCCCGGCCCCCCTCGTCCATCAGGCCCCGGGCCACGTGCCCGCGCCGGCCCGGCGTGGTGGGTCGTGGCGCTTGCCGCTGAATGGGGGGGCGATCGCCCTCGGCTACATCGGGCTGTTCCACGGGTTGGCGATCGTGGCCCTCCGGTTCCCGTTCAAGTGGGCCTACCTACCGATCATGATCGGGCTATACCTGTGGATGGGCTTCGGAATCTCGCTGTACCTGCACCGGTACCTTGCCCATCGTAGCTTCGAGATGGCCGAGCCGCTCAAGGTGTTCCTGGCGCTCGGGACGGCCCTCGGCATGATGCGCAATCCGGTCTGGTGGGCGGGGCAGCATCGCATTCATCACCGCAGGGCCGATCGGCCAGGCGACGTGCACAGCCCCCGCGAGGGCCTGTTTCATGCCCATGTCGGCTGGATCCTCCGGGTGAGCGACCACGTGATCGAGCACCTGCGCGCCGCGCGGGACGTGCCGCGCACCTGGTACACGCGGCTATTCGGCAGCACCGCCTTTCAGCTCGGCCTCAACCTGGCCGTCGCCGGCGGCTTGTTTGTCTGGGGCGGGCTGGGTGCGGCGCTCTGGTGCCTGTACGTCCCACTCGTGGCCTACCTGAACGTGGCCTGGTCCGTGAACTCGCTCGGGCACCGATACGGCTACCGCTCGCACGAGACCCCTGACGACAGCCGCAATGGCCTCGTGCTCGGCATCCTGGCGCTCGGCGAAGGGTATCACAACAACCACCACGCCTTCCCGCAACTCGCGAGCGCGGGGCGACGCTGGTACGAGCCGGATGCCTCGTCGACCATGCTCTGGCTTTTCGAGCGCCTGGGATGGGTCTGGGACGTCCGCTGGCAGTTGCCCCACTCCCCACAAGACGCCTGAGCCCCTGGCCTCGCGGGCCTACACCGCCTTGACCAGGTCCTCGATGACGGCTTTCGCGTCCCCGAACACCATCATGGTCTTGTCCAAGTAGAAGAGCTCGTTGTCGAGCCCGGCGTAGCCCGTCGCCATCGAGCGCTTGTTCACGATGATGGTCTTGGCCTTGTAGGCCTCCAGGATCGGCATGCCGGCGATCGGACTCTTGGGGTCGTTCTTGGCGGCCGGGTTGACCACGTCGTTCGCGCCCACCACCAGGACCACGTCGGTCTGGCCGAACTCGTTGTTGATCTCGTCCATCTCGAAGACCTGGTCGTAGGGCACCTCGGCCTCGGCCAACAGCACGTTCATGTGGCCCGGCATGCGCCCCGCGACCGGGTGGATCGCGTACTTGACGCTCACGCCCTTCTCGGTGAGCTTCATCGTCAGCTCCTTGAGGGCGTGCTGGGCGCGGGCCACCGCGAGGCCGTAGCCCGGCACGATGATGACCGTCTCGGCGTTGCCCATGATGAAGCCGGCATCGTCGGCCGAACCCGACTTGACGCTGCGCTGCTGCTGGCTCGCCCCGGCATCCCCGGCCCCGGCCTCGCCCCCGAACCCGCCCAGGAGGACGTTGAGGAACGAGCGGTTCATCGCCTTGCACATGATGTAGGAGAGGATGGAGCCCGACGAACCGACCAGGGATCCCGCGATGATCAGCATGGCGTTGTTGAGCGAGAAGCCGATGCCCGCCGCCGCCCAGCCGGAATAGCTGTTGAGCATCGAGACGACGACCGGCATGTCCGCCCCGCCGATCGGGATGATGATGAGCACGCCCAAGAGGAGGGCGATCGCCGTCATCGCCAGATAAGGCGTCCAGCTCTGCGTGACCGCGAAGGCCGCGCCGCAGCCGATCATGACGAGGGCCAAAAGCAGGTTTAGGAAGTGCTGCCCCTTGAAGGTGACCGGCGCCCCCTGGAACAGCCGGAACTTGTACTTGCCGGACAGCTTTCCGAAGGCGATCACCGACCCGGTGAAGGTGATGGCCCCGATGAACGTGCCGATGAAGAGCTCGAAGCGGTTGCCCATGGGGATCGCCTCGCCGTGCGGCACGATCCCGAAGGCCCAGGGCTCGGAGACGGCGGCGACGGCGATGCACACGGCCGCTAGACCGATCAGCGAGTGCATGGCCGCGACGAGTTCCGGCATCTTGGTCATCTGCACGCGTCTGGCCAGCGTGGCCCCGACCCCGCCGCCGGCGATGAGGCCGAGGCCAATCAGGCCCACGCCCATCTTGAGGTCGAGGGCCATGGCCCCGAGCTTCGCGATCAGGGCCAGCGTGGTGACCATGGCGATCGCCATCCCGGCCATCCCGAAGGCGTTGCCGCGCCGGGCGCTCGTTGGATGCGACAGCCCCTTCAGGGCCTCGATGAAGCAGACCGAGGCGACCAGGTAGCAGAGCGTGACGAGGTTCATGCTCATTGGACCGCCCCCTGACCGGCCGTCTGGCTCGACACGGCCGCCGGCTTTTTGGCTTCCTTCTTCTTGAACATCTCGAGCATCCGCTGCGTGACCAGGAAGCCGCCGAACACGTTGACGGCCGCGAGGGCCACGGCGAGGGTGCCCATTACCCGGCCGACCATGCCGGTCGTGAGGCTCGCCGCGAGCATGGCCCCCACGATGATGATGGCTGAAATAGCGTTGGTGACGGCCATCAAGGGGGTGTGCAGGGCCGGAGTGACCCGCCAGATCACGTGGTAGCCCACGTAGATCGCGAGCACGAAGATGATCAGGTCGATGACGGAGTGATGGACTTCCATGGGCCCCCCTAATTCCTGGTGACCGCGCCGTCGGCGCAGATGAGGGTCTTGGCCACGATCTCGTCGTTCCGGTCGATCGCGAGCTGGCCTTCCTTGTCGGTGATGAGCTTGAGGAACTCGAGCACATTGCGGGCGTACAGGGCCGAGGCGTCGGCCGGCATCAAGGCGGGCAGGTTCGACTCGCCGATGAGGTGGACCCCGTACTTGGTCACGGTCTTGCCGAGCTCGGAGAGTGGGCAGTTGCCGCCCTGCTCGACGGCGAGGTCGACGACGACCGACCCCGGCTTCATCTCCTTGACCGTGTCCTCGCTCAGGAGCGTCGGCGCCTTGCGGCCCGGGATGAGGGCCGTCGTGATCACGATGTCTGCTTGCTTCGCCCGCTGGTGGACGAGCTCGGCCTGCCGCTTCATCCAGTCGGCCGGCATGGGCCGGGCGTAGCCGCCCACCCCTTGGGCGATCTCGCGCTCTTCGTCGGTCAAGAAGGGGACGTCGAGGAACTTCGCGCCGAGGGATTCGACCTGCTCCTTGGCGGCGGGTCGCACGTCCGAGGCCTCGATCACGGCACCCAGGCGCTTGGCGGTGGCGATCGCCTGCAATCCCGCGACCCCGGTGCCCAGGATCAGGACCCGGGCTGCCTTGACCGTGCCCGCCGCCGTCATGAGCATCGGCATGAAGCGGGGGTAGAGGTTGGCCGCGAGCAAGACGGCCTTGTAGCCCGCGATGTTGGCCTGCGAGCTCAGCACGTCCATCGACTGGGCGCGGGTAATGCGGGGCAGGGCCTCGAGAGCGAAGGCCGAAAGCCCGCGCTCGGCGAGGCCGGCCACGTTGTCGCCGTCGAAGGGGTTGAGCATGCCGACCAGCACCGCCCCCTGGCTCATCTTTGCGCGCTCGTCGGGGGATGGCGTGCGGACCTTGGCCACCAGTTCGGCCCCCAGGGCGTCTTCGACCGAGCCGATCTCGGCTCCGGCGGCCCGGTAGGCGTCGTCGGGCAGGCTCGCCCGGGATCCGGCGCCGGCCTGCACGACGATCCGGTGCTTGGCGGCTATCAGCTTGGTGATGGTCTCGGGGGTCGCGGCAACTCTCGTCTCGCCGGGCGAGGTCTCGGCTGGAATGCCGATCTTCATCTGTGCCTCCGTCTCGTCGCTATTTGGCGGCCAATGCCTCTTGAACCATGGACGTTAAGCCCGCAACCGTCAAGCCCTTCTGGATCGACGCGGCGTCTACCTCGAGGTCGAACTCGTTCTCGATGGCGACCGCTATCTCGGCGATGTTGATGGATTCGGCGCCCAGGTCCCGCACGATCTGGGCTTCCGGGGTCACGCGGGTGGGGTCTTCGAGCATGAGTACGTCGACCAGGATGTCGTGGATCCGCTGTTCGAGGGTCATGAGGGCTCCTTACCAGGGGTGGTTGGGGTGGCGGCGTGGGTAGCGGCGGCGAGGGGGGCGATCGCCCACGCGTTCGAGGGCCTCGACGAGCTCTTGGCGGGTCTGGCGCGGGGCGATCACTCGGTCGACGAGGCCGGCTTCCTGGGCCGCGTAGGCGTCGGAGGGGATCCGGCGCAGGGCCTCCACGTGATCCTTTCGGAAGGTGGCCGCGTCATCATGGGTCAGGTATTCCTTGCCGTGCAGGATGGAAAAGGTGGCTTCCGCACCGGCGATCCCGATCTGGGCGGTTGGATAGGCCAGGACCTGGTCCCCCCCCGCCTGCCGGGCTTGCATCATCGCGAACGCCCCGCCGAAGCATTTCCGGACGACCAGGGCGATCCGGGGCACGTCCGTTTCGACCCCGTGGATCAAGAGCGTGCCAGCGTCGAGCAATCCGGCTTTCTCCTGCTCGGGACTCACCATCAGGCCTGGAACGTCGACCAGGTAGATCAGGGGCAGTCCAAAAGAATCGCAGGTTTGGGCGAACCGGGCGGCTTTGCGGGCGGCTGCCACGTCGATCACGCCTCCCTTCACGGCCGGTTGGTTGGCAATCACCCCGATCGGTCGGCCCTCGAGCCGGGCAAAGCCGGTCAGCATGCTCGTCCCCCACTCCTCATGGGACTCGAACCAGCTGTCGGCATCGAACACCACCCGGATGAGCGATCGCATGTCAAACGGGGCCGCGGGCGAAGACGGGACGATCGCTTCGGGGTCTCCGGGTTCCGGATCCTGGGAGGGGCGGCGATCGCCTCTCAGATACCCCAGCACGCGTCGCATCTCCGCGAGGCAGGCCAGTTCGTCCTGGGCCTGGAAGTGCGCGACGCCATTCCGGGCGTGCAACGCGGCTCCCCCCAGCTCGTCGAGGGCCACCGTCTGGCCCGTCGCCACCTTGATCACAGCGGGGCTCGTGGTCGCGGCGTAGCTCTGGCCGGGGATCATCCAGGCGAAGTCCGAGAGGGTCGCCATGTAGGCAGCCACCCCGAGGCATAGACCCATGCAGCCGGCCAGTTGAGGCACCACGCCTGAGAGCCGGGTCATTTCGAGGAAGACCCGCGCGTTGCCGGACAGGGAATCGAAGCGATCGCCGACCCGGGCCCCGTTGGACTGGAGCAGGGCGACAACGGGGGCTCGCTCTTCGCCGGCCCGTTCGAGCAGCTCGGCGATGAGGGCCGTGTCGGCTCCCCCGAGCGAGCCCTCTTCGACGCTGAAGTTCGAGGCATAGGCAAACACCGGCTTGCCGTCGATCAGCCCGCGGGCGGGAATGACGGCGCTCTGCCAGGCACTGTCCCAGTCGGAGTGCGACAGCAGGATTAGCGAGCCTTCGTCGAACATGTGCTTCAGCCGCTCTTCGGGCGAGAGGTGCCCAAGCCGGCGCAGCTTCGCGAGGTAACGGTCCCGGGAGACGATCACGACGGCGTCTCCGCGGCCGTAGAAGGCTCCCGCACGTACATGGCGGCGAGCGGGTTACCGAGGTGCAGGCCCCCGTCGACGCGCAGGCTCTCTCCGGTCACGTATGACGCGAGGGGAGAGGCCAGGAAGCGCACGGCATGGGCCGCGTCCGAGGGTTCGCCCACGCGCCGGACGGCCGCCGCGAGACCCAGGCGTCTGGTCTTCATCGCGCCGTGCCGTTCCAGCCGCTCGGTCCTGACGGGGCCGAGTTCGAGGCTGTTGAACGTGACCCCGTGGGGCGAGTAGTCGATCGCCAAGTTGCGCCACAGCCCATCGACGGCGGCCTTCGACGCACAGTAGGAAGGCCCGTGGGCCTCTCCGATCGAGGCCGCGAGCGAGCTGACGTGAATGACCCGGCCCCACTTCCGCTCGACCATCCCGGGCAGTAGCAGGGTCACGAGCCGCGCCACTGCGAAGAAGTTGGTTTCCATGACCGCCCGAAGGGTGTCCATGCCGCCGTTGAGTAGCGGAGCCAATTCGGGACCATGGGCCGCGTTGGCGACCAAGATGTCGACCGGACCCCAGCCCGCAGCGGCCTCCAGGACGGCTGATTCGTCCGTGAGATCGAGGACCAGGGGCCGGATCGCGGGATGGGTCGCAATCTCGTCGAGTCGCTCGCGCCGGCGCCCCACCGCGAGCACGGTGGCGCCGTCGGCGGCGAGGGCGAGGGCGATCGCCCTCCCCAAGTCGCTCGATGCCCCGGTGACCAGCGCAGTCCGTGCCGTGAGCGCCTCTGCCTCCATCGAACGACTCTACACGATCTAAGCTTGTTTCAAACGCCCGTAATACTGATACCCGCCGTTGCCACCGGATCAGATTGGCTGGCTTGAACGATCCATTGGCCCTGTGAGCCGAATTTCAGCGCGATGTTCTGGGACCTGGTGGCCGGTGCGGGTAGTACAACCGAAGAGGGCCCCTTAACAACATATGCCGAAATGAACATTATCTTGGCTTGATCGTTTGGTCCGAATGTAATCGCGTCTGATGTGCCAGAGTTCTGAATATTCGACTGATACGTAATGGTTGCATTGACATACGTCCCAGTAGCCGCGCTCTGAGGTAAGTCTATGCGCGTGATGGTGGCTAGCTGAGGTTGGCCAAGATTTAGGCTTGAGCAACCAAGCAAGCAACATGATACTATTCCGGCCCCCGTGACCGTCCGGGTAACTTTCCGGTTGGCTTCCATTGCTTTTACCTTGTCGAACCAGTTGATTCCTCCCTAAAACAGGAGGATCCAACCCCAATACAAAGCCGCAGCAACTGCTGCTACCAATGCCGCAATGATGGCAACTTCAGCAGCTTGCCTCCACCAGGCCGTGTACCAAGGAAAGAAGTCATTGGTCACCCAATCGTACATGGCCTGGCCTATCCTGGCAAAGTTTTGGGCGTCCGCCTGATACTGTTTCACTAGATTGTCAATTGTGTTGAAGAGCTGGATCCATTGGGAGACCGTCGCCAGTACTCCATTGATTCGAGCGTTGATGGCGTTCGAAATATCGGGAATGTTTACATTTCCGCCAAAGATGTTGATAATCTGGTCATGGTTGTATGTAAAGTTACCATGCGGAGTGTCTACTTCAAGGAGTTGGGCGTTGCCATTGTTGTCGACGTACATCCAAATAGTGCTTTGGCCGTCTGTCAGGCCTGACCAAGCTTGCGTCTTGAAATTGGCTTTATTGTGACGCTGATGTTGGCGGGCTTCCTCGATGCTCGTCCTGTGAGCTCTTACAGTAACCCTGCCAGGGTGAATTGGGTCCGCCTCCCGGCTCAGCTTTACCGCAGTATACTTTGAGTACTCGGGGGGACCATCGATTCTTCCAACAATGTCCGAGGTGTGAGACGCACTGGCAATTGACATTCCCATAGATTCGCGCCGCTGCGGAACCGCAAGGGATTGGACTTGGAATCCGACCGATTTGTCGGGGCCCTGAGTGGGCGACACGGCACTGCTAGGAACGGCAGTTGATGTCCCACACGAAGCGAGTGCGAGCGAAGTCACTGCAACGGCCACTGACTTCCAATTGAGCATATCTCGTCCACTCCTGCGAATTTGCTACGTTGCCTTGAGCGATTGGCGGTGTTGCCGTGCAACATGCCTGATTCAACATGCCTGATTTATGAAGCCTGCGCAATAGAGGATTTCATCCCCATGACGTAAAGGAAAGTGTACGAAATGGTTGCTTCCTTGTCAAGATCTCGGCAGGGCACGTGTGGCGGGCACGGAGTTGCAAGCCATGCCATGCAAGCGGTGTGATCGCCCGTTCCCACGTCACTCGGCGCTCCGGTGACCAGCGCCGTTCGTCCGACGAGCGGTTCCTCCCAAGTCACCCCTGCACCTCCCAGCGCCCGCCCCTGTCTGGACCAATGCGACGGAGACGCCCCTCGGAACGAAGCCGGGCAAGCCTTTTCTCCACCGCACGGGTCGAGATTTCCAGGGCGACGGCAAGTTCGGAGATGGTCATGGTTGGATGGTCCTTCAGCAGCGTCAGGAGACGAACCTCGGGTTTCTCCGAACTTTTCACCGAACTTTTCTCCGAACTGTTCGGTGAAATGGCTTCGATCGCGCTTGTTTTCTCCGAACCTTCTAGCGGCCTGCGGTGAACCGTGGCGGTGAACAGGCAGCCATCATAGTCGTTCTTGAAGTCGATCTGCGGCCAAGCCTCAAGCGCCCGAGTGATCCCCGAACCCAGCCCGTGGTAGGGCAACAGGCCCTTGGCCGCATTGGCGACCAGGATGTCGACCGGACCCCAGTCCGCAACGGCCTCCAAGACGGCCGACTCGTCCATGAGATCGAAGACCAGGGGCCGACCGCGGAATGGGTCGAAATCTCGTCGAGTTGCTCGCGCCGACGCCCCACGGCGAGCACGGTGACGCCGTCAGCGGCGTGGGCAATTGCTCCACCGACGTCGCTTGATGCTCCTGTGACTAGCGCGATCCGTCCCACGAGCGCTTCCGCCTCCATGAACAACTTCTACACGATCTAAGCTTGTGTCAAACACCAGTATGCTGATACCCGCCGTCGCCACTGGATCCGAATGACTGGCTTCAACGATCCATTGGCACCCGTGAGCTGAGTTTCTGCGCGATGCTGATTGGCTTCAGCCGCCGCCTACGCGACTGACCCTTGAACGGATTGAATGATCCTATCGGGGCGGTTGCCTGTCTGATTTCTCCGATTGCTGAAACGCGTCCAATCCGGAATACGTGTGAAAACTGAAGTTCAATAGCACAACTGTGCCAATGGCCATCCTCTTTAGTGGGTCGATTCCACCCGATTGGGCATGATAGGGGACCAGGGCAACAATCAAGATTGAAGCCAACGCTAGCGATACACCTGCGGTGAAATGGTAGCGGTCCTTTGGGTGGTCCGAATTCATCCACTGACCGACTCCTGGCGCAACAAATGAGCTTGCGCCTCTTAGAAAGGAGTCATTATGCGCCTTTGAGATCTCAAATCCCGAGTCGGTGGCAATGCATGCGGTGAATTTCGTAAGAACAAAGAAACTGGCGCAAGCTAAGACGAAAACAGATCTCTTCGTCCTGATAATTCCAGGTTTCAAGCGTCTTGTGTCCACCTCCTAGACCGAACCTCAGTTTCCTGACTGTTTCGCAGCCCGACTCGGCTTTAGAAGCTTCGAGAAATTGCGATCGAGTTGCATGTCATGTCCATCGATAGTTATGTAGAGAGCCTGCGTGTCATCAATGTGGAAGGGGTTGCCGAACTGGTCGCTACCAAGGGGATCCGACAACAGAACCGAAAGCTCACCCAAGCCCTGGATTACCGAGAAAGTTCCAACCTGAGAGAACGGCGAATATTTTCCAAGATTGCTCCAATCTATAGGCTGTCCGCTTGGTGTCCTCTTGGAAACCAATGCAAAATATGTCCCATCTGGGAATCCGGTATAGCGGACGGTTACTTTATCACCGGTATTTGGTGCAATAGGAGATACGTTCGCGGTCTCGAGCGAGCGATAGGGCGGGGATATTTGCGCAACTATTTTGTCCCTTAGGCTGCAGCCATGTAGGGAAGAAATCAGTAGTATCCAGATTGCGCCAATGCGTTCAATTCTCAAATCGCACAGATTCCAAATCGACGAACCGAGTGAGCCAGAAAAAGCTAACCAATTATCATGAGCAACAAATGTCGTTCCCGTTCAGCCAATCCCCTTCCAGAGCGCCGCGCCCCAGCGCATCCCGCCGCCCAAGGCACTCAGTCCGACCCACCCCTCGCCGAACCCACGGCGGTGCTCGTGGAGGGCAATGTAGAGTGAGGCCGCACCCGTGTTTCCGTAGCGATCGCCATTCAACACCAGGCGCAGGGTCGGGGTCTCGAAGCCTTCGTGGATCTCGCGGAGCAAGGGAAGCGAGATCTGGTGCGGGACCCATGCCTCGACGTCGCCCAGGGGCACGCCCGCACGATCCAGCAGGGAGAGGAAGCTCTCCCGGTACCGTTGGGCGATCGTCTCACGCAGCTGTCCGGGCGCGCCCCGAAAGACGAACTTGGCGTCGGGCCGGGGTGGCAGCGGATCGAGCACGCCCGTCACGTCCCAGGTCGAATACTCGCCGTCGAGGCTCGAAACGAAATTGTCTCCAGCCCCTCGTTCGAGAATCAGGGCCCCTGCTGCATCCCCGACGTTCAAGAACCCCAGCAGCGACTCCGGATCGAGGTACTTGGTCATGGTATCTGTCCCGACGACAAGGATCCGCCGGTATCCCGAGGCCAAGAGCGATGAGGCCAGGTGCAGCGCGTACAGGCTGCCGGCACAACCAGCCTTGAGGTCGAGGCTGGGGCCCCGGTAGCCCAGGGCGACGGCGAGCGGTGTCGAAGTGGCGATGGTGGGCAGGGTCGAGGTGCTGAGCGACAGGATGAGGAGGTCGATGTCCTCGACTGCAAGGCCGGCTTCGTCCAGGGCGTTGCGCGCGGCCTCGGCCCCCAGGGTCACGGCGTCGGGTTCGTCCGGATGAGCCGGTGCCCCGATCCAGTGGCTCCAGTGTCGGGTCGTGCCTTCCTGGTCGCGGATGAGGCGATAGATGGCCTGCACGCGCCTTTCGGGAAGGCCAGGGGTCGTCAAGATCCGGGCCAGATCGTCGTTCGTGATGATGGAACGGGGACCAGTCGGGGACGGGCAGACGGGCAGCGCGATCCCTGAACTTAGGATCCGCAGCGAACCAGTCGTGACCGTCGTCTCAGGCATCAGGGCCCTCGTTACCAAGCGTTTGTGGGGGAATCGGTCAGGGCCCGGCCAGCATAACCCCGCCCGGACACGCCGTCAATCGACAGGTTGCGTCCTCCACGCTCAAGTCGGGCTACCCCTTCAAACCGGATTATCAGCCAGTCAGCCCAACCTACCCACACGATCATGCGAAGGACCTCTTTAATCCTCTCCCAACAGGAAAGCAACGTGGGCACGCCATGCGTGACGATCGCGTAACCAGCATCGGGAGGTGATTGGGAAAGCTTCCTCAGTCACCTTTCCCGAGTGTCGGAGTTGGGGCCAACGCTGCCCCAGGCGCAGAAAAAAATACCATTGCTACTTACTGCTAGTATCTGCTAATATCATACAAGCTAGCGAAAGGACGGACCGAATGATTTATGCCGAACAAGAGAAACCCTGGGTTGTCCAGATCGTAGCCGCCGCCTTGGCGCGAAACGCGTCACTAGACGAAGCCTTCGAGCTGGCCGACAAGGTACTTGAGCGCCTAGGAGCGCCCGAACCTGCGACCGAGATCGTCCACGATGTGAACGCGACCGCGGTTCGAATCAATCTATTGCCTAAAGTGGAAGAAGGGCCGGACCCCGCCCGTGCCGCCCTTGAGTACAAGGGCAAGACCACCGTCATCAACGAGGCCGAGCTTTTCCTCCTCGAATGCTTTGATGGTCGAGAGGTCGTCCACCTAGACACCATCAAGCGGAAGGTATTTCTCGGTGGCGACCTTCACGTTGATCCAGGAACGGTCGCCGACCACCTGGCCTACGGCAAGATCAGGGGACTAAAGCGAGCCTTCTCTCGTCTCGGTCTGCCAGACGCGATCGGCAACCAGCGCGGTCGAGGCTTCTTCCTGCGCGGCGTCCAGATTGAGGGCCGCGGTTACCAAATCCGGTCTGAAAACGAGTAGAAGAAAGGACGATCTGACATGACATCAACCACCTGGACCGACTTCGTGAATAACGCGGCAGCATGCCGCGCCTGTGCCGGACACGGGATGGCGAACATCCTGACCAACCTTTCCACCTGCGATCGCTGGGACCTGCCGTGGTACGACAACTACCGGAACCTCGACGGCGGCCTGATGATCGTCGGAATGGACTTTGGAAACGAGGACACCGTGCAGCAGCAGCGTGCCTTCAGGAGCCGCGACTCCTGCTGGGAACCGGGCGAGGGGTTGGACAAGTCGTATGTCCGCCTGACGCGCTTCCTCAAGTCTGCTGACTTGGCTCGTGAGGCGTTCTTGACCAACGCCGCGCTGTGCGTCCGATCGGGCATGTCACAGGAGACCGACGCCCTACCTCAGGCCATCTACAACAACTGCTCCAGACACCTCCGGGCGCAGGTCAGCCTGGCGAAGCCCTACGTGATCGTGGCCCTTGGTAAGGACGCCCTCGACTTCACATGCGATGCGCTCCGCTACCCACGCTTGAAACAAGGGGTGACCAAGATCGCGGGTGACAGAATCCCCGTCAGGGTCAACAGGGCGACGGTAACGCTGGTCCCGTTCTTTCACCCGAGTCGTCCGCAGAATGCCCATGGCTGGCCGGACGATCGCCAGCTGTCAGACCTGTACCGGCCAATTCGGGCTCACCTGGACGACCTGCGCTCGAGGACAGGTCGTGAGGCCTACCGCCAGGCCGTCGGCATCCTTCAGTAGGGGCGCCAGATGACCATCCAAGCCGGCCCGACGGAATTGTCGAGTCCCCCGCTGAGGCGGTCTGGAGCTTCCTGTCCGATTTCGCCGCCCAAGTGGGACCTGCTCTCGGTGTGCGGCTCGTGCGTGCGGAACCTGCGGGGGCCGATCCGACCGGGCCAGCGGAGCGAGCTGGCTCCGCTCCCATGACTACCGCTCCGGGTCGTGTTCGAGGTTCGAGACGTTGACCCGGAGCATCGCCGCCTCAGGCTCTTTGTCCAACTGCCGCTTGGGATCGCCAACGACGAGGTCATCTCGGTCGTCCCGATCGATGCCAGGCGATCGCGTCTGACGTTCAGCTGGAACTTCTCGTTCCCTCCAGGTTGGCAGGGATGGGTTCTCAGGCGGGTGTTCGGAAAGGCTTTGGGTGCGGCTCTTTTGGGACGACTCACCTAACTCCGCCTGTACGCCAATAGTGGTGAACATGAGGGACACGGTGAAGAGGGATGCATGGTTGCGCTTGGCCTCCTGAGCCTCGTGGAAGGTCCAGTAGTCGTCGAAGTCCCCGCTGCGGTGGAGTGCGCGCAGGCGCAGGCCTCTGCACCTGCGAGGCTCCAGCGTGCCCCGTTGATGTCCATGCGGTTCTTGATCAGGTGGCGACACGCGCCCTCGATCACGCCGCTGGCGATCGGGATCCCCGCGGCGAGGTCCTAGTCGTAGCGTATGAACGGACCGTGCTTGCTTAGGTAACCGGCACACCTATCGATCGCCTCATGCTGGGCGGCGTCGAGGTTCCGGCAGGTGGCAGTATGCCGCATGCCCCGGGCCACGCCGTTTGCCTTCGAGGAGCATGGTCACGCGCTCGGTGACCCAGGCTTCGACCTCGGGGGTGCCGGGTTTGAAGAGGGCATGGCCAGCTGTCCAGAGGTACTCGACCGTGTGGATGAAGTCGAGGACGACCATGACCTCGCGACCGGCCTCCTTGGCCACCCGTTGCATAATCTCAAGCTGGGTGGCGTTGCCGTCCACCAAGACCACCCAGGTCTTCTTCAGGTTGTGATCCCGGCACTCGGCCTCAACGAAGGCCTCCCGGATGACGGCCTCGGGGTCCTTCTCGACGCTGGCCCAGATCCGCTTTTCGCGGGGGTGGGGCCGCTTTTCGGCCTTCTTCTCGCGCCTCAGATCGTCCATGATGTCGGAGGCCGTGCGCTTGAACTGGCCGATGGTGTAGACGGCAGCTACGGTAGCCATCCGCTTCCGGCTGGCCTTCTCCCCGCTCGTGAGCCAGTGTTTGGGCGTCCGCTGGCGACCCGTCGATCGAAGAGGGCTTTGGCGCCGGCGCGCAGAACCTCCAGGTAGGTGGGGGCGAGTCCTTCCTCAGGCCTGAGAGGCCAACTGTTCAACCCGCGCTGGACCACTTTTCGGGGGGGCATGTCACGGGCATGGTGGATTTACCGTTTGACGTTAACCGTCTAGCGGGTATACCCTCTTCAGGTGATTCAGTCGTTTCGAAGCCGAGATGCCGAACTCATCTATCAAGGCATTCGGTCGCGCCGCTTGCCGGGCGATTTTCAGCAGGTTGCGCGCAGGAAGCTGCTGTATCTCGACCAGGCAACCACTCTCACGGATCTCAGGGTGCCGCCGGGCAATCAGCTTGAGGCGCTGAAAGGGGAGCGAGCCGGCCAGCATTCGATACGAATCAATGACCAATGGCGCATTTGCTTCGTCTGGGGAGCCAGCGGACCCGAGCAGGTTGAAATCGTCGATTACCACTAGGGAGAGCGAGCATGGGCAAAGTCATGATCACTGATCCCAATCGTCTCGAGCCGGTTCATCCAGGCGAGGTCCTGCTGAAGGATTTCCTTGAGCCGATGCACCTGAGCCAGTTGCGGCTGGCCACCGAAACGGGCCTTCCCGTGTCGCGGATCAACGCCATCGTCAGGGGCGAACGGGCTGTCACAGCGGACACAGCACTGAGGCTTGGCCGATTCTTCGGGGTCAGCCCGAAGGTGTGGCTGGGCTTGCAGATGCAATACGACCTTGAGGTCGAAGCGATGAGGTTGGGCGATCGCCTCGAGCGCGAAGTCCGTCCGAGAGAATCAGCTCCATGACGCGCGACGAGTTGATCACCACCCTCTCGGACTGGATCGCCGAGATCACCGAGGAGCCTGCCCTAATGCTCACCCCCGAGACCGACCTCGTGCAGGACCTGGGCCTGGACTCGCTGGCCCTGGCTGAGCTGACCGCCAAATTGAGGCTGCGCCTGAAGATCAAGCTCCGTCCCGGAGAACTGCGCCACGACTTGCGGGTGGGTTCCCTGGTGGAGCTGGTGCTCGCGAGGCTCCCGGCGTGAACCGGGTCGCCGTCACGGGGCTCGCCTTCGTTTCTCCCTTCGGGGACGACCGTGAGGACCTGTGGCAGGCCTTGTGCCGCGGTTCGGCGCGGACGGTCGAATACGACCCCGACCCGCGGTACGACGGTCTCGCCTGCACCGCCGCCCTGCTCCCGGCACCGGTGGCCGCAGGGCCATGCGGGGATCGCTTCACGTCGCTCGTGGTCGGCCTGGCCAGGCGGGCGCTGGCCGATGCCGGCTTTCCCCAGTCCCCTCCGGGTACGGGCCTGGCCATCGGCTCGCTCTGGGCAGAGACCGACGTGCTCGGGATGCCCAGACGCCAACCGCTGCCGTTGCTGCCGTCCCTCGGGGCGGCTCTGAACCTGACGGGACCGGTCGCCGGCGCTTCCGTCGCGTGTTGTGCCGGCAACACGGCGATCGCCTGGGCGGTCGACCAGATTCGCTTCGGTGACGCCCCGGTCATGCTGGCGGGCGGACTGGATCTGGTGGGTCCGCTGGCCAGCGGGGCCTATACCTACCTCGATACCCTCGCCACCACCGTGCCCCGTCCGTTCGACGAGAACCGGGACGGCTTCCTGCTCGCCGAGGGGGGGGCCATGTTCGTTCTCGAGCCCCTGGATGCCGCGCGTCAGGCCGGGCGACGCGTCCTCGGGGAGATCGTGGGGACCGGAAGCGCCCACGATGCCTTCCACGCGACTTTGCCGTCCCCCGAGGGGCGCGGCCTGATCCGAGCCATGCGGATGGCCCTGGAAGACGGCCGGTTGAACCCCTCGCAGGTCGGCTACGTCAATGCCCACGCCCCCGGGACGATCGCCAACGACCCCGGGGAGGCCGCTGCGATCGTGGCCGTCTTTGGCCCCCACGGGGTGCCGGTCAGTTCGACCAAGGGTGTCCTGGGACACGCCCAAGGGGGGGCGAACGCCCTGGAGGCGATCGCCTGTCTCATGGCTCTCGATCGCCAGGCGATTCCCCCCACGCGACACCTGGAAACCCCGGATTCCGCATGGCCGCTCGATCTGGTGATGGGGGACGAGCGGCCGGCCTCGTTCGACTACGCCCTGTCCGCCGCCTCGTCGATGGGGGGGGCCGTCTCCGTGCTCGTGTTCGGACGGGGGGAGCCGTGGGCGTGAGCCTGATGGGCGCCGCGAGCGTGTCCGGGACCGTGGAGGGTCCGGTGCTGCGCTTCTCGAGCCCGTGCGGCCAGCAACTCAACGCCCTCGCCCTCGGTTGGCCCGAGCTCGGCGCCGGAGGGCGGGTGGTCGGGATCTACCAGGCGCTCGGTCCCGAGAAGCGCCAGGCCATCCACGCCGCGTGCGACCTGATCGACCAGGACATGAGCTTCGAGGCGCTGAGGCCCGCGGCCATGATCTTCGCCCATCTTCCTTACGGTCCGTTCGCCCAGCTCGCCATCGAGCGGCAGTGTCTGGGGCCGTTTCTGGCGCTCGAAGGAGATGAGCTCGCCGGATCGGCCGCCCTGATGGCCGCCATGCGCGACCTAGAGCGCGGGCGATGCGACGAGGCACTGGTCGGTGGCTACGTGCTCGCCGAACCGAGCGCCAGGCTCATCTGGCTCCGGAGGGTCGAAGGAAAGGGCCTCACGACCCAATCAAGACGGTGCCACGGATTCGTCGAACCCCCGGAGGACCTGCTGACGGATCTGGCATCCGGCCTCGCAGGCCGACCGGCTGTCATTCCCGTCGAACCGGAAACCGATCCGCACGGCCTGGCCGCGATTCACCTTGCTCTCAGCACGCTTCGACCCGGCTTCCCCGTGGCCGTATGGTCGCATAGCCAGGATGGCCGGGGCCTCTTGCTCGGGATCGAAGGGGGGGCGTGATGGTCGATTCGATCGGCGCCCTCTTGGCCGAGCGTGCTGGAAGGCTCGCGTCCGCTCCCTGCCTGATCGACGCCGCGACCGCTTCGGTGCGGACCTACCGCGAGGTCCACGAGCGGGCCTGGCGGTGGGCGGCGGGCTTTAGAGAGGCCGGGCTCGTACGGGGCGATCGCCTGGCCGTGATCCTGCCGAACAGCGTGGATGACGCCGAGTTGCTGCTGGGAGGGGCGATCGCCGGCCTCACCCTCTGCCCGTACAACCCGGTCCTGACGGCCCCCGAGCTGACCGCCCTCGTCGGCCGGTACGGAGCGAAGCTCGCCCTGGTCGCCCCGAGTCGCCGCGAGGAGCTCGCCATGGCTCTCCCCATCCCCGTGCGAGCGATCGGACGCGCGGGGGACTGGCCCGACGCCCTTCCGGCTGCTCGACCTGAAGGGGAGTCAGCGCCTCCCGCCCATCCGTTCGTCCTCATCATGACCTCGGGAACCAGCGGAGGAGCCAAGGCGTGCCGGATCACCCAGGCCAACGTGCTCTGGACCTCGGCGCGGACGGCCGAGGCCTTCGGGTTCGACGAGACGAGCCGCTACCTGACCCCCCTGCCGCTCTATCACATCAACGCGCAGGTGGTGGGCCTGCTCGCGGCCATCCAGGCCGGCGGGGCGGTGGCCATCGGTTCGCGCTTGCCCGCTCCTAGACTGTGGGAAGCGGCCGCGCGCTGCCGGGCGACGGGCATGAGCGCCGTCCCGGCGCTGGTCATGGACCTGCTCGATCACCCGTCCATGCCCCCCGAGACCCTTCGGTACGTCGTCTGCTCCTCGGCTCCGCTGTCGGCCTCCGTGCGGGAGCGATTCGAGCGGCGCTTCGGAATTCCCCTGCTCGTGAGCTACGGGCTTTCCGAGGCCGGGTGCTTCGTCAGCTACGGCCGCCCCGATTCGCCGATGGGTTCGGTGGGCCAGCCCCTGGGGTGCGAGGTGCGGATCGAGGGCGAGGAGATTCTGGTTCAGGGGGCCGGGCTATTCGAGGGGTATGACGAGGCGGCGACGGGCCTCGCCTTGCGGGACGGGTGGCTGCACACGGGCGATCGCGGCTTTCTGGACGCCGACGGGTTCCTCTACGTCACCGGGCGCCGCAAAGACCAGATCAATCGAGGCGGGGAGAAGATCTCCCCGGAGGCTATCGAGGCCGTGCTGCTGGAATGTCCGGATCTCGCCGAGGTGGCCGTGTTCGGTGTCCCGGACGATCGGCTGGGAGAAGAGGTGGCGGCGGCCATCGTGCCCAAGACCTCGGTCGCGCTCACCGATGACGACTTGTGGGACTTTTGCGCCGATCGGTTGGCGGAGTTCGAGACGCCGCGCCACTGGATCCGGATTCAAGCCCTGCCTCGCGGGGCGACCGGCAAGGTGCTCCGGCGCGAGTTGCGGGAGGCGTGGGGTCGATGAAGGGGCGCGTGGCCTTCGTGAGCGGGACGAGCGGCGGGATCGGCGGGGCGATCGCCCTCGAGCTCGCCCGGCAGGGTGCCGACGTTGCCGTTCACCACCACCGGAACCGGGCCGGCGCCGAAGCGGTCGCCGAGGCAGTCCGGGCGCTGGGTCGGCGGGCCGAGGTCTTCGGGGCCGATCTGGGAGCCGAAACACTACCCGAGGACCTCGTCGAGCGGGTGGAATCGGCCTTAGGGCGGGTTTCGCTCCTCGCTTGCGCGGCCGGCATGTACCGACCGGGTATGGCGGCGTTCCTCGATCCGGACGACTGGGACGAGGTGTTCCGGGTCAACTTGCGGGGGACGTTTCTGCTCTGTCAGGCCTTCCTGCCCGCCATGCTCCGGGCGCGAGAGGGCAGCGTCGTCATGGTGGGTTCCGAGTCGGCCGAGACGGGCAGCGCCGGGATGGGCGCCTACACGGCCTCCAAGGCCGGGCTCGTGGGACTCATGCGGACGCTGGCGCTCGAGGCGGGTCCCCGCGGAGTGCGCGTGAACCTGGTCTCGCCGGGCGTCATCGAGACGGGGATGCTGGCTGAACTGGACGCGGACAAGAGGGCGGCGATCGCTTCCCGCACGGCGCTGGGTCGGCTCGGATCCCCCGAAGAGGTGGCGAGCGCCGTGGCGTTCCTGCTTTCAGAAGCCGCCCGCTACATCACGGGGGCCGTCTTGCCAGTCAATGGGGGATTTGTCACGTTGTAAACTCTCTGGGCAACTCGTCGGGGTCGCTCAGCAGGTGAACGGCCTTGAGCTGGGCGTCGCCGCAGCCTTCGCTCACTCGCCTCTGGCGCCACGCCAGGTAGCGTCCAATCGGCACTCGCCGGATCTCGAGCCGCCCGAGAGCTCCCTCTTGCCGTTCGAGGGCGTAGGAGAAGTTGACCTCCCCCAGGCGCGCCTCGAGAGGGGCGATCAGATCGGCGATCGCCGCGTCGGTGAGGCCATCGCAGGCGGGGGCCAGCTCGAGGTACAGCCGGTACCGCAGCAGGGACGGATCGGCCACCATGCAGAACCAGGTCGCTTCCAGGCCCCGCGCGCCAAGCACCTCGCTCACGGCCTGCGTGGCGTGGGATTCTTCCATGAGCTCCCCGACCAGGTTGCACGCGGCCCCCATCTTCCTGAGGAACCGGATCCGTGGCGTGGCGTGATAGCGGCCGCACACTTCGACCACATCGTCCAGGAGGTAGCGGTACAACCCCGCCGAGTTGGTCACCACGGGAAAGTAGCGCCCGCCCTCCACTAGCTCGTGCGCCAGGACGGTCCGCATCGACCCGTTCGCCCGATCGACCTCGGGCAGGAATTCGAGGAACACCGAGGTGACGGCGGCCGGACCGCCCGGCTCCTCGTCGCCCATCGGCACGTTGCACCAGGCCTCGGTCGCGGCGTAGATCCCGTCGCGCACGGCCACGTTGGGCCCCAGTCGGCGCTTCAATTCCGGGACGTACAACCCGGCCGTCGAGGTCGTCCAGCAATAGGCCAGGCGCAGCCTGGGGAAGGCCTCGGCCGCCTTCTCCTCGACCGGGGCCGCCGCGGCCCGCTCGATCCGGCGGGCCAGATCGCGGCGGGGGGCGAGGCCGGCCTCGAAGAAGCGGCGCTGCTCGGTCGTCAGGTTGGCCGCCCCTTTCAGGGTGCCCTCCCGCAGGTCGCGCGCGAGCGCCTCGGCGTGGGTCTCGAGCCCCCGCAGGAGGGCGACGATCGAGGTCGGGAACACGCCCGTGATGAGCGAGATGTCGCCCAGGATGGCGAGGTAGAGGGCGAGGTAGTCCCGGGTCTCGAGGTCGGCCACCTGGAAGAGCTCGTAGGGCCAGGCGTAGAGCGCCCGAATGACGGGACCCATCTCGGTGAAGTTGTAGCCGCTCATGGTGCCTACGTCGAGCCCGTCCGGGGCCACCGAGACCTGCCGCGGGCCGACGAAGTAGAGGAGCTTGCTCGTGAACGCGCCCGGGAAGCGGCGGTACAGGTGCCAGAAGGCGATCGCCACCGTCCGCTGGAACTCCGCTTGGTAGCTTGCCGTGACAGGGACGTACTTGTGCACGCCTGCCGTCCCGGTGGTGATCGCGTAGAACCGCGGAGGTTCCGCGGTCAGCAGGTGGCGTTCGCCCTGGCGCAGCCGGTCGGACCAGCGGGCCAGGTCCGCGGCGGTCATGAGGGGGACGCCCTGGACGAAGTCGCGGGTCGAGCCCAGCGTGGCGAAGCCGTGCGAACGCCCGAACTCCGTCTGGGCGTTGGCGCGTAGCAACCCGATGAGGAATTGCTCCTGGGCCTTGGCCGGATCGTGGGCCGCTGCCTCGAACTGCGAGGCGGCCTTGCGGCGTGTGAGTTGCCCGAGGCCGTGCAGCCAGCGAGGTGGGAGCGATGGGCCGGTAGACATGGGCATGCTAGTATCTAATCACGTCGCCAGCCCGGTTACAACCGGATGTCACAGGAGAGGGCGCGGGCCATGAGCCTCTACCAGTGGTTGACCGAAACGGCCGTCGTCTCGGACCTGGCAATCGAGACGACGCGAGGCGATCGCCTCACCTACTTCGACCTGCACCGGGTCGTCGAGCGGGCGGCCGACGCCCTCCTGGACCGCGGTGTGGGCCCCGGGCGGGTCGTCGTGATGGCCGCTCGCACCCCCTTCGAGACCCTGCTCGGTGTGCTCGCGACGCTGGCCGCCGGGGCGGCGGCGTGGCCCGTCGACTCCCGGCTGGGCATCGATCGGCAGCGCGAGGCGATCGCCCTCGCCCAACCCGCTATCGTCATCTCGGGTTTCGGGCCCGATCGTCAGCCCATCTTCACGCCGGCGGGCGGCGAACCGCGCGTGGTCCCGGACGAGGCCGCCCTCATCCTGTCTACCTCGGGCTCGACGGGGAGATCCAAGCACGTCGTGCTCTCGTCGGACGCCCTCCAGGCCAATGTGTCGGCCATCCTGAGCTACCTGCCCGTGCGCTCGACCTCGCGCTCGGCCATCCTTCTTCCCCTGTCGTACAGCTATGCCCTGGTGGGCCAGGCCTTCGTCTCCCTGCGGGCCGGGGCCGGCATGGTCCTCCTGGGCGACCTTCCCTATCCGGTCAAGATCCTCGAGCGGATGGTCGAGCTTGGCGTCACGGGCCTCTCGACCGTGCCGGCCAATCTGCAGCTCTTGGCTCAGGCCGCGCTCGAGCGGCCGGAGCAAAGGCCTCAGCTCGCCTTCGTCGCCTCCGCCGGCTCGCCCCTCGAGCGATCCATCATCGACCTGGCGCGGCGAGCCTTTCCCGAGGCCCGCCTGTTCAACCAGTACGGCCTCACCGAGGCCGGCCCGCGGGTGACGGCCCTCTCGGACGACCACGCCGCCTTTGAGGAGGGCTCCGTCGGTCGACCCCTGCCCGGCATGACCGTGCGGGTGATCGACGAGGACGGGCAAGAGCTGCCCGAGGGCGTCGTGGGGGATCTCGTCGTCGAGAGCCCGTCGCTCATGATGGGCTACCTGGACGACCCCGAGGAGACGGCGCGGGTCCTGACTCCCGCGGGCCTGCGGACCGGGGATCGGGGCTGCGCCGACGCGCGCGGCTTCCTCTACGTGGTCGGGCGCTCTGACGGCGTCGTGCAGTGCGCCGGGGAGCGCGTGAGCCTGCGGGAGCTGGAGGAGCTCATGGAGGCGGTCCCTGGCGTCAGCTTGGCTTGCGTGGTCGCGGTCCCCGACGAACTCCTGGGCAACCGCCTGGTGGGATTCGTCGAGACGAGCGGCGGAGGGCTGGATGCCGTCCGCGCCCGCATGCACTCCCTGCCGGCGGCGAAGCGCCCACAGTGGCTGATCGAGCGTTCGGAATTGCCGCGGCTGGGCAACGGCAAGGTCGATCGACAGCGCCTCCAGCACGACGCGGTCCGGGCGACCGGTCAACATTGACGACCTTGTCAACCATGCCGAGGCGGTCTCCGTGATCGCGGCCGTCCGGGCCCTGGTGGCCGAGCTTCACGGACCGGTCGGCGATGATGACCGGCTGGACCTCGAGAGCCTCACCCTCGTCCTCTTGATGGAAGCCATGGAGGACCGCTGGGGCGTCAAGTTGAGCGTCTCCGACCTGGTCCCGGAACACTTCGAAAGCGTCCGGGCGATCGCCCACCTCGTCGAACTCCGCGCGCCATGAGGGTCTTCCGGCCAGCCGATTGGGGGCGCGGGGTGCGGATCGCGGCGATGGGAGCGTTCCTGCCCGAGCGGATTGTCTCGAACGCCGACCTCGCCGCCATGGGGGCTCCGCTCACCCCCGAGGAGATCGAGAAGACCTCGGGCATCCGGACCCGCCACTGGGTTGGCGACGGCGAGGCCACGAGCGATCTGGCGGTCGGGGCGGCACGCCGGGCATTACAGCGCGCCGGCCTTGCCTCCGAGGCGATCGACCGGGTCCTGTTGGCGACCATCTCTCCCGACTACCCGAGCCCGGCCACGGCCTGCCTCGTGCAGCACGCCTTGGGGTTGCGACCGGTTCCGGCCTGCGACTTGGCCGCCACATGCAGCGGATTCCTGTACGCGCTCGAGGCGGCGGCAAGAGCGGTGGTGACGGGCGATCGCCACGTCCTCGCCCTTGCGGCCGACGTCCGGTCGCGGTACCTAGACGTCCGGGATCGGACGACCTGCGGACTGTTCGGGGACGGGGCGGGCGCGGCGATCGTCTCCGAGGGGCCAGTGGGGACCGGCTTGCTCGGCATCGGCCTGCTGGCGGACGGCTCGGGGGTCCACTCGGTCTACGTCCCGGCGGGTGGGTCTCGCGAGCCTGCCTCGGCGGAAACGGTCGCGGCGAGCCGCCACACCATCCGGATGGAGAACGGCCCCCAGGTCTACCTGTCGGCGGTCGAGGGCATGCTGTTCGCCGCGCGAAGCCTGCTGGAGGCGCTCGGGATGAGCTTTTCCGACGTGGACCTGTTGGTGCCGCACCAGGCCAACATGCACATCCTGCGGCGGGTGGCATGGAAGGCGGGGATCCCCTTCGAGCGGGTGGTCGTCAACATTGATCGGGTTGGCAACATCTCGGGCGCGACGGTGGCGGTGGCCTTCGAGGAGGCCATCCGCACCGGCTGCGTGCGGCCGGGGTCGCGGGTTCTGCTACTTGCTGCCGGCGCAGGCCACACCGCCGGGGCCGCTTTGTACCTGATGGACGAACAACTGCTGTCCAGGATGACTGTCTCCTAGTTTCGCTGGACGATCCGAGCCCCCCGTCTTTCCGGCGAACGCCGGAATCCAGGAGCGGCCAGTCGGACAATGCGATCCTGGCCGCTCCTTGTATCTTCACATCTACAGGCAGCTTGCCTGATGATGTGGCGGGGACGGGCATGGCAGACCGTTCCGCTCCTTGGTAGTCAATACCGTGGTCCAGCATTGGTCGCCATGCCGTTCCGCC